>Ga0209906_100135_pt1 | contig 95153 bp, 84 predicted proteins | sample FECB24metaG_FD_188303 | JGI IMG/M metagenome (GOLD analysis project Ga0209906, IMG submission 188303) | Cyanobacterial communities from the Joint Genome Institute, California, USA from Joint Genome Institute, California, USA - FECB-24 metaG... ... | reverse complement strand
ACTTGGCGTCTCCTACTATCGCTTCCTTGGTGACCGCTTCGCTGTCCCAGGGGCGTCAACCATCCCCAGCCTACCCAGCCTCGTCAGGCTTGCCGCTGCCTGACGCCCGGGAATCTGCCCCGGTTACGACTTATCGAGGTTTTAGTGTTGTTTTCAAACGATAATATCTGAATTCCGGGCGTAAAAAAATCATGGTCCTCATCGGGCCTTGACGACCTTCAGCCGGCCGAGCGGGTGAACGCCGGCGGGGTTGGGTGTCCAGCCTTCGACATTGCGGGCAACGAGGGCCCAGCGCAGCGGGGTGAGCAAGGGCAGCATCGGCGGCGCGCGCATCCATTGGGCCTCGGCGGCGGCCAGCAGCGCCGGTGCGTCGGCGGCAGGCGCCGCCCGCGCCTGGGCAAGAAGCGCATCGGCGGCGGGGTCGCACGCCAGCCGCGCATCGCAGCGCCAGCGGGCCAGCAACGCCGCCGCATCGGGAACGGCAAGGCTCGCCTCGGTCAGCGCGAGGTCGAAATCACCGCTTTTCACCCGTGCGGCGATGGTCGCGGCATCGACTTCGGATATGGCCAGCGTCACGCCGAGCGCCAGCCAGTCCTGGGCCACGCGATCGGCAATGAGGCGGTGGTCGCGGCCCGGTGGCAACAGCAGTGTAAGGCGAACGGGCGCCGCGCCCATGCGCAGGGCGCCGGCCTGCGCCTGGCGCGCGACCATGATCGGCGGCTCGGCGGGCGACGCGATGGCCGGCGGCAACAGGCCTTCGGCGGGCGCCATCACCGCAAGGCCGACCTGGGCAGCGAGCGCAGCGCGATCGATGCCAAGATGAAGCGCCTGGCGCAACGCACCGTCGGCAAGCGGGCCGCGGCGGGTGTTGGCGAGATAGCCATAGACGCCCCAAAGCGGCTCGACGGCGAGCATCTGCGGCCGCGCCACGGTTCGGGCTTCGCCAAGCCCGGCAAGGCCATCGCCGATGACGATGTCGGTCTCGCCGCGGCCGAAGGCAGCGATCGCCGCCACCGGATCGGCGATGGTGGTGATGGCGATCTCGCCGGTTTGCGCCGCATCCGATTCCCGGCCGGCGCGGCGGACGAGACGACGTGCCTTGGCCGGCCCGCTGGCATCATAGGCCGCCAGGGTTGCTGCCGTTTTGGTGCGGGTGACGCCGAGCCCGGGTTCGGCGAGCCATCCGAGAAGCTGCGGCGCCGGCGCGGTCAGGCGAATCTCGACAACCCGCGAGATGGGCGCGAGCACGCCGAGCCTGGCGACGGGCGCCTTCTTCGCAGCGATCGGCTCGGCGCCGGCAACACCGCCATAGCGCAGCGCCGGGGCGCCGAGCGACGCTGCCCGGCGAAAGGCCGCAACAACCTGGTTCGAGCCGAGATCGCTGCCATCGCTCCATTTCGTCGGCCGCAGCCGCAGGATGAGGCTGCGATCGTCATCGACGAAACGCCAGCTCGAAGCGAGCCCGGGGACAATGGCGCCGCTGCTGTCGCGGGCAATCAATCCGGGCTGCGTCGCCTCTGCCTCCAGCCGCGCGGCGAGACCGCCGGGCCATGGCGTGCCGATGACCGTTACCGCGAGCCGGGCGCTTTCGGCTTCGCGCGTACCGCAGCCCGCTGCCAGGAGCGCCAGCCCGATCCCGAGAAGCGGCCGCCTCACCACCTGTTCACTGCGCTTCGACCATCACCCGCCGACAATAGCCCGGCAACAGCGCATCAAACCAGAGCTTCCTTGCCCGGTGTTGCGGCGGCTTCTAGAGATTTGCCATGACCGGACCTTCGCTTCACGACCATATCGCCCCCGACATCGTTGCCCTTGTCGGCAACACGCCGCTTGTCAGGCTGCGCGGCCCGAGCGCTGCCAGTGGCTCGACGATCCTTGGCAAGGCGGAGTTTCTCAACCCCGGCGGCAGCGTCAAGGATCGCGCTGCGCTGGGCATCATCGAGGATGCGGAAAGCCGCGGCTTGCTCAAGCCCGGCGGCATCATCGTCGAAGGCACCGCCGGCAACACCGGCATCGGGCTTGCAGTCGTTGGCAGTGCCCGCGGCTACCGAACCATCATCGTCATGCCCGAAACCCAGAGCCGCGAGAAACAGGATACGCTGCGCGCCCTTGGCGCCGAACTGGTGCTCGTGCCGGCGGCGGCCTATTCGAACCCGGCGCATTATGTCCACACGTCGCGCCGCATCGCCGAAGAAACGCCGGGCGCGGTCTGGGCCAACCAGTTCGACAATGTCGCCAACCGCATGGCGCATATCAGGACGACGGCGCCCGAAATCTGGGCACAGACCGGCGGCACGGTAACGGGCTTTGCCTGCGCCGTCGGCACCGGCGGCACGCTGGCCGGCGTGGCGCTCGGGCTGCGCGCGGAAAAACCCGACATCGCCATCGGGCTGGCCGATCCCGAGGGCGCGGCATTGTACAATTATTTTGCGCATGGCGAGTTGAGCAGCAGCGGCTCGAGCGTTTCCGAAGGCATCGGCCAGAGCCGCATCACCGCCAACCTCGAAGGCCTTAGCGTCGATGCCCAGTTCCGAATTCCGGATGCCGAAGGGCTGGCCTGGGTGCGGCGGCTGAATGCCGAGGAAGGGCTGTGCCTTGGCCTGTCTTCCGGGATCAACGTCGCTGGCGCCGTGCGGCTGGCCGAGGCGATGGGCCCGGGGCAGGTGATCGTCACCATCCTGTGCGACAGCGGCCTTCGCTACATGTCGACGATCTACAACTCCGAATGGCTTGCCGCCAAGGGCCTGGCATAGGCCGGTTCCGGCGCGACGTCGCACCAGGCTTTCAAGCGCAGCTGTCTTTCACTATGTTCCTGCCGCAATGATGCCTCTGAAACCCCGGCGCACCGCCCCCATCGACAAGGCCGTGCCACGCCATGGTGAACGGCTGCGCCTCGGCCTGACCGGGCTTGGCGCGATCTTCCTGATCGTCATTCTCGTCGCCGCCGGACTCAAGCCCGCGGCTGCGCCTGCCGTCGGCGACCCGCAGGGCGAATCGCTCGCGGTTCTCGGTGTCGCGCCAGGAGCGCCGGCGCCGGTCGCCACGCCGCAACCTTGACCTGCGCCGGGCCGCCGGCAACCGCTGCCTGGCGCGGCCAGGACCATGAAATCCCAAAGACTGTCGCTGGCACCGGGATCGCCGCGTTTGGCGCTGATCTATGTTTATCCCGAGTTCTACCCATGCTGCACGCAGTTGGACACAGACTTATCCACAGGCTTGTTCGCCGCTGGCATCTACGGGAATACTACCAGTCCGGTCCCGATTGCCCATGGTTGTCCCCATGATTCACCTGTCAGGACCATGAAGTGGGATTGAGTACCACGAATTCCCATGCTACATCTTGTCCACAGTCGGGGCGGGACCAGAGCCGCATGGAACGTCGCAGCGCTTGACCGGCCACAGCCGGTAACTGGCTGAGACCCGCCACCCTCCCCGCTGCCGGGTGGGAGGTCAGCGTTTCGGGTGTCGAGTTACTTCATCAACGCCTATTTGAACGTGATCGACGGCAAGAACCGCCTGTCGATCCCGGCCGAATATCGCCAGGTGATCCAGACTCGCACGGCCTGCCGCGACCTGCATTTGTCGCCGTCGCGCACCGCGACCTGCCTCCTCGGTTTCGACAAGGCCCGGCCGGACGAGTTGATGGCCGAGCATCGCGCCCGTTTTGCCGGCCAGCCGGGGCGCGAGAAGGATCGCGATGCCGCGCAGATCTTCGCCGGCATGGTTGCGATGACGATCGACGACGCCGGGCGGATCGTGTTGCCGCCGGTCACCAAGCGGCTGCGCAAGCTCGAGAACCACGCCTTTTTCATCGGCTTCGGCGATCATTTCCAGATCTGGGATCCGTGGCTCTACCTGGCTTTCGAGGATGCCGACGAGGTCGCCCTCGAAACGCTTCGCGAGGAACTGGCAGCCAGGAAGCTGTCGCCCGATGGGCCGCCTGTCGCATGACGGCGCCGCATATCCCTGTCCTCCTCGCCGAAACGCTGGCCGCACTCGCCGTGCAGCCGGGCGAAACCTATGTCGATGCGACGCTGGGGGCCGGCGGCTATCTTCGCGCCGTGCGGGCAGCCGGGGCCGGTCACTGCTATGGCTTCGATCGCGATCCCGACGCCCTGGCACTGAATGCCGATCTGGCGGCAGCGCCCGATGTCACGCTCGTCCACCGTCCCTTTGCCGATCTGGTGGCAGGGCTGGCGGCGCATGGCGTCCATACGGTCGATGCCATCGCCTTCGATATCGGTGTTTCGTCGATGCAGATCGACCAGGCCGAGCGCGGTTTTTCCTTCCAGTCCGACGGCCCGCTCGACATGCGGATGGCGAAGGATGGCATGACCGCGGCCGATTTCATCAACAGCGCCAGCGAAGCCGAAATCGCCGATGTGCTTTTTCATCTGGGTGACGAACCCGGGGCGCGGCGCATCGCGCGAGCCATCGTCAATGATCGCCCGCTCACCCGCACGTCCGAGCTTGCCCGGCTGGTCCGGTCGGTGTTGGGGCATCAGCCAGGGGGCAAGGACGCCGCAACCCGCAGTTTCCAGGCGCTGCGCATCCATGTGAACGATGAACTCGGCCAGCTCGATGCCGGTCTCGAAGCCGCCGAGCAATTGCTTCGGCCCGGCGGGCGGCTGGCAGTGGTCAGCTTCCATTCGGCCGAGGATCGCCGGGTCAAGACCTTCCTGCGCGACCGTTCGGGCGGGGCGCCGTCGGGGTCGCGCCACATGCCGATGGTCGCGCGGGCGGCGCCGGCGTTCCTGCGCCCGCCGCGTGCCGTTCGACCATCGGCAGCCGAAATCGCCGCCAACCCGCGCGCCCGCTCGGCAACGCTTCGCGCCGCGGTCCGCACCGCTTCCCCCCCGGCAGTTCCCGCCGCCTCAACTACAATCAGCAGGAGGTCCGCATGAGGCATTATGCAGGGTCGGCATTGATGCTGTTCGTCACCACTGCGGTGATCGTCGGCAGCTACACCGTCAACCTCAAGGTCTCTGCCGAGCGCGCTGGCGTCGAGCGCTTGCGACGCACGCTGGTTGCCGATGCCCGCCAAATCCGCGATCTCGAGGCCGAACTTCGCACCCGCGCGCGGCCGCCGCAAATCCAGCGCTGGAACGACGAGGTGCTGATGATGGGAACCCCGGCGGCCGGGCAGTATCTGCGCGGCGCGGCGCAACTGGCCAGCTTCGGCGTGCCGGCCGAGGCGCCGGCTGCGGCGACACCGGTCGACGCCGTGCCGGCGCTGCGCAATGCGATTACGCCGCCGGTGCCGGTGATCCGCGCCGAACCGCCCGTCGTGCGGGTCGCATTTCGCCCGCCTGCGCCTGCAGGTGTCGTTGCTGTCGGCTATCGCCCGGCAGTGCCGAAGCCTGCGCCGGTGGCGGACGTTGCCCCGGCAGCCGGCGAACCGGCGGCACCGCTCGAACTCTTGCCGGAAGGGGGGCAATAGCGCCCCCCGATGGCCAGCTCGCCGCCCTTTGCAGCCGGACGGGTCGCGCCGTTACGCCGGGTTGCGCCGTACGACGGCGTCCGGCTACCCGACACATCAGGTTCCGCCCGGCTACCCGGGCAGCGTCAGGCGGCGCAGGCGCAGGCGCGTCAGCGCCTGATGATCATCCTGCTGTTGTTCCTTGCCGTCCCGGTTCTGCTCGGTGCGCGCCTCATCGACCTGGCGGTACTTGAAGCCGTGCCGGCTGCGACGCGAACGGCGTTGAGCGCAGCGCCGCCGCGTGCCGATATCGTCGATCGCAATGGCGTCGAGCTGGCGCGCACCTATGAGGCCTATGCGGTGTCTGTCGAGCCCCGCAAACTGACCGGCGACCCGCGCAGCCTGTCGCGGCGTATTGCGGCGATCCTCACCGATCGCACCGAAGCCGATATCTATGCCGAACTGACTCACAAGGGCAGTTACCGCTATCTGTCGCGCCGGGTGCTGCCCTCCGAAGCCAAGCGCATCAATGACCTGGGCGAGCCGGCAATCACGCTCGGGCGCGAAGCGGAGCGGCTTTACCCCAACATGAACCTCGCATCGCACGTCCTCGGCTATGCCGATGACAGCGGCAAGGGTGCTGTCGGCATCGAGAAATGGTTCGATGAACGCCTTGCCGACAAGGCGCAGCGCAGCACACCGCTGGCGCTGTCGGTCGACGTTCGTGTCCAGCAGGCGCTCGAACATGAACTGCGGGCGCTTTATCAGGACCAGCGGGCCAAGGGCGCCGCCGGGGTGGTTCTCGATGTCGATACCGGCGAGGTGCTGGCCATGGCCAGCTTGCCCGATTTCAATCCCAATGCCCCCGGGATGCGCGCCGATGGCAGCCGCTACAGCCGCGATACCGATGATGGCAGCCGTTTCAACAAAGTCACCTTTGGTGGCTACGAGCTCGGCAGCACTTTCAAGGCGCTGACCATCGCCAGTGCCCTCAACGCCGGCACGATCAAATCGATGGACCAGAAATATGATGCGACCCGGCCGATCCATATCGCCCGCTTCCGCATCCGAGACGATCATGCGCTCAATCGCTGGCTCAACGTGCCCGAAATCTTCAGCCACTCCTCGAATATCGGCACGGCGCGGATTGCCATGGAGGCGGGGCGCGAGACCCAGCGCGCCATGCTCGAACAACTCGGCTTCTTCAAGCCGATCGCCGTCGAGCTTCCCGAGCGTGCTCGCCCGCAATATCCGGCGCTGTCGAACTGGGGTGACCTGGCGACGATGACGATTTCCTACGGCCATGGCATCACCGTTTCGCCCCTGCACCTTGCCAATGCCTATGCGACGCTCGTCAATGGCGGGCTGTACCGCGACCCGACACTCGTGAAGCGCAGTCCGGGCGAGGTGCCGCCAGGCCGCCGGGTGTTCACATCGGCAACGTCGGACACGATGCGCGCGCTGCTCCGCATGGTCGTCACCGAAGGTACCGGTCGCAAGGCCAATGCCGCCGGCTATCGTGTCGGCGGCAAGACCGGCACTGCCGAAAAGATCGAGAACGGCCGCTATGTGCGCGGCGCCAATGTCTCCACCTTTGCGGCTGCCTTCCCGATGGACGCACCGCGCTATGTCGTCGTCGCCATGGTCGATGACCCGCGCGGATCGAAGGCAACCTTCGGCTTCAAGACCGCGGGAATGGTCGTGGCCCCGGCCATGACGCGTATCGTGGAGCGGATCGGCCCAATCCTCGGTGTACAGCCCGATCGCGACAAGGATATCGATGTCAGCCGGTTCCTCGCCAGCGTCCATGACGCGCCGAAGGAATAGAGTGGAACTGGGGGCGCTCTTTCCCGGCGGCGGGGCGGCACCGGTGACGGGTTTTGCGCTTGATCACCGAAAGGTCGCGCCCGGCACCGTGTTCGGTGCCTTTCGCGGGGCCCGCGTCAATGGCGAGGATTTTGTTGGCGCTGCGGTCGCAGCAGGCGCCATCGCCGTCGTCACGCGGCCCGGCGTCGTGGTCGAAGGCGCGCTTGCTGTCCATGCCGAGGAACCGCGCGCGGTGTTCGCGCGCGCCGCGGCTGCATTTTTCGGGCCGTTTCCGGCCGTGACCGTCGCGGTGACGGGAACCAACGGCAAGACATCGACGGCCGAACTCACCCGCCAGCTCTGGCACCAGGCGGGGCATGCGGCAGCCAGCATCGGGACCCTGGGGGTGACAACGGCACGCGACCAGGTCTCGACCGGGCTGACCACGCCCGACGTGGTCACTTTCCTTGCCAACATGGCAGGACTGCAGCGCGAAGGCATCAGCCATGCCAGCTTCGAGGCGTCCAGCCACGGTCTTGACCAGTATCGAACCGAAGGTCTGCCGGTGGCGGCGGCCGGTTTCACCAACCTGTCGCGCGATCATCTGGATTACCATGGCACCATGGAGGCCTATTTCGCGGCCAAGCTGCGGCTGTTCACCGAAGTGGTCGATGCCGGCGGCGCGGCGGTGGTCTGGGCCGATGACGGCGACTGGTCGGCGCGCGTGATCGCGGCGGCGCAGGCGCGTGGGCTGCATGTGCTGACGGTCGGCACCGCTGGCGAAGCGCTGCGGCTGGTGTCGCGCGAGCCGACGTCGCTGGGCCAGACTTTGGTGATCGAGCATGAAGGACGGACGCACACGATCGCGCTGCCGCTGATCGGCGCCTATCAGGCCGCCAACGCGCTTGTCGCGGCCGGGCTGGTCATCGCGACTGGCGGCGATGCCGCGGCCACGGTTGGCAATCTGGCGCGGGTTCAGCCGGTGCGCGGCCGGCTCGAGCGTGCCGTCATCACCCGCGCCGGCGCCCCCGCCTATGTCGATTACGCCCATACGCCCGATGCGATCGAAGCGGCTGCAGCTGCCTTGCGTCCACACACGCGGGGGCGGCTCATCCTCGTCCTCGGTGCCGGCGGGGATCGTGACCAGGGCAAGCGGCCGCTGATGGGCGCCATGGCAGTGCGGGTTGCCGATATGGTCATCGTCACCGACGACAACCCGCGAAGCGAGGCGCCGACGACAATCCGCGCGGCGATCCTTGATGCGGCTGCCGGCGCGCAGGAAATTGCCGATCGCCGGGAAGCGATTGCCGCCGCCATCGCCGGGGCCGGGCCCGACGACGTCATCCTCATCGCCGGCAAGGGCCATGAACAGGGCCAGATCGTGGGTGATCGCGTGCTGCCCTTCGATGACGTTCAGGTGGCGCGGGAGTGCGCTGCATGAGCCCGCTGTGGACCGCGACCGAGATTGCCGATGCAACGGGCGGCACCGTCCATGGCGATTTCACGGTCAACGGCGTCGCCTTCGACAGCCGCGAGATCATCGGCGGCGAACTGTTCGTCGCCATGACCGGCACGGCGATGGATGGCCACCGCTTCGTCCCCCAGGCCATCGCTCGCGGCGCTGCCGGGTTGCTTGTTTCCGAACCCATCGACGCGCCCCACGTCAGGGTTGCCGATCCCAACGCCGCGCTCACGGCGCTCGCCGTGGCAGCGCGCAACCGCAGCCCGGCCTTGCGCATCGGGGTTACGGGTTCGGTCGGCAAGACAGGGGTCAAGGAGGCCATCAAGTCGGCGCTTGGCCGCTTTGCCCTGGATGGCATCCATGCCTCGGTGAAAAGCTATAACAACCATACCGGCGTGCCGCTCAGCCTCGCCCGGATGCCGCGCGAAAGCCGTTTCGGCATTTTTGAGATGGGCATGAACCATGCCGGCGAAATCGCCGAGCTGACGGCATTGGTTCAGCCCGATATCGCCGTCATCACCTGGATTGCATCGGCGCATATCGAGAATTTTGCCGATGAAACCGGCATTGCCGACGCCAAGGCGGAGATTTTCAACGGGCTTCGGCCCGGCGGAACGGCGATCATTCCCTTCGATAGCACCCATTTTGCCCGGCTGCACGCCGCCGCGTCGCGCACCACGGATCGGGTAATCAGCTTCGGATGCAAGCCCGGCGCCGATGTGGTGGCGGAAAGCGTGGCCCTCCACCCCGATTGTTCGTGCGTAACGGCGCGAATTGCCGAACACCGCCTGACCTTCAAGGTCGGGATGGCCGGGCAGCATTGGGTTGGCAACGCCCTCGCCGTGCTCGCCGCGGTCCACGCCGCCGGCGGCGATCTGGCGCTCGCCGGTCTGGCGCTGGCCGAGCTTACCGATCTTCCCGGACGCGGCCAGCGACTGCGGGTGCCGGCGAAGTCCAGTACGGCCGTGGTCATCGATGAAAGCTACAACGCGAACCCGGCGTCCATGGCGGCCTCGCTTGCAGTGCTTGGCGCCGTGGTGCCGGCGGGTCAGGGCCGGCGCCTTGCCGTGCTCGGCGCGATGCGCGAACTCGGAGACCAGTCCGATGCCTTTCACGCCGCCCTGGCACCACATGTGGTGGCTGCAGGCGTATCGACCATAATAGTTGTGGGTAACGAGATGAAAGCGCTGGCAACGGCGCTGGCTCGGCAGCTAGAGGTATTGCATGTTGCCGATGCTGCCGCAGCCGAAGCCGAAGTGGGCCGTCTGATCGCGGCCGATGACGTTCTTTTGGTCAAGGGTTCGAACAGTGTCGGGCTCGGCGCAGTGGTTTCGGCGCTGAAGAACCGGGAGAGTCTCGCTTGATCAACGCCTTCGCCGATCTGATTGGCTATGAAGGGGTGTTCAATCTCTTTCGCTACATCACGTTCCGGTCGATGGCATCGCTGGTAACGGCGCTCACCATTGCGCTGTTGATCGGTCCGCGTTTCATCGGCTTCCTTCGTGTCAAGCAGGGCAAGGGCCAGCCGATTCGCGAGGACGGCCCGGCGTCGCACCTGCTGACCAAGAAGGGCACGCCGACGATGGGCGGGCTGATGATTCTCATCGCTCTGACCGTATCCACTCTGTTGTGGATGGATATCGCCAATGGCTTTGTCTGGGCGGCGCTGTTCGTGACCCTGGGCTTCGGCGCGATCGGCTTCATGGACGATTACGACAAGGTGACGAAGCGCAGCCACAAGGGCGTTTCGGGGCGGACGCGCCTGCTGCTCGAATTCTTCATCGCCGGCCTCGCCTGCACCTGGATCGCCAGCCGGACGGGGACGACGCTGTATCTGCCGTTCCTGAAGGATGCCGGGCTGGCATTGGGGCCTTTCTACATCCTGTTCGCGGCCTTCATCGCCACCGGGTTCGGCAATGCGGTCAACCTCACCGACGGTCTCGATGGTCTCGCGACCATGCCGGTCGTCATCGCGGCGGCGGCCTTTGCCGTCATCGCCTATATGGTCGGCAACATCCGTTTCTCGGATTACCTCGGGGTCCATCATGTTCCGGGCTCGGGCGAACTCGCCGTTTTCGCTTCGGCGCTGATCGGCGCGTGTCTGGGCTTTCTCTGGTACAATGCGCCGCCGGCGGCGGTGTTCATGGGCGATACCGGCAGCCTTGCCCTGGGCGGCGCGCTTGGCACGATTGCCGTTGTCACCAATCACGAACTGGTGCTGATCATCATCGGCGGGCTTTTCGTCCTCGAAACTGTCTCGGTGATCGTCCAGGTCGCGAGCTTCAAGATGACCGGCAAGCGCGTTTTTCGCATGGCGCCGATCCACCACCACTTCGAACAGCTGGGCTGGGCCGAATCGACCGTCGTCATCCGTTTCTGGATCGTGGCAATCGTGCTGGCGCTCGCCGGCATCGCGACGCTGAAGCTGCGGTGATCACGTCTCCCGCCTTTGCTGGCAAGCGTTTCGGCATCTTCGGTCTGGCGCGCAGTGGTGTCGCCGCCGACGCTGCCCTGCGCGCTTCGGGCGCCATCACCTTCAACTGGGACGATGGCGAAGCGGCCCGCTCGGCCTTTGCCGGCGAGGTCACCAACCTGCATGATTTCGATCTTGCCAGTCTCGACGCACTGGTCGTTTCACCTGGTGTGCCGCATTCGGCGCCACTCTTCGAAAAGGCTGTCGCCGCCGATGTGCCGGTGATCGGCGATATCGAGCTTTTTGCCCTCGCCCGTCCCGATTTGCCGCCTCACGCCGTTGTCGGCATCACCGGCACCAATGGCAAATCGACGACGACAGCGCTGATCCACCATATCCTCGCCGCGGCGGGCTACCCGGCGCTTATGGGGGGCAATATCGGGCTGCCGATCCTGGCGCAGGATCCGCTCCCCGAGAATGGCGTCTATGTCCTCGAACTGTCGTCCTACCAGCTCGATATCACCTACAGCCTCGATTGCGAGGTGGCGGTGCTGCTCAACATCACTCCCGATCATCTCGAGCGTCATGGCACGCTGCAAGCCTATGCCGCGGCCAAGGCGCGTTTGTTCGCCATGCAGTCACCCCACCGCACCGCGATCGTCGGCTGGGATGCCGAGACCGAGCATGATGTGCTCGATGGTGCCGAAGCGCCGCTGATCGAGTTCATCGAGGATGTCGCCACTGGCGATCAAAGCGATTGGCCGGCGCTGCAGGGACCGCATAATCTGCAGAACGCCCGCGCTGCGGTCGCTGCGTGCACGGCGCTGGGGCTGGAACCGGCCGAAATCGCCGCCGGGCTGGCAAGTTACACCGGTCTTGCCCATCGCATGGAGCCGCTGGCCACGATGAATGGCGTCCTCTGGGTCAACGACAGCAAGGCGACCAACCCCGACAGCACCGCGCCGGCACTGCAGGCCTTTCCGCGCACCCACTGGATCGCCGGCGGCAAGGCCAAGACCGCACCCGACGGCAGTGTCGACCTTTCGGCGCTCACGCCGCGGCTCACCGGCGTCTGCGCCGCCTATCTTATCGGCGAGGCAGCGCCGCTGTTCGAGCCCGTGCTTTCGCCGCATGTGCCGGTGGTGATGGCGGGAACGCTCGAACAGGCGGTCAGCGCTGCGGCTGCCGCGGCGAAGCCGGGGGACACGGTGCTTCTGTCACCGGCCTGCGCCAGTTTCGATCAATTCCGCGATTTCGAACATCGCGGCGAGACGTTCCGCGCTCTGGTCGGGGCGCTCTGATGGCGTCGAGACCCTGGTCCCCGGCTGCAACGGCCTTCTCGCGCGGCGATCTGACACCGATCGGCCGCTGGTTCTGGACGGTCGACAAGCTGCTCGTGACGCTCGTGCTGGCGCTCATCGCCTGCGGGATTATTGCCGTCGCGGCCGCTTCACCCGCTGCCGCCCATCGCCTTTCAGGGCGCAACTTCCGCTACGAGGATCTGTATTTTCTCAAGCGGCAGATTTTTTGGGTCGTTGCCGGGCTGCCGGTGCTGTTCGGCGTTTCCATGCTGCCGGTGGCTTGGGCAAAGCGGCTGGCGATTGGCGGTACTGCCGTCTTCCTGCTGGGGCTTTTGCTGGTGCCGGTGATCGGCGTCGGCGCCAATGGCGCACAGCGTTGGCTGGCGATCGGCAGCTTCCAGATCCAGCCGTCGGAATTCTTCAAGCCGCTGTTCATTGTCACCACCGCCTGGCTGCTGGCGTTGCGCTTCGACGATCGCACCCTGCCGACGATGCAGGCGAGCTTCGGGCTGCTGGTGGTCGTGTCGGCGCTGCTCGTGATCCAGCCCGATTTCGGCCAGACGGCGCTGATCGTGGCCGTGTGGGGCGTGCAGGCGCTGCTCGCCGGCATGTCGATCAGCGTGCTGGTCATTCTCGCCGGCGGCGCCGCGGTCGGGCTTGGCATCGCCTATCTCACCGTTTCGCATGTCAGCGACCGGATCGACAAGTTCCTGACCGGTGGCGGCGATACCTACCAGATCGACAAGGCGCTCGATTGCTTTCGCGCCGGTGGGCTCTTCGGTGTCGGGCCGGGGGAAGGGCGGATGAAATTCCGTCTGCCCGAACCGCAGACCGACTACATCTTCTCGGTCATCGGCGAGGAGTTCGGGCTGATCGCGTGCCTCGTTGTCGCCATTCTTTACGTCGCCATCGTCGTCCGGGTCTTCATCCTGCTTCTCGATGAGGAAGAACCCTTTGTCTTCCTCGCGGCCGCGGGCCTGGCAACGCAGTTCGGCCTGCAGGCGACGATCAACATGATGGTCAATCTGAAGCTGCTGCCGTCGAAGGGCATGACCTTGCCCTTCATCAGCCATGGCGGATCGTCGTTTCTCGCGCTGTGCATGGGCATGGGTCTGTTGCTGGCCCTTACCCGGCGCAACCCGTATCGCAACGCCTCGCCCTATGCCGAGCGGTGGCGCGGGTGACGGCTGTCTATGTTCTCGCCGCCGGCGGTACTGGCGGACATATGGTGCCCGCGCATGTGCTGGCGCTCGAACTGCGCGCGCGCGGGGCCGAGGTGTACCTCGTTACCGATGATCGGGGCCTGCGGTTCCCGGGGCTGTTCGAAGGCGTCGCGCGCACCGTCGTCTCGGCAGCCTCCACCGGGCGGTCGGGGCTGCTCGCGGCGCCGGCGGTGGCGCGGGCGGTGTGGCGCGGCCGCGGCCAGGCGCGGGCGCTGTACCGGCAGTTGCGACCGCGCGCCGTGATCGGTTTCGGTGGCTATCCGTCGCTGCCCGGCTTGCTCGGCGGACTGGCAAGCGGAACACCCTGTCTGATTCACGAACAGAATGCCGTGCTGGGGCGCACCAATCGTTTCTTGAGCAGCCGGGTGAGGGCCATCGCCACATCCTATCCCGATGTCGCGCGGCTGGCGCCGGGGCTGGCAGGCAAGGTGCGGATGACGGGCAACCCGGTCCGCGCCGACGTCATCGCGACTCGCGATGTCCGCTTCGATGCAACGGCAACGGCGCTGCGGCTGCTCGTTACCGGCGGCAGCCAGGGTGCAGCCGTCCTCAACAGCGTCGTGCCGGCCGCCGTGGCACTGCTGCCCGAAGCGCTGCGGGCACGACTGTCGGTCGTCCACCAGGGCCGTGACGAGGATACTGCCAGCGTCGCCGAAACCTATCGCGGCGCCGGCGTAGCCGCCGAAGTGCGTGCCTACTTCGCCGACCTGCCGAGCGAGATGGCAAAGGCGCACCTCGTCATCGCCCGCGCCGGGGCATCGACAGTGGCGGAGCTTGCCGTTGCCGGCCGCCCGGCAATCCTGGTGCCGCTGCCGATTGCAACCGATGACCATCAGACGGCCAATGCCCGGGCACTCGCGGCGGCCGGTGGGGCGGTCGTCATCCCCCAGCCTCGCTTCACCGCAGTCGCCCTTGCTGCGGCCTTGACCGACTGGCTCGGCGACCCGATGGCGCTCGCCGCAGCCGCTGCGGGCGCGCGCAGCGTCGGGGTGCCCGATGCTGCGGTGCGGCTGGCGGACCTCGTCATCCAGGTCGGAAACACAGCATGAACGTTGTCAGCAAATCGTCGGGCTTTCGCACCGATATCGGCACCATCCATTTCATCGGCATCGGCGGCATCGGCATGTCGGGCATCGCCGAGGTGATGGCCAATCTGGGCTTCAGCGTCCAGGGGTCGGACGCTGCCGAAGGCTATGTCATCGCGAGTTTGCGCGAAAAGGGTATCAGGGTCTTCATCGGCCAGGATGCCGCCAATGTCGCCGACGCTGCCGTCGTCGTCACATCGACGGCAATCAGGCGCGACAATGTCGAAGTCGTCGCGGCGCTCGAAAAGCGCATTCCCATCGTTCGCCGCGCCGAAATGCTGGCCGAACTGATGCGGCTCAAATCCTGCGTCGCGGTCGCAGGGACGCATGGCAAGACCACCACGACCTCGATGGTCGCGGCGCTGCTCGATGCCGGCAATCTCGATCCCACCGTCATCAACGGCGGCATCATCAACACCTATGGCTCCAACGCCCGGCTCGGCGAGGGCGAATGGATGGTGGTGGAAGCCGACGAAAGCGATGGCTCGTTCCTCCGCCTCGGCGGCACCATCGGCATTGTCACCAATATCGACCCCGAACATCTCGACCACTGGGGTGATTTCGACAAGGTCCGCGAAGGCTTTCGCCAGTTCATCAACGCCGTGCCCTTTTACGGCGCCGGGGTGATGTGCATCGATCATCCCGAAGTCCAGGCGTTGCTGCCGCGCGTCCAGGACCGGCGGATCATCACCTATGGCTTTTCCGCAACCGCCGATGTGCGCGGCGATGCCGTGACGCCGGTTCCCGGCGGCAATCGCTTCGACGTGACGGTGCGGCTGCGCGATGGCACGCGGCGGATTACCGATCTGATGCTGCCGATGCCCGGCCGCCACAATGTCCAGAACGCCCTCGCGGCCGTGGCCGTGGCGATCGAGCTTGGTATCGGCGACGACGCCATCCGGGACGGCTTTGCCCGCTTCGGCGGCGTCAAGCGGCGCTTCACCAAGGTCGGCCAGACCGACGGCCTTGCCATCATCGACGATTACGGCCATCACCCCGTCGAGATCCGCGCCGTTCTGGCAGCGGCGCGGGAAGGGGTCGGCGCCGGCCGGGTGCTCGCGGTGGTCCAGCCGCATCGCTTCACACGACTGCGCGATCTGATGGCGGACTTTCAGGCGGCCTTCAACGATGCCGATGCCGTTTATGTGGCGCCGGTCTATGCGGCAGGCGAAGCGCCGATCGAAGGCGTAGATGCGGCGGCGCTGGTTGCCGGCCTTCGCGACGCCGGCCACCGCGCGGCGACAAGCGTTTCGGGCGCCGATGATCTGGCACGTCAGCTCGCCATCGATGCGCGGCCCGGCGATCTTGTCGTCTGCCTCGGCGCCGGCGACATCACCAAATGGGCAGCCGGGCTTGCCGATGCCATTGCCAGGGCACGCGGCGGATGATGATCGCGCCCACCTCGCCGCACGAAGACGTGTCACACGGAGCATTGCCGCCGCTTGCCGGCACGGTCGAGGCCGGCGCGTCCTTTGCCGATTTCATCTGGTTCCGCACCGGCGGCGCAGCGCAATGGCTGGTCCGGCCCAAGGACATTGCCGATCTCTCGCAATTCCTTGCAGCGCTCGATCCGGAGGTACCGGTCTTTCCGGTCGGTGTCGGCTCGAACCTCATTGTCCGCGATGGTGGCCTGCCCGGAGTCACCGTCCGGCTGCCCAAGGCCTTTGCAAAAGTGTCGATCGAAGGCGAGCATATCCGTGCCGGTGCGGCCGCGATGGGTATCACCGTCGCCAGCGCGGCACGCGATGCCTCGCTGGCCGGCCTCGAGTTCCTGCGTGGTATCCCTGGCACCGCCGGCGGTGCGCTGCGGATGAACGCCGGCGCCTATGGGCGTGATGTCGCCGATAGTCTCGTCGAAGCCACGGTGGTTCGCCGCGATGGGCGCGTCGAAACGCTTGCCGCTGCGGCCTTCGGCTTCAGCTATCGGCACTCGGCGCTTCCGGCAGGCGACATTGTCGTCGAGGCGCTGTTCCGCGGCACACCCGGCGACAAGGCCGTGATTGCGGCCGAAATGGACCGTATCGCTGCCGAGCGCGAAGCGGCCCAGCCGCTCCGCAGCCGCACCGGCGGCTCCACCTTCAAGAACCCGCCCAGGCTCAAGGCCTGGCAACTCGTCGATGCGGCCGGCTGCCGCGGCCTGAAGATCGGCGGCGCGCAGGTCAGCGAGAAGCACACAAATTTCCTGATCAATACCGGCGACGCCACCAGCGCCGATATCGAAGCGCTCGGCGATCAGGTGCGCGCCCGCGTCAAGGCGCAGTCGGGGGTCGACCTCGAATGGGAAATCGAGCGCGTCGGGGTGCCGCTATGAAGGTTGCGGTGCTCATGGGCGGCTGGTCGGCCGAACGCGACGTTTCGCTCACCTCGGGGCGCGGCATTGCCGCTGCGTGCCGCAGCCTTGGCCATGACGTGACCGAAATCGACATGGACCGCGACGTCGCCGCGGCACTCGTCGCTGCTGCGCCCGATGTCGTCTTCAATGCCCTGCACGGCACACCAGGGGAAGATGGCAGCGTCCAGGGGCTGATGGACATTCTCGGCCTCAGATATACCCATTCGGGGGTCACCACCTCGGCAATCGCCATCGACAAGGAACTGACCAAGCGCATCCTGGTGCCGATCGGCATCCGCATGCCGGCGGGGCATATGGTGGCGTCGGAAAACCTGTTCGCCGGTGACCCGCTGCCCCGCCCCTATGTGCTCAAGCCCGTCAACGAAGGCTCGTCGGTCGGCGTCGCGATCGTCACCGAGGCATCCAACTATGGCAATCCGATCGGCCGCGATGTCGCGGGCCCATGGGCCGAGTTTCCGACCTTGCTTGCCGAACCTTTCATCGCCGGCCTCGAGCTCACCGTTGCCGTCCTCGGCGACGAAGCCCTTGCCGTGACCGAGCTCCAGCCAATGCAGGGCTTTTACGATTATGAGGCCAAATATACCGATGGCCTGACGCGCCATGTCTGCCCCGCCGAACTCCCGGCCGAGGTCGAGGCCGAAGCGCTTCGCATGGCACTCGCCGCCCATCACGCGCTTGGCTGCAAGGGCACCTCGCGGTCCGATTTCCGCTATGATCCGTCGCAAGGCCTCGACGGGCTTTATCTGCTCGAGGTCAACACCCAGCCGGGAATGACGCCGCTCAGTCTTGTCCCCGAACAGGCGAAATATCGCGGCATTTCCTATGAAACGCTTGTCCAGCGCCTGATCGACGCAGCCCTCGAATGACGACGCAGACCCTCAGGCGCGGCGCGGCACCGCCGCGGCAAAAGGCCAGGGCAGCACCACCGCGTCCGACGGTCGCGCTGCCGGTCAGCCGACCCGTCCTGCGCCGCAACGTGGCCATCGTGGTGCTCGGGCTTACCGCCATCGCCGGCATCATCGTCGCCGGGCTGCTCGGCGTCTGGCAGCGCACCGGTGAGGCCTTTGTCCAGCAAACGGCAGCGGCGGGGCTTGAGATTCGCCATGTCGAAGTCACGGGCACGCGCGAACTGCCCTTGCTGCCGGTCTATCAGGCGGCGTTGCCGGGCCGCGACAATGCCATGCTGACCAGCGATCTCCATGCCATTCGCGACCGGCTGCGGGCGCTGCCCTGGGTCGCCGATGCCAGCGTCGCGCGTCGGCTTCCCGACACCCTCGTCATCGACATCATCGAGCGCCGTCCGGTGGCACTGTGGCAGCACCAGCGCCGGATGGCCGCGATCGACATTGGCGGCACGCCGCTCACCCACGAACGCCTCGAACGCTTTTCATCGCTGCCGTTGGTTGTCGGGCCGCAGGCGAATACCAGGGTGCGCGAGTTTCTTGCCCTTGCCGCCAAGGCGCCGACCCTGGCGCCCAAGGTCGATGCGGCGGTCCTGGTCGGTGGCCGACGCTGGGACTTGAAGTTCAAGACCGGCGAAACCCTGTCGCTGCCCGATACGCCGGGCGCCGCCGACAAGGCGCTGCGCCAGTTCGCGCGGCTGGATGGCAATGGCAATGATGGCGGCCTGCTCGGCGGGCGCTTCGAGCGTTTCGACATGCGGCTGCCCGGCAAGATGATCGTCGGCGGACCCGCCGTGGCGCAAGCCCTTGAAGCAAATGCCAAGGCGGCGAAGGCCGAGAAAGCCGCAAAGGCAGCTGCCGCCGCTAAAGCCAAGTCCCTGACCATCTGATGGAAACGACCTGACGCATGGCGATCCTCACCCCCAAGGTCCCCCTGATGCCGGCGCGCAGCGGTGAACGCACCATTGCCGTGCTCGATGTCGGCACGTCCAAGGTCGCAGCGATGATCGCCATCGCCGGTGCGGATGGGGAACCGCGCGTCATCGGCACCGGGCAAAAGCCCTGCGCCGGGCTGAAGCGCGGCCTTGTCACCGATTTCGAGCGCACCGAAGCTGCCATCCGCGGTGCCATGGACCAGGCCGAGCGTGCTGCCGGCATCCAGGTCGAATATGTCTATGCCTCGATTTCGGCGGGCGGCCTTGGCAGCGGCGTCACCAGTTGCGAGATCGACATTGCCGGCGCCAGCATCACCGCGGCCGACATGGCGACGCTGCGCGATGCCGGCCGCGCCCGCATCAACCCCGGCAACCGCACCGTCGTCCATGCTCAGCCGGCGCTCTACGCACTCGATGGCCAACCCGGCGTCGAAAGCCCGCTGGGTTTTCATGCCGATCGGCTCGGCATGGATATCCACGTCGTCACGGCCGACACGCCGCCGCTGAAGAATCTCGATCGCGCCATCCGCAACGCCCATATCGGGCTCAAGTCGCTCGTCGCCTCGCCGCTTGCCGCCAGCCTTTCGACGCTCGAGCGCGAGGAACGCGAGCTCGGCGTTGCGCTGATCGAGATCGGCGCCGGGGTGACGACGATCGCTATCCACATGTTCGGGATGCTGGTCGGCGTTGCTGCGATCCCGATGGGCGCCCATGACATTACCAACGATCTTGCAGCTGCCTTCTCCACGCGCCGCAGCCATGCCGAACGGCTGAAGGTACTCGATGGCGCTGCGGTCGCGGTGCCCAAGGACAATCACGACGCCGTCGAAGTGCCGCCGATGACCGACGACGGCATGGCCGAGGCCACGCGGGTTCCCAAGGCGCAGATCATCGGTGTCATCCGCCACCGGCTCGACCTGCTGTTTCGCGAGATTGCTGCCAGTCTCGACCGGCTGGGCTTTGTCGGCCCGCAGGCGCGCCAGGTGGTGCTGACCGGCGGCGGCGCCGATTTGCGCGCCATTGTCGATTTCGCCGCCGGCGCGCTGGGGCGCAACGTCCGCATCGGGCGGCCACGCGGGCTGACCGGCCTGCCGGTGGCGCAGAGCGGCCCGGCCTTTGCCACGCTTGCCGGGCTGGTTCTGTTCGCTGCCAATGAAGTGCCCGATGTCTGGCATGCCCCGGCGGCGCGCGAAGCGGCGGCGTCGGGCGGCCGCATGGCACGGATGATCGAAAAACTGCGGGGTAGCCTGTGACCCGGGATTCACAGCGAATCGCTTATCGACTATGCAGCCTTGAACGGGAGACACGTGATGCTCGAATTTGAACGGCCTGAGCTTACCGAGCTGAAACCGCGGATCACCGTTGTCGGGGTCGGCGGTGCCGGCTGCAATGCGGTGTCGAACATGATCAACGCCGATCTGCAAGGCGTCGACTTCATCGTCGCCAATACCGACGCCCAGTCGCTGGCGGCGTCGAAGGCTGAAACCCGCATCCAGCTCGGCATGAAGATCACGCAGGGCCTGGGTGCCGGCGCCCGTCCCGAAATCGGCCGCGCTGCCGCCGAGGAAACCCTCGATCAGCTCGAAGCCAGCCTCGAAGGCGTCCATATGTGCTTCATCGCGGCCGGCATGGGCGGCGGCACCGGCACCGGCGCAGCTCCCGTTGTTGCCCGCGCCGCGCGCGAAAAGGGCATCCTTACCGTTGGCGTTGTGACCAAGCCCTTCACCTTCGAAGGCAACAAGCGGATGCGCGCCGCAGAGGAAGGCATCGCCGAGCTGCAAAAGCACGTCGATACCCTGATCATCATTCCCAACCAGAACCTGTTCCTCATCGCCAACGCCAACACGACCTTCAAGGACGCGTTCGCCATGGCCGATCAGGTGCTGCACCAGGGCGTGCGCGGCATCACCGATCTGATGATCATGCCCGGCCTGATCAACCTCGATTTCGCCGATATCCGCACCGTCATGTCCGAAATGGGCAAGGCGATGATGGGGACGGGTGAAGCGACGGGCGAACGCCGCGCGCTCGAGGCTGCCGAAAAGGCCATCGCCAACCCGCTGCTCGACGAAGTTTCCATGCGCGGTGCCAAGGGTGTCATCATCAACATCACCGGCGGCGAGGATCTGCGGCTGATGGAAGTCGATGAAGCGGCCACCTACATCCGCGACATGGTCGACTCCGAGGCTAACATCATCGTCGGCTCGGCCTTCAACAAGGATCTCGATGGCATCATGCGGGTGTCGGTCGTCGCCACCGGAATCGACGCTGCTGCGCGCAGCGCCGCGCCGGCCCAGGGTCCGACCCAGTCCACGACCCAGGCTTCCACCCGCCGCCGCGATACCGCCGAAACAGCCTTTCCGGCGCAGACCAGCATCTTTTCCACGCCGCCCGTCGTCGCGCCGCCAGCCCCGGCGCCCGTGGCAGCGCGTGACGTGCCCGAGCCTGTCGAGATCGACCTTGCAATGGCGGCCGAGCGTATCGACGTCGAGGACGCGGTGCCGACGGCTTTAACGCCGCCGAACGCCGTCGAAGTCGCCCGGATGCCGACGGGGCCCGAACCGGCACCACCGCGCCCCGCCCCGGTCGTCGTGCCGATCGAGCCGCCGGCTGCCGAGGAAGAGCGCCCGCTGTCGCTTTTCGAAAAGATGATGGCGATGTCACGTGGCCCCAAGCCCAAGCCGGTTGCGCCCGAAAACCTGGCCCCCGAACCGGCTGCGCCAGCCCCCGACGTCGACATCCCGCCCTTCTTCAAGCGCCAGGTGAACAACTGATGTGATGCTGCCCGGCGCCAGTCTGGCGCCGGGCAGCGTTCAAAGCTGGCGCTCGTAGACGCGATAGGTACGCGTAACCCGGGCCTCGATCGCATCGGCAATCGATCGCATCGGGCCATTATCTTCAAGGATCCAGCCGATCTCGCCCTCGGTCGCGCCGAATTTCACAATGGCGTCGCGCCGGATATATTCGATCATCTGAAAAGCCATCAGCGACGCGATGCGGTGGCCCTGCAGCGATTTGCGGATACCCATCAGGGGTACCCGGATTCGCTTCACTTGCGGCGCGCGCAGCCGCCACAGCAGCTTTGCCCAGCCGAACGGAAACAGCCGCCCGCCAAGATCGCGCGTCAATTCATTGATGTCAGGCAGCGAGATCATGAAACCCACGGCAATACCGTCATATTCGGCGATCCGGATCAGATCTTCAAAGACGATCGGTTTCAGTTTCTTGCCGACATGGGCAATTTCGGCCGGCGTCAACGGCACAAAGCCCCAATTGGCCGACCAGGCGTCGTTGAGGATATCGAGAATGAGTGCCGCTTCTTCGGCGAAGCGCGATTTGTCCACCCGGCGAGTCACCAGCCGGCCATTGCGCTCGCTGGCTGCGACGATGCGCTGGACGATTTCGGGGAAGGGTTGGGTGATCTGGTTGCCCCAGGTGTGCAGGTCCTTGATGCCGGCATAGCCGCGGGCTTCGATGAAGCCGCGGTAATAGGGCAAATGGTGCCCCATCATCACCGACGGCGCCTGGCCAAAACCATCGACCAACAGGCCCGGCTCATCCCAGATCGAGAGGCTGAATGGCCCTAGCGCGCGTGTCATGCCGACATTGCGCAGCCAGGCTTCGGCGGTTTCGAACAGGGCATCGGCAACGGCTGCATCGTCGATGCACTCGAACATCCCCCAATGCCCGGTGCCGGCGCCCATGTGCTGCAGCACCAGCTGGTCGACCTGTGCCGAAATCCGTCCGACGACCTTGCCATCTCGGATCGCCAGCCAAAAGGCGGCGCGGCCATGTTCAAACCAGGGGTTGCCCTTGATGCCGCTGATCAGTGCCAGCATCTCGCCGCGCAGCGGCGGCACGAAATGCGGGTCGTTGGCGTAGAGCCGATAGACCAGATCGACAAACCGACCGCGATCGGCAGCGGTGGTGACAGGGATGATGGTCAGGCCACCGGCCATGCACGACGCTCCAATCGATTGATGCAACGGTGATTAGCGGGCCAATGCGGCCAATTCGCGGCGAGACGCGTGCCGCTGTGCAGGCAACAGCTATTCCTCGGTGCGGATGAGCACCGCCTCTCCGATCAGCAGGAACAGCACAAAGGGCGCCCAGGCGGCCATCAGCGGCGGCACGGCACCGAAATTGCCCATCGCCAGCATGAAATTGTCGGCGACGAAGAACGCAAAACCCAGAAACATGCCAATGACGGCGCGTACAAACAGCCGCCCCGACCGCGCCAGCCCGAAGGCCGCGACAGCCCCCAGCAGCGGCATCAGCACCGTCGAAAGCGGCCCCGAAATCTTGTGCCAGGCGGCGGCGACAAGCTGATCGACGGGCTTTCCGGCGGCACGCTGCTCGGCGATCTGCGGCCATAGCGTCCATAACGGAATGAAGGCCGGGTTGATCGCCGCCGTCGTGAACTGGCGTGGCACGACACTGGTTTCGAACACCAGCTCGGGCTCGGCCGTCCGGCGACCGCTGGCGACGTCGAAGCTGTTGACGCCTGACAGCCGCCAGCCGTTTGCGGCCGGCCGCGCACTGGCTGCCATGACAACGCGCTCGAGCCTGTCGTTCTGGCGGTCATAGATCGTCACCCCGGAAAGCACGGTCGTGCCATCGACCCCGCTGACGGTTTCGGCATGGAACAGATCATTGCCGCCACGAACCCAGCTTTCGCTGGTCAGCAGCTTTTCCGGCGGCACCTTGGCATATTCCGCCTCCTGCCAAAGCTTGAGTGTCCGTGTTGCCTTGGTCGTCACCGCTTCGTTGAACGCGAAATTGGCGATGGCGATGCCGAAGGATGCAATCAGCAGCGGCGCCAGAATATGGTGCGCCGAAAGCCCGGCTGCCTTGAAGATGACCACCTCGCTGTTCTGATTGAGCGTGGCGAGGGTGATCAGCGTTGCCAGCAGGACCGAAAACGGCAGGAACAGCTGGATCAATTGTGGCACGCGCAGCGATACATAGGTCCATAGCTCGGCCTCTCCATTGCCGGCGGCGGCAAGGATCTTCCCCGATTCGCCCAGCAGGTCGAGCGATTCGAGGATGACGATCAACCCGATCAGGAACGCCGCCGAACGCAGCAGGAACATCTTTGCCGTGTACCAGGCGATCGTGCGGGAAGGGAAAACGGCCATCCTGTTTCCCTCAACCGGCCGAAAGCGCGTCGTCGCGCCATGTCTGGCGCCGCACCAGCTTGCCGACGAGGCCCGAAAGCGCCGCTGCAATCTTGGCCGACCAGCGATCGAGCGCACCGATCGGCTGGCCGCCCGGCACATAGGCAAGGACACGGTACAGCCATAGCGACAAGGCAATGAAGCCCGCAAAAGGCACCCATTGCGCCAGCACCGGGTCGATCCGGCCGAGGCTGCCCATCCGTTCGCCATATTCGGTCAGCTTGTGAAAGGTGACGAGGATGATGATGGCGAGAAACACACCCAGTGCCGAGGTCGATCGCTTGGGCGGCACGCCGAGCGCCACGGCGAGGAAGGGGAGCACGAACATGACCAGGCACTGCACCAGCCGGCGGTGGAAGGTTGCACTGGCATCGCGGCGCACGGCCGGCGTTGCAGCGGGATCGACCAGCGTGCGGCCGAGTTCGGGCAATGTCCGTTCCAGATTGCCTTCGCCGCGCTGCCGGAAGTTGGTCATGGTCGGCAGGTTGACGGGCAGGTCGTGCTGGTCGAACGACAGCACCCGCGGCACGCCGCCACCGGCGGGCGAATGCACCAGCGTGCCGTTGCGCAGGCGCAGCAGGATGACATCGGGATCATCCGTTGAAAGGAAGGTGCCGGCGGCAGCGGTGACGGCGAGCACCTGGCCATTCTTGTCGGCGGCTCGCACGAACAGGCCGCGCAGGTCGGCACCCTGGCGCTGGCTCTCTTCCACCCGCAGCGTCATGCCCTTGCCGAGGCTGGCGAATTCGCCGACCTTGATCGAGGCGCCAAGCGCCCCGGATCGCAGCTCGAAGCGCAGATTCTCATAGGCATAGCGCGATGTCGGCTGGAGAAAGCCGACAATGCCGAAGTTCACCAGGGCAAAGAACAGCGCGAACAGCATCGGTACCCGCAGCAGCCGGTTGTAGCTGATGCCGACCGCGCGCAAGGCGTCGAGCTCGGAGGTCGTCGCCAGCTTCCGGAAGGCGAGCAGGATGCCCATCATCACGCCGATGGGAATGCCGAGCGACAGATATTCGGGAAGAAGATTGCCGAGCATCCGCCAGACGACGTTGACGGGGCCGCCTTCGTTCATGACAAAATCGAAAAGTCTCAGCATGCGGTCGAGCAGCAGCAGCATCGCCGCGATGACCAGCGATGCCAGTAGGGGCACGATGATGAGGCGCACAAGGTACCGATCGAAGCGCGAAAGTCCGATCAAGGTAATTGCTGCGTCCTGTCCCTTGATGTTGACACTGCCGCGCCCAAGTTTCGCCGCAAGCCTTCATCATGTTATACAACGTCGGAGGGCAAGGCGATGCCACCTGTACGTTCCACCATCCTATAGCCCGGCGAAAACCCAAGGTCATGAAGAAAAGTCTCGTCGTGGCTGTTGCTGCGCTGCTGCTGCCCGCGGCGCTCGCCGGCCAGACCCATCTGCCGGGCACGCATGACCAGGTGCTTGGCACCGATGCAGCCGCCTGTCTGCCCGGCGGCGCCGGCCATGCGGCACTGGTGCGAGTGACCGGCTTCAAGGATCGTCAGGGTCGGCTGCGGCTGCAATATTATTCCGACAACCCGAAGACCTTCCTCGACAGTGGCGCCTTCATCCGCCGCCAGGAAGTGCCGCTGACCGCGTCCGGCGACATGGTCTTGTGCATCAGCGTGCCGACACCGGGGGCCTATGCCTTTGTCGTCCTCCACGATCGCGACGAGGATGGTCGTCTGTCGATCTGGTCTGACGGTGTCGGCTTTTCGAACAATCCTCGGCTGGCGCTGGCCAAGCCCAAGGTTGGGCCGATGCTCACCAATGTCGGAACCGGGGTGGCGCCGATCACCATCGTGATGAACTACCGGCGCGGGCTGTCGGTTGGGCCTATCAAGCGCTAGCCCCCCCGCAAGCGCTGCCGCGGCAATCGGGCACGGCGGTTGTGGCGGTGCAAGGGCCTAGAACGCGACCATGGCAATAACGGAACGCCCCACCAGTGCCGTCCCCAGCGGGCGCTTGTCGCGTTTTGCGCGCTTCGGCGGGCTCGGAGTCAATGTCGCCGGCGGCATGGTCGCCGAAAGCGTGCGCCAGCTCGCGGCCGGGCAGCGGCCCAGCCTCGCCGGCGTGCTGCTCACCCCCGGGAATGCCCGCAAGGTGACGCAGCAACTCGCCACCTTGCGGGGTGCGGCGATGAAGATGGGGCAGCTGCTGTCGATGGACAGCGGTGAATTCCTGCCGCCGGCGCTTGCCGAAATCATGGCGGCGCTGCGCGCCGATGCGACGCCGATGCCGCCGGCGCAGTTGCAATCGGTTCTGGCGCAAAGCTGGGGCCGTGATTGGCGCCGCCAGTTCGAACGCTTCGACGTTCGGCCGATCGCGGCCGCCTCGATCGGCCAGGTGCATCGGGCCCGCACCCGCGATGGCCGCGACCTCGCGATAAAGGTGCAATATCCGGGGGTGCGCGCCAGCATCGACAGCGATGTCGACAATGTCGCGGCGCTTGTTCGCCTGTCGGGGCTGGTCCCGGCCAGTCTCGATGTGGCGCCGATGCTTGCCGAAGCCAAGCGCCAGCTCCATGAGGAAGCCGATTATGCCCGCGAAGGCGACTGCCTTGCCGAATTCGGCCGGCTGCTTGCCGACGCCCCCGATTTCCGTGTTCCTGGCCGCCACGCCGACCTTTCGGGAAGCGATGTGCTGGCCATGGACTTTGTCGCCGGATCGCCGGTCGAAGCCATGACCGATGCGCCGCAGGCCATGCGTGACCGGATCATGACGCTGATGATTGCACTCTGCCTTCGCGAATTGTTCGATTTCCGGTTGATGCAGACCGACCCCAATTTTGCCAATTACCGCTATGATCGAGCCACCGATCGCCTCGTGCTGCTCGACTTCGGCGCCACGCGTGCGTTCGGTGCGCCGCTTGTGGACGGCTATCGCGCGCTTCTTGCCGCCGGCATGGCGGGCGATGCTGTTGCCGGGCGCGAGGCGATGCTCGGCATCGGTCTGTTCGGGGCCGATGCGCCGGACAAGCACCAGGCGACGATCGCGACGATGTTCGATACGGCTTTTGCGCCGTTGCGCGACAGCGGCACGTTCGATTTTGCCGACAACCGCATCGCTGCCTCGGTTCGCGACGAAGGTCTCGCGCTGGCTGCCGATCGCGATTTCTGGCACCTGCCGCCGATTGATGTGCTGTTCCTGCAGCGCAAGTTCGGCGGGCTGTTCCTGCTCGGCAGCCGCCTCCGGGCGCGGGTCGACATGGCGGCGCTTCTCGAACCTTACGCGCCGGCCTCCGCTGTCTAGGCTCGATTACATTCTGGTTAAACACAAGGACCTCCGGCGGCCGGGGTCGTCGGCCCCAACCTCCCCCGGCCCCGCGAAAGGCCAGGCCCAGGTGACGTTTTTGTGGCCTTTCGCGGCGGCGCGCACGGCGGCAGCCGGTCATGTGCCATCGAAATGAGAAAGAGCATCAGTCCGGACAGGCTAGCAAACAACCCCGCTGTAGGACAGCCATGGGCCGGGTGTCAGCGCGGCGGGATGGCCTTCAAATAGGCCGCGATCGCCGCGCGGTCGTCGTCGGTCAGCTTGGCCATATTGTTCTGGACTTCGACCATCGAACCGCCGACCGAGTCATATTCCGGGGTAAAGCCGCTCTTCAGATAATAGGCGATGTCGCCGGCCGACCAGTCGCCGAGGCCTTTCTCACCGGGGGTTATATTGGGCACCTTGCCCCCGGCGCCCTTGGGCCCGTCGAGGCTGGCGGCGCCGGCAAGCCAGTTGGCGCGGTCGAGGGCGCCAAGGCCCTGCAGGCCTCGCGCCGTGTGGCATTCACCGCAATGGCCCGGGCCTTCGACCAGATATTGCCCGGCGTGCGCCGCCGGCGATGCGGCGGCCGGCAGCGTCACCACCGGCCCGGCATCGGCCATGAAGGCCAGTTTCCACAGCCCGATTCCGCGCCTTATGTTGAACGGAAAGCCGATCTCGCTCGGCGCGGATGCGGTCGGCACGGCTGGCAGGGTCTGCAAATAGGCGAAAAGATCGGCGATATCGGCCTTGGTCATCCGCTGGTACGACGCATAGGGGAAGGCCGGATAAAGATGACGGCCGTCGGGATCGACGCCCTTCTGCATGGCGTTGGCGAAATCGCCGATCGACCAGGCGCCGATGCCATGGGTGCGATCGGGCGAGATATTGGGGGCGTTGAAGCTGCCGAAGGGGGTCTTCAGCGGCGCACCGCCACCGAGCTTGAAGCGCTCGTCGCCCTTGGCGCCGTCGGCGGCATGGCAGGAGGCACAGCCACCGGCCCAGAAAATCCGCGCGCCCCTGGTCGCGTTGCCACTATCAGCGGCGGCTATCGCTTCGTCGGGCAGGCGACGCGGGGCCGTGAGGGCGAAAAAAGCCCCCACGGCGACCAGCAGCACGACCAGCGCCAGCAGCGAGCGGCGCGCCACGCCGTCCTATTCCTTCTTGATGCGGAAGGTTTCGTGGCAGCTTTTGCAATTGGCGGTGACGGCGCCGAACTGCTGGCCGAAGGCGGCCTGCGTGGTCACCTTGGCAGCCATCGCGGCCGCGGTATCCTTTTCGAACTTGGCGAGCGCTGCCTTGAATTCGGCAGGCTTTTCCCAGACCGCAGGGGCAGCTTCGGACTTGCCGCCGCCGCTGCCAGCCGGGAAATAATTGCCGAACTTGGCGGCAACGTCGTGCATGTTGGCAAAGATGGCCTGGGCCTTGGCGGCGTCGAAGGGCACTTCACCCTTCAGCATCTGGCCGCCGGCCTTGGCGTCCTTGCCGTTCTGCTCCATCAGCTTTTCCCGCATCGCAGCGGCATTGCCGGGCTGGGCAAGGCTCGGCGTGACCATCAGCGTGGCAGCGGCGGCGGCAACAAGCAATTTGGGATTGATCATGCGAAGGTCTCCCCAGACAGGTTCGTCTTCCTCGCAATTGAACCCAGATTGCGCCGGCGCGCAAGCCCGGCCGCGCCGCCGCCTGCAGCCCGCCGAATGATTATTCGGCGGCTTCGGCGAACAGGCCGGTACGCGCGGCGGCCTGGCTGAAGCGATCGAGAACGGTCTTCAACTGCTCGGCCGAATGTTCGGCGCACAGCGAGCAGCGCAGCAGAAACACCCCGGCCGGCGTGGCCGGCGGCCGCGACATGTTCACATAGACACCAAGCTCGATCATCGCCGCCCACATCCGCACCGTGGTTTCCTGGTCGGGCATCAGGACAGACACGATGGCGCTTTCAGGGGTGTCGGTGGCGAGGCGAAAGCCGCGCGCCTTCAACCCGCCGTGCAGCAGCCGGGTCATTTCCCACAACCGGGCACGCTTGTCGGCGGCGTGCATCAGCTTGCGGATGCTGGTCGCGGCGCAGGCCACGACCGCGGGGGGCAACGAGGCCGTGAAGGTATAGGGGCGGCAGACAAGGCGCAGGATTTCGAACTTGGGGTGGTTCGAAACGCAGAAGCCACCGACCGTGCCGACCGACTTCGAAAAGGTACCGACGACGAAATCGACATCATCGGCAACGCCTGCCGCTTCATAGACGCCGCGGCCATTCTCGCCGAAGAACCCCATGCCATGGGCTTCATCGACCAGCACCATCGCGCCATGCGCCTTGGCGATGGCGACGAGTTCCTTCAGCGGCGCGATGTCGCCGAGCATCGAATACACGCCTTCGAGGATGACGAGCTTGCCGGCCTCGGGCGGCAGCCGGCGCAGGCGCTTTTCCAGGTCTTCGGCGCTGTTGTGCTTGAAGCGGACGATATCGGCATTGCCGAGATAGCAGCCATCATAGATCGACGCATGGCTGTCGGCATCGAGGATGACGAAATCGCCCTTGCCGGCCAGCGTTGCGACCATGCCGAGATTGGCCTGGTAACCTGTTGAAAAGACCATGGCATGGTCCATGCCGTAGAAGTCCTTGAGCGCGTCCTCGCATTCCTTGTGGCCCTGGTAGGTACCGTTGAGGACGCGGCTGCCGGTGGTGCCGGCGCCGAAGCGGGCAAGTGCGTCCTGGCCGGCCGCGATGACATCGGGGTCGAAGGTCATCCCCATGTAATTATAGGTGCCGAGCAGGATGGTTTCCTTGCCGTCGATGATGGCGACGGTTGGGGATTTCACTTCCTCCATCACGATCGCAAACGGGTCGCGCAGGCCCGTCGACAGCACCCCGGCACGCTCGTTGATGAGCGCATCGAACTTGGAAAAGAGATCGTTCATTTCGTGACCAATTTGGTGACAGCGTCGGCAACCTGGCCGATGGTTTCAAGATCTGGGAGCATGTTGAGCGGAATGACAATATCCCATTCGTCTTCCATGCTGGCAACCAGGTCCATCACGGTCAGCGAATCCATTTCAAGATCACCGGCAAAGGTCGTGGTTTCGGCCAGCGGCGCCTTTTTGGCGTTGAGCGGCTCGATCAATTCGATGATGCGGGCGTAAACCTGCGCGCGGCTTGTCATGGGCACTCCTTTGATGCCGCGATGTGCCTCAACAAAATGGCCAAAGCGGGGCCGGATCAGAGCCAGTGGCGGGCGCGATAGCCGGCAACCGTGTCGACAACACCGCTGCCGAGGTCGATCTGCGGCGTCCACACGCCAGCAAGCGTCACATTGCCGCCCCGCGCCACCCAGTCGGGATGGGCAATGTAGCGGGCCCGGTCCGGAGTCAGCTTGGCTGAAAGGCCGATGCGGGCCGCAAAATGCAGCATCGACAGCGGCAGCGGAACAATGCGCACCCGACGGCCGAGTGCCGTGCCGATGGTGGCGGCAAAATCGGCGTGGGAATGGCCGCCGGCTGCACCATCGTCGATCTCGACGACGGCGTGCGACGGCCCGCCCGTGGCAAGCGCCAGCAGCGCCCGCGCCAGATCATCGACGTGCAGCAGCGAGATCCGGCCGGGTGGCGCGATATAGAGGCCGTGCGCTGCCAGCTTGTAGATGTCGAGCATTTCGGCATCGGCCGGGCCATAGACGCCCGGCGGGCGCACGATCACCCAGTCGAGGTCGCTTGCCATGACCAGGGCTTCGGCTTCGGCCTTGGACGCGCCGTACATCGAAAGCTGTGGCTCGCGCGCGGCCAGGCTCGAGACATGGACGAAGCGCCTGATGCCTGCCGCTTTTGCCGTTGCGAGCATCGCTGCGGTGCCGGCGACATTGCCGGCATCGAAGCCGGCGCGGCTGGGAGCGCTGACCACGCCGGCGATATGGACGACGGCATCGGCGCCATCGCACAGCCGGGCGAGGGCAGCAGGTGTCGCGAGATCGCCGCCGATCCAGCTGACATTGTCGCGGCCGGGTTGTTCCCGGCGGGTGAGGGCGCGCAACGGGGCGGCCGACAGGGCCAACACCCGATCACCGACAAAGCCGGTGCCGCCGGTGATGGCAAATGTCACCGTTCAGCTGCTCTCCGCCGCGTCGGCATCGATGTCCTCGACGTACAGCTTCATCATTTCATATCCTGCAACATCATTGAGATCCATGATCACCCGGCAACGATCGACCCGGGCAAAATCGATCATGACGATATTGGGCATGAAGGTTTTCATGACACTGCCGCCGCTGCCCGGCCGCGGCGGCTTCGACAGCCTGTCGGTGATCGATTCCGACAGGCCGGCCCGCCAGGTCTGCTGGAGTGACAGTCGGTTGGTTTGCTTCCACATCATCTTGTCGCGCAATTTGATACTGCCGAGAAGCCCGGTGCTGGTCCAGTACATCATCCCCATGACCTGCGGGTTGGATTTGATGCCGTCCTGCATCAAGCCGCGCTGCTTCTTGCGATTTTCCTTGATGGGGGTCACGCCCATCAGGCTGGTTCCGCCTTTGCCATAATATTGCAACCCATCGTAATTGCTATCATATCCGCCACCGCCGTTGCAGTTCTTGATCTTGAGAATGCCATCGGCGGGACCGAAATTCGGCGTTGCGGCAATGCCGTCGCTGGTGAATAGCACGATCACCTTGCCGGCCAGTTCCCTCAACGATTTGATGTTGAGATTGCCGCCATCCTTGTAAATGCGCTGGCCGAGATGGAGCACACAGGCCTCTGCGATCAACGGCCAGTTGAGGCATTTGTCGAATTTCAGGATCAGGAATTCGCTATCGTGATAGCTGACGAACGCCTTGGCCTGTTCCAGCACCTCCGAAAGCGTTTCACCAAAGGCGCCCATCCGGACCTTTGAGCGGTCGAGCTGGACGGCTTGCCCGGTATCGGTGAGGAACCGCGTCTTGGTCTCGGTGGACTTTGCCTTGCCGTCGGCGTGATAGGTACGCAATTCGGCATTCTTGATGCCGCCGGTCATCCCGCCCGACGTGGCGGCGGCAATCCGCAGATCGAACAGCCGAACCCCGGCGATCGCCTGTTGCCGGATATTGAGCGCCTGTGTCCTGGCGTACCATTTGCCGTGCGAAATGCCGGCGTCATGGGCGCCGGCCATGACGATGGTGTTCAGCGCCGCATCGGCACCGCATTTTTCAGAATAGGTCAGCACTGCGATACTCTCCCCAAACCTGAATGGGTTCGGCGGCGACTATCGGACAGCGCAAAACGTTGGGCAACCGTAATCAGCTGCGCTTGCAGCGGCGGTTGCCGAGTTCAGGCAGCAACGTCGAAGGGCTGGATTTCGCCGCTGAGATACTGGCTGCGCGCCTTCGACCGCGACAGCTTGCCCGACGAAGTCTTGGGCAAGGTACGTGGCGGCACCAGTTCGACCACACAGCTCATGCCGGTGATGGCGCGAACCTTGCTGCGAATGGCTTCACGAAGGGCAGTGCGCTCGTCGACGTCGGACGTGCGGCACTGGACGAGGACGGCAGGCGATTCCTCGCCCGATGGCGTGGTGATGGCAAATGCGGCGATATCGCCGGCCTTGAAGCCCGGCAATTGCTCGATCGCCCATTCGATGTCCTGCGGCCAATGATTCTTGCCGTTGATGATGATCATGTCCTTGGCGCGGCCGACGATGAAGATCGAACCCTTGGACAGATAGCCCATGTCGCCGGTGTCGAGCCAGCCATCGGGGCTGAGCGCCGCCGCCGTTGCTTCGGGATCGCGGAAATAGCCGGCCATGACGCCCAGCCCGCGGACGAAGATGCGGCCGATCTTGCGATCGCCGAGCAGCGTGCCGGCTTCGTCGCGGACTTCGAGGGTAAGCCCCGGCACAGCCTTGCCGCAGTTGACGATGGCGCGATAGCGGGTCGGCCGGCGCGGATCGGGCCGCGCGCTGCTGCCGCCCGAAAGCGTGCGCTCGTCGATGAGATCGGAAACAATGCCTTCGCCCAGCGGCATGATGGTGACGGCAAGGGTCGCTTCGGCAAGGCCATAGCTTGGCAGAAAGGCGCTGGCCTTGAAGCCGGCAGCGGCGAAGACATCGACAAAGGCCTGCATGACCTCGGGGCGGATCATGTCGGCGCCATTGCCGGCAACCCGCCAGCGCGACAGGTCGAAACGCTCCCTGACGTCGATCGAGGCCGAGATGCGACGCGCGCAGATGTCATAGCCAAAGGTTGGCGAATAGCTCAGCGTGTTGTTCGGGTTGCGGCTGATCAGCGTCAGCCACGACAGCGGGCGGCGCGCGAAATCCTCGGTCGCGAGGTAATCGACCGAAATCTGGTTGGCCAGGGGGGCGAGCATGCAGCCGACCAGACCCATGTCATGGTACCATGGCAGCCAGGACACGACACGGTCGCCATGCCCCGCCTCCATGCAATGGGCATGGCCAGCAAGGTTGGCCAGCAGCGCTTCATGGGTGACGGCAACGCCATGTGGGAAGCGCGTCGAGCCGCTCGAATATTGAAGATAGGCGATATCGGTCGATTTGGCGGTCGGCAGTTCGGTGGCAGGCGCCTGTGCTGCGAAATACGCCGACCAGTCATGCGCGGCGCAAATGCCGGCGGCCGATTCGGCGACCATGGCGAACAGGCCTTCGGGCGACAGAACCAGCTTTGGTTCGCAGCTGCGCAGCTGCACCCGGATCTGGTCGATATAGGCATCGCGACCGCCGAAGCTTGTCGGCAGTGGCAGGGGCACTGGCAGGGCGCCGGCATAGATGGCGGCAAAGAAGGCCGCAGCAAAGTTCGGACCGGTTTCGGCAATCAGCGCGACGCGATCGCCCGGCATAACGCCTTCGGCAACCAGCCGCAGCGCTTGCGCGCGGGCATCGGCGGCAATCTCGCGATAGGGGTAGGCGCGCACCAGATCGGCACGCGCATCGTGGAAATTCATGCCCTTGTCACCGAGCGCCGCGTAATCGAGCGCGTCGCCAAGCGTATCGAACGACGCACGCTTGTAGGGCAGCGTATCGAATGTCGGCGTTGTCACGAGGCTCATGTTCAAGCCCTCTCTCCCTCTGGCCCGTGTCACGCAAACAGCGACGGCGGGTAACAATTCAGCCTTCACACACGCGGGCGTTCAAAATCCGGCCCGATCATGGCACAATCAAGGCATGACGAAAGATCGCAGTTCAGCTGGCGGAAAAGCACCACGCGCCGCACGCCACCATGGCCCGCGGGAGCCACGCCCGATCGACGCGGCCCAGCTGCAGGAACTCGCGCTGGGCTATGCCGCGCGCTATGCCACGACGGCGGTCAAGCTGCGGCGCTACCTCGATCGCAAGCTGCGCGAGCGGTTGTGGACGCCGGCGGACCCGCCCGATCTCGACGGGCTCGTTACCCGGCTTATCGATCTCGGCTATGTCAACGATCGGGTCTATGCGGCATCGAAAAACCGTGATCTTGCGGCGCGCGGTTTTGGCGCCGGGCGAGTCCGCGGTGCGCTGGCTGCTGCCGGTGTCTCCCGCGACGATGTTGCCGCCGTGCTGGCGCCCGATGACGCGGCACCGGCCAGCCCCTATGAGCCGGCGATCGCGTTCGCACGCCGCCGCCGCTTCGGGCCGTTTGCGCGCGAAGGCACGGCCGCCGATCCGGCTCGCCGCAACCGCGAACTGGCCGCCATGGCCCGGGCTGGCCATGGCTTCGATGTTGCACGCCGCGTCTTGATGGCGCGCGACGAGGATGCCGTCCTCGCCTTGCTTGAAGACTGAGCCTGGACCACCCGCCGGTTTGCGCCGGCGGGTGGCTCCTGTCAGGCGTCGACTGTCGGCGGCGGCAGCGCCTTCATCTTCTTCGGGCGAGGCGGCTTCTTTGCCCCCGGCACGATTTCGAAGCCGAGATCATTGTCCTTAAGATGGACGCGGACCTCGCCGCCATGGACCAGCTTGCCGAACAGCAGTTCCTCGGCCAGCGGCTGCTTGATCTTCTCTTGGATCAAGCGGCCCATCGGGCGAGCGCCATACAGCTTGTCGTAACCGCGCTCGGTCAGCCAGCTCTTGGCTTCGTCGGTCAGGCCGATATGGACATCACGCTCCGCAAGCTGGACTTCGAGTTCGAGAACGAATTTGTCGATGACGCGTGCGACGACTTCGGGCGGCAGGTAATCGAACGCCACCACCGCATCGAGCCGGTTGCGGAATTCGGGGGTGAACATCCGCTTGATGGCCTCTTCATCCTCGCCCACCCGCTGCGTCGATCCGAAGCCGACGCCTTCGCGCGCCATTTCGGCGGCCCCGGCATTGGTCGTCATGATCAGGATGGTGTTGCGGAAATCGACCGTCTTGCCGTGGTGATCGGTCAGCTTGCCATTGTCCATCACCTGCAACAGGATGTTGAACAGATCGGGGTGGGCCTTCTCGATTTCGTCGAGCAGCAGCACCGAATGTGGCTGCTGGTCGACGGCGTCGGTCAGCAGGCCACCCTGGTCGAAGCCGACATAGCCCGGAGGGGCACCGATCAGCCGCGAAACGCTGTGCCGTTCCATATATTCGGACATGTCGAAGCGCGTCAGTGGGATACCGAGAATGGCGGCCAGCTGCTTGGCGACTTCGGTCTTGCCGACACCGGTTGGCCCCGAGAACAGATAGCTGCCGATCGGCTTGTTGGGCTCACGCAGGCCGGCCCGGCTGAGCTTGATGGCACTCGCCACGCGCTCGATGGCCTTGTCCTGGCCAAAGACGACCCGCTTCAGATCGGCTTCGAGTGACGCCAGCGCCTTGGTGTCGTCGGTCGAGACGCTCTTGGGCGGAATGCGCGCCATCGTCGCGATCACCGCTTCGATTTCCTTCACCCCGATGACCTTCTTGCGCTTGGCTTCGATGACCAGCATCTGCGACGCCCCGCTTTCATCGATGACGTCGATCGCCTTGTCGGGCAATTTGCGGTCATTGATGTAGCGCGCCGAAAGCTCGACCGCGGCCTTGATGGCATCGGGCGTGTATTTCAGCTTGTGGTGCTCCTCATAGCTGGTGCGCAGGCCCATCAGGATCTTTACCGCATCCTCGATGCTTGGCTCGTTCACATCGATCTTCTGGAATCGCCGCAACAGGGCGCGGTCCTTTTCGAAGTGGTTGCGAAACTCCTTGTATGTCGTCGAGCCGATGCAGCGGATTGCGCCCGATGACAGCGCAGGCTTCAGCAGGTTCGATGCATCCATGGCACCGCCACTCGTCGCGCCCGCACCGATGACGGTGTGGATTTCGTCGATGAACAGCACCGCGTGCGGCAGCTTTTCAAGTTCGCTGACGACGTTCTTCAGCCGTTCCTCGAAATCGCCGCGATAGCGGGTGCCGGCAAGCAGCGCCCCCATGTCGAGCGAGTAGATGACGGCCGGCTTGAGCACATCGGGGACAGCACCCTCGACGATCTTGCGCGCCAGCCCTTCGGCAATCGCCGTCTTGCCGACGCCAGGATCACCGACATAAAGCGGGTTGTTCTTCGAACGGCGGCACAGGATCTGGATCGTCCGGTCGACTTCGGCGTGGCGGCCGATGAGCGGATCGATCTTGCCGGTCTTGGCCTTCTCGTTGAGGTTGACCGTGAACTGCTTGAGCGCCGATTCGGCCTTGCCCTTGTCGTTCTTGTCGGCCTTTTCGGCTTTCTCGGCCTTTTCGGGCTTGTCGCCCTCGTCATTGCCCGATCCCTTGACGGCGCGCGTTTCCGACGCGCCCGACTTGGCGATACCATGGCTGATGAACGACACCGCATCGAGACGCGTCATGTCCTGCTGCTGCAGGAAGAAGACAGCATGGCTCTCCCGCTCCGAAAACAGCGCGACGAGCACATTGGCGCCGGTAACTTCCTCGCGGCCAGAAGACTGGACATGGAGAATTGCGCGCTGAACGACGCGCTGGAAGCCGGCCGTCGGCGACGGATCGACACTGGCATCGGCCTTCAATGCCGAAAGCTCGCTGTCGAGATAGCGGGCCAGCTGAGTCTGCAACTCGTCGATATCGACATTGCACGCCTTCAGTACGGCAAGACCATGGTTGTCGCCGGTCAGTGCCAGCAGAAGATGTTCGAGCGTGGCATATTCATGGGTGCGGCGCGCGGCTTCGGCCAACGCGTTGTGCAACGTCTTTTCCAGCTCGCGGGTGAATGAGGGCATGCCTGTCTCCGCTTGACCAACCCGGCGAGGCGCCTGGTGCTATGTGAGGAATGTCACCCCGTTGTCCCCGGATATCAAGGGGGCAATCGGGGGTATTGCGACCACCTGTGACATTACGGCTTGCCCAGGCAGGACTTGCTCCCGCAATCTGTATTGGTCGAAACGATTGCGGCGTGGCGGCGTCGGCCGTCATCGTGACGGCTGGAAATGGCGAAGGGGGTGGAAATGAAACTGCGGCTTTTGTGGGTCTTGGCCCTGGGCAGCCTTGCCGGGCCAGCCTTGTCCCAGATGGCCACGGCGCCAGCGCCAGCGCCAGCGCCATCGCCATCGCCAGCGCCAGCGGCCATGGCCCCGTCCGCGACACCGCTGCCGCGTGGCTATCTCGCTGGAAAGCCGCCCGTCGACATCCTCAAGCTGCTGCCGCCACCGCCGGCCACGGGCAGCGCGCAGGATATCGCCGATCGCACCGCCTATGCCGCCAGTGCCAGGGGCATCGGCAATCCGGAATGGCAAGCCGCGATCGAACAGCTCAGCCCCACCAGCCCGGCCTTCATTGCGGCGCTATCCTGTGCGGCCGGCGCCAGGCTGTCGCCGCAGACGACTCCGGCGACGATGGCGATGGTGTCGCGTGCCGGTGTCGACATGATCGGCCCGATGACGGTGGCCAAGGACAAATACGCGCGGCCGCGGCCATTCACGACCGACAAGGGGCAGGCATGCGATCCGGTCAGCCAGGATGGCATCGGTGCCAAGCTCGGCTTCAGCTATCCAAGCGGCCACGCCGGCATCGGCTGGCTCTGGGCGCTCATCCTGTCCGATGCAGCGCCAGGGCGCGCCGACAGCATCCGGGCCTTTGGCCAGGCCACGGGGGATCTTCGCGTCGCCTGCCGGGTGCACTGGCTGAGCGACATCGCCAATGGCCGGATACTGGCGACGTCGGTCTATCAGCGGATTGCCGCCGAGCCCGAATTTCAGGCCGATCTGGCGCGCGCCCGCGCCGAAATGGCAAAGGCGCCGGCACCGGATTGCACGGGCAAATAAGGGTCGGGCTGGGGATTCAGCCGGGCCGGCGCCTTTTCGCGACGCTGTGACAGGTTGGAATCGCCGACAGCAGCGCCATATCTGCGACGCAATCGGGCGCTATTTCACACAAACTGCTCGTTTTCGTCAGGACACAATGACCATTCACGCTGCCAACCACGCCGCGACCTTCGATACCGCGCCCGTAAAGCGCGCCGATGATGCCGTCATGATCCGCACGGCGGCGCAAGTGACTCGCGACCTGTCGGCGGCACGGCCGGCGGTCTATTGGGCCGATTTCATCGGCTCGGCGGTTCTCGGCTATGGCGGCCTGGCGCTGGCGCTTGGCGCCACGGGGCTGGTGCAGGCGCTGGGCGCGGTCCTCGCCGTGCTGGCACTGTACCGTGCCGGCAGCTTCATCCACGAAGTATCGCATCTGCGCCCCGACGCCGTGCCGGGTTTCCGCACCGGCTTCAATCTTCTCGTCGGCGTGCCGCTGCTGGTGCCGTCGTTCATGTACGAGAACGTCCACAGCCTGCACCATGCGCGGACACGCTATGGCACCGCCGAAGATCCCGAATATCTGCCGCTGGCCCTGATGAAGCCATGGACGGTGCCGGTTTTCGTGCTGCTGTCGGCGCTGGCGCCGCTCGCACTGCTGCTGCGCTTCGGCGTGCTGGCACCGCTGTCACTCGTCGTCCCGCCGCTGCGCCGGATGCTGGTCGCCCGCTATTCGGCGCTGTCGATCAACCCCGATTTCCGCCGCCGTGCGCCCGAGGGCGACTTTGCCCGCCACTGGGCGGTCTGGGAAGCAGCGGCGAGCCTGTGGGCGATGGCGATCATTGTCAGTGTCGTGACCGGCCTGTTCCCGCCGCGGGCTTTCGCCATCACCCTGGGAATCGTTTCCGCGACCATGGTGCTCAACCAGATTCGCACCCTCGTCGCGCATCTGTGGGAAAATGACGGTGAGGTGCTGACGGTCACCGGCCAGTATCTCGACAGTGTCAATGTGCCACCGCCAGCGCTGCTGCCGGCCCTCTGGGCGCCGGTCGGACTGCGCTATCACGCGCTGCACCATTTGCTGCCGGGCCTGCCCTATCACGCCCTTGGCGAAGCGCATCGCCGCATCACGGCGGCAATGCCCACCGCATCGCCCTACCACGATGCCAGCTATCCCGGCCTTCCCGGTCTGCTGGTGCGCCTGGTCAAGGGCGCCAAGCGGTAGAGCCTCCGGCGGTTGGGGCCGCCGGCCCCAAACCCCATTCGTGTAAATGCGTGCATGGTGGCCGTAACTGGCAGCCTGACCCAAGGGACACCTGGGCCGCCGCCCCCGGCTTTCGCCGGGGCAGGCGGAGGCCTTACGCCGCCGCCGCGTTGAACGGCTTGTCCTTGTCCGGGCGCAGGTCGCCCGGCAGCCCGAGAACGCGCTCGGCGATGATGTTGCGCAGGATTTCGTCGGTGCCGCCGGCAATCCGCAGGCCTGCGGCTCCCAGATAGCTGCCCTGCAGCTTGGCGAGTTCGGGGTCGGCATCCTCGCCGGTCACGAAACCGTCGCCGCCGGCCAGATCGAGCGCAAAGCTCGCCATGTCCTGCATCGTCTTGGCGACAACGACCTTGGAAATGCTCTGCTCGGGGCCCGGCATCTCGCCACGCGACAGCGCCGACAGTGCCCGCATCTGGGTCAGCTTGATGCCCTGGTCGTTGATATAGCTCTGGGCGATGCGCTGGCGGACGTCGCCGGCTTCGATCGCGGGGCCACCGACAGGGGCCTCGACACCGCGTGCCAGCTTCATCAGCGTTTCATAGCCCGGGGCGTGGCGCGGCTTGCCGCCAACGGCGAGACGCTCGTGCATCAGCGTCGTCAGCGCCACCTTCCAGCCGTCACCAACGGCGCCGAGGCGGTGGCTGTCTTTCACGCGAACGCCGGTGAAGAACACCTCGTTGAAATCGCTTCCGCCCGACATCTGCTTGATGCCGCGCACTTCCATGCCCGGCGCCTTCATGTCGACGATGAACATGGTCAGGCCCTTGTGCTTGGGCACATTGGGGTCGGTGCGGGTCACGACAATGCCATAGTCGCTGGCATGGGCGAAGCTCGTCCACACCTTCTGGCCGTCGATCACCCATTCATCGCCGTCCTTGACAGCCCTTGTGCGGATCCCGGCAAGGTCGGACCCGGCCGAGGGTTCGGAAAACAGCTGGCACCAGACTTCATCGCCGACAAGCGCCTTGGGCACATAGCGTTCGGCGACTTCGGCGCTGCCGTGGGTGAAGACGGTCGGGATGCACATCCCGAGACCTATTGAATAGAGACCCGATGGCGCGTGGAACCGGCTTTCCTCCTGCCCATAGATGATCGACTGCATCGGGCCGAGGCCCTGGCCGCCGAAGGCCTTGGGCCAGGTGATGCCGGTGTAGCCGGCAGCGAACTTCTTGGCCTGCCACGCCTTGGAACGCGCAATGAACTCGTCGAGCTTCCAGGCGGTTGCCGGCGGCTCGCGATATTCGGCGGCATTGGCTTCGAGCCAGGCGCGCGCCGTGGCGCGATATTCGGCTTCGGCTGGGGTATCGTTGAAGTCCATGGCAGGTCCCTTCGAGATCGGATTATGAATGTGCCGGCAATCGCGGCAATTTACGCTGCGGTATTATTGCGCAGCTTACGCCGCTGCGCGGTTGCGCAGTTCGAGCGCGCGGACCAGTCGATCCGCCCACCAGCCACGCGGGCCGAGCGCTGCCGCAAGCGCACGGGCGCGGCGATAATAGAATTGGCAATCGCTTTCCCAGGTGAAGCCGATGCCGCCGTGGAGCTGAACACTTTCCTCGGCGCAAAAGCTGACCGCATCGAGGCTCGAAACACGGGCGGCCGCCGCGGCCTGGCGGAGCTCGGCGCCTTCGGCACCAATCATGGCAACCCCGTGCAGGGCATGGGCACGCGCCAGCTCGATCTTGATGAACATGTCGGCGCACTTGTGCTTGACACCCTGGTAGCGGCCGATCGTCTGGCCAAAGGCAACCCGCGTCTTGGCATATTCGACCGTCATCGTCATTGCGGTCGATGCCGTGCCAATGGCTTCATAAGCCAGGATGACCGCGGCGCGATCGAGCCAGGCCTGATAATGCGACGCGTCACCCAGCGCTTCGGCTGCAACACCGTTCAAAGTCAGCCGGCCGTGACGGCGGACAAGATCGAGCGTTTCGACTGATTCGACCTGCGCCTGTGCGAGATCGACAATCCACAACGACGGCCCGTCGGCACCCGCAGCAGCAACGATGGCAAGATGCGCGCCGGGCAGATCGGGCACCGGCGCTTTGACGCCATTGAGCTTGCCGCCACTGGAGGAAATGGCGAGCGTCGCCGGGGTGACGGCGCCCGGCTCGTTCCAGGCCGGCACGGCGATGACGCTGCCATCGGCGATGCCGGGGAAGTATTTTGCCTGCTGGGCATCCGTTCCGGCGATCAGCAGGGCCTCGGTGGCGAGCAGGGTCGAAACCAGCGGCACCACCGCCAGCGCACCGCCGGCGGCTTCGGCAAGCTGGCAGCTTTCCTCGGCGCTCATCCCCAGCCCGCCATGGGCCTCGGGCACCCGCGCTGCCGTCCAGCCCAGAGCAGAGATTTCGGCCCACAGCCCCGCGTCGAAATCGGCGGCGTCCTTGGCCATCGCCTTGCGGGCGGCGGTGGTGCCGGCCTTTTCGGCGAACAGCTTGCGTGCCTGTTCGCCGAGCGCCTTGGCGTCATCGGAAAAATCGAAATTCACGGCGTCACTCCCCAATCTTGCGGGAGTGACCTTACCTTAACGTCAACCGCGTTCAACCTCGCGTTTCGGGGGGTTGGAGCCGGTGCGTTGCCAGATAGGCATAATCGGCCTGGCAGGCATCGGCGACGGCTCGCGCCGCCGGGTCGAGTTGTGCGGCGCTGTTCTCGGGCTTGCCGAAACCGGTGGAGGCTTCGACGGCGCCGTACCAATGTGCCGCCCAGACACCATCGGTGGCGCGCCGGCCGGGCGCCCAGTGCAGCATCGCCGGATCCCAGGCGATGCCGAGCGCAGCACAGAGCGCCGCCAGCATCACAGCGGGATCAGCGAGTATGTCGGCGGAATCGATGACCGGCGGTGCCTTGCCCAGCCGATCGGCCTCGGAATCGAAATAGGCGCGTTGCCGGGCGACGCCGAGATGATCGGGGCGCACCGCGATGCGCTTGGCGGCATAGCTTGCCACCACTCGCGCCGGGTCGCGGATCAGAAAGGCGTGGGTGTGGCCGGGCAGATCGGCGATGCCGATGGGCCCTTCCATATGGTGCGCCATGTGCTTCTGGTACCAGATCGGCCGGTCGGCTGCGCCGCACACCGCCGCCGTCACGGCGTGCCAGTCGCAATCCATCGACGCCATCACGGCGTCCTTCATCGGCTGGTCGTCGCCGGTGTGGCGCAGATAGGCGCCGTAGAAGGGCTCGTCGCTGACGACCGTATCGGCGCGTGCGCTGAAGCTGCGCATCATCGCCGTCGAAAGGTTGCGCGGGCCGGACCACATGGCGATGCGCCGCGTCATGCCGCGTCCTTCAATTCGGCATAAAGCGCGATCAGCCGGCTCGTGACGGGCCCGGGCAGGGGCTGCGGCAACGCCCGGCCATCGATGGCCGCGACCGGCGTCAGCCCGCCGAAGGTGCCGGTGACAAAGGCCTCGCTCGCGCCGTGAAGATCGGCGGGCGCGAAATCGCCGGCGACAACTGCCATTCCGGCATCCCGTGCCACGGCCAGCACATTGTCGCGGGTGATGCCGTTGAAGCAGAAGGCACCTGAGGACGTGCGCAGTTCGCCTTCGGTCACCCAGAAGAAGTTGGTGGCGTTGCAACTGGCGATGTTGCCGACCGGATCGAGCATCAAGGCTTCATCGGCGCCGGCGGCGATGGCTTCGTTGAGGGCGAGAATCAGCGGCAGGCGGCTGTGCGAATTGATCCGCATGTCGAACATGTCGGGCGGGGTGGTCCGGATGGCGGCGGTGTGCAGGCGCAACCCGGTCGTGCGCAGCGCCGGCGCCGGTTCCTTGTATTCGGCCAGAATCACCACCGTCGGCCGGCCAAGGGCGTTGCGCGGGTCCTGGTTGGCGGCCTTTTTCTCGCCGCGCGTCACCATCAGGCGCAGGTGCGCGCCATGTTCCATGCCATTGGCCGCGCAGGTTCCATGCAGCGCTGCTGCAAATTCGGCATGAGTCATCCCCATGTCGAGTCCGATGGCCCGGGCACTGGCGAAAAGCCGGTCGAGATGGGCATCGAGGAACAGCAGCCGGCCATTGTGCAGCCGCAGCCCTTCCCACACGCCATCGCCGAGGACAAAGCCGGCATCGAAGACCGAAACCAGGGCTTCGGCGCGGCGCACCAGCGCGCCATTGAGCCAGATCAGCAGATTGTCGTTGCGCGGGTCGGCGGCAAAATCCTGGGAGCCGGTCATGTCATTTCCGGAACAGGCTGTCGGCCGCGGCGCGGAACTGTGCCGCCCCGTCGCGCTTGGCGCGGGACCGGGCAATCTCGGCTTCGAGCGCTGCGATCCGGTCGTCGAGCTCGGCAATCGACAATTTGTCGAGGTCTTCACGCGCCAGTTCGGCAAGGCTGTCGGCGCGGCGGCGTGGCGGATCGTTTTCGTCGAACATGCCAAAGACGTTGACCGCCGGGGTCCCCGAGTCAATATCCGCGACATGACGATCCCTTCGACCATGACTGCCATCGATCCCGCCGCACCCGGCGGCCCCGAGGTGCTGCAACCTGTCACCCGCCCAGTGCCCCAGCCGGGTCCGGGCGAGGTGCTCGTCAAGGTCGCCGCGGCCGGGGTCAACCGTCCCGATGTGCTGCAGCGGATGGGGCTTTACCCCATGCCCCCCGGCACGCCGTCGATACCGGGCCTCGAAATTGCCGGCACGATCGTGGCGGTCGGCGCCGATGTCTCGCGCTGGCGTATCGGCGATGCCGTCTGTGCCCTTGTCGCGGGTGGCGGCTATGCCGAATATTGCACGGCGCCGGCGGGCCAGTGCCTCGCCGTTCCCGCCGGCATGGCACCCGTCGATGCCGCCGGCTTGCCCGAAACCTGGTTCACGGTCTGGTCGAACGTCATGGACCGCGGCCATGCCCGGCCGGGGGAGACACTGCTCGTTCATGGCGGCACCAGCGGCATTGGCGTGACTGCAATCCAGCTCGGCAAGGCGCTGGGGATGACCGTCATCGTCACCGCCGGCAATGCCGACAAATGCGCGGCGGCGCTGCGGCTGGGGGCCGCCCATGCCATCGATTACAACGCCAGCGATTTCGTCGCCGAAGTGGCTGCGATCACCGAAAAGCGCGGTGTCGATCTGGTGCTCGACATGGTCGGCGGCGATTATGTGCCGCGCAACCTCCAGTGCCTCACCGATGACGGGCGCCATGTCAGCATCGCCTTCCAGCGCGGCCCCCGCGCCGATCTCGACCTCGTGGCGGTCATGCGCCGCCGGCTGACCTTGACTGGCTCGATGCTGCGGCCACGCCCGGTGGCCTTCAAGACAGCGATCGCCGAAACGCTCGAAGGTGTCATCTGGCCGGAATTCGAAGCGGGTCGAATCGCGCCTGTGACCGACATGGTGTTCCCGCTCGCCCAAGCTGCCGACGCCCATCGACGGATGGAAGCCGGAACGCATGTGGGCAAGATCATCCTCGCAGTCTAGAGGCCCTTCAGCGCGCCAGTTCGGTGATCAGCGTCTGCCAGTGCACCAGCGCCGGTCCGATGGCATCGAGCGGGATGCGCTCATTGAGGCCGTGGATGAAAAGGTCGCTTTCCTTGATGAACAGCCCGCTGACGCCGTAGGACGGAATGCCCAGCGCGCGATAATAGACGCTGTCGCTGGCACCGGCATCCATCGCCGGGACCGGGGTGACGCCGGGGTGCGCCGCAGCCACCGCCTTGTTGACGGCCCCGACAACATCGGCACGAAGCGGCGAGGCGGGGGTCGATACCCACTCCTGGCCGATCTCGACCTTAACTGCCGGGTCTGCGACCACGCCTTCAAGCGTCTGACGGACGCTTGCGACACTCACGCCGGGGAAAATCCGGCAGTTGACCGTCAGCACCGCCTTTTGCGGCAGCGCATTGGGCGCATGGCCGCCGGACACCATCGTCGGCACGCAGGTGGTGGCGATCTGGCCGATGCCCGCCGGGTCGGCGCGCAGCGCGGCAATTGCGGCAGCATCGGCAGGGTTGGCCACAAAGGCGATCATTGCCTTGGCCGTGGCATCGCCGCGCTTGGCCCCTTCGGCCGCCAGCGAGGCGCGGGTGATGTCGTTGATCTGGGCATCGAAGCGATAGGCGTCGATCTTCACCGCGGCGGCGGCCAGCTGGCCGATCGCGTTGGGGGTTGTCGGGCGGCTGCTGTGCCCGCCGGGGTTGGTCACCGTCAGCCGATAATCGGCATAGGTTTTCTCGGCCGCCGAGAGCGAATAGCCATTGGGCTTGCCTTCGGCATCGAGCCCGCCGCCGCCGCCATCCGAATTGAGCATGAGCTCGACGCCCGCGGCCTTGGCCTGCCGGGCCTGAAGTTCGGCGGTGACGCCGTCGGTTTCCTCGTCGCCCGAAAGGAACAGGTGAATGTCGCGCCCTGGCTTGAAGCCCGACTTCTTCATCGCCGCCAGCGTCGCTGTGACCATCGACACGTCGAACTTGTTGTCGCCCACCCCGCGGCCGAACAGGAAGCCGCCGTCTTCGGTTGCGACGAACGGATCGCGCACCCAATCCTTGGGGTCGGCCTCGACGACATCCATATGCCCGGCGATGGCCATTGGCGGCTTGTTGCCCTTGCCCTTCCAGACAAGGTGAAGATTGGCCGTCTCGCCGACGGGCTCGACGCTGATGTCGCCCGGGGCAAAGCCGGCGTCGACGAGCACCGATTTCAGATATTCGGCATAGGCCGGCACCTTGCCGCGCCCCTTGACCGTGTCGAAGCCGACGCCTCTGGCAAGGATGGCGCGGGCATCGGCAGGCGACGCCATCGGCACAATTGGCGCTGCCGTGGCGGTGCTCGCAACCAGGGCTGCGGCCGATGTGGCGGCAAACCAGCGGAACATCGGCGTCATGATTTCCAAGCCCGCCATCAACTTACCTTCCCAAGCACATCGAAACGCGCGTCCTGCCATTCGCCCGATGCCAATACCGCTGCCAGCGCGGCCACTGCCGCGCAGATATCGGCAAAGCGCGTGTAGAGCGCCGGAAAGCCGAAACGCATCCGGTCGGGCGGTCGGCAATCGCCGATCACACCGCGGGCGATCAGCGCCGCCATGACGCGCCGGGCCTGGGGATGCCGAACGATGACCTGGGCGCCATGGCGCGGCCGGGGCGGCTCGACGACAAGGCCGTCGATCGCTGCCGCGGCACGGGCAAAGTCCGCCGCCAGCGCCGCCGATTTGGCTTCCGCTGCCGCCATGTCGACGCCATCGAAGGTCGCCACCCCGGCTTCAAGCGCAACCATGGCAAGGATCGGCGGGGTGCCGGCTAGCAGGCAACGTACCCCCGCGGCAGGCACATAGTCGGTGGCGAAATCGAAGGGCGCTTCATGGCCCATCCAGCCCTGCAACGGCGGCGCCAGCGCGGCATGGTGGCGCCGTGCCGCATAAGCAAAGGCCGGCGCGCCGGGGCCGCCATTCAGATATTTATAGCCGCAGCCAACGGCGAAATCGGCGCCATCGGCATCGAGCGCCAGCGCCAGCGCGCCGGCCGAATGGCTGAGATCCCAGAGCGTCAGTGCCCCGGCCGCATGGGCGGCGGCCGATAGAGCCGCCATGTCGTGGACGGCACCCGTCGCGTAATGGACATGGACGGCAAGCACCAGCGCCGTGTCGGCATCGATGGCGCCGGCAAGCTCGGCACGGGGCACCTGGCGCAGCGTGGCGCCCGCCAGCCGTGCCAGGCCGGCCAGCACATAGCGATCGGTCGGGAAATCATCGGCTTCGCACAGGATGGTGCGGCGGCCGGGGCGCATCGCCAGTGCAGCACCCGCCAACTTGAAGATATTGACCGACACCGAATCGCAGACAATGACGCTGTCCGGCCCGGCGCCGATGATCGGTGCGATGCGGGCGCCGAGGATGACGGGCAGATCGATCCAGCCGGCGTCGTTCCAGCTGCGGATCAGCCCATCGCCCCATTGCCGCGCGACGGCATCGGCAATCAGCGCTGGAGCCGCGGCGGGCATCGGCCCCAACGAATTGCCGTCGAGATAGATGATCCCCGGCGGCAGTGTGAAGCGGGCACGGTGGCCGGCGAGACTGTCGGCGGCATCGAGCGCGGTCGGGTCCAGTGCTGGCGCAGGCAGGGTTTCGGCAAACATCAGCGGTGCATAACAGCGCCCCGGCGCCCGACCAATGGGGCGTTGCGATGCGGATGGGCTTGTTCTAGACTGGGTCGGCGCAGCCGCTCCGAAAAGGGGCGGCTGTTTCCATTTTGAAATGTCAGGATTTCGCCCATGGCTGCTCCAACCCATCCGCTGATGCCGCACGCGACAGCCGCCTGGCTTGTCGACAATTCGGCGCTCACCTTCGACCAGATCGCGACCTTCTGCGGACTTCATATCCTCGAAGTCCAGGCGATTGCCGATGATACCGCCGCGACCAAGCTGGCCGGGCGCGACCCGGTGCGCAATGGCGAGTTGAGCCAGGAAGAACTCGATCGCGGCCAGGCCGACCCGGACTATAATCTGAAACTTTCCCGCCAGCCCGAACAGTCGCGCCGCACCACCGGGCCGCGCTACACGCCCGTGTCCAAGCGCCAGGACAAGCCCGATGGCATCTTGTGGATCATCAAGAACCACCCCGAAATCACCGACAACCAGATTTCGAAGCTGATCGGCACCACCAAGACGACGATTTCGGCGATCCGCGACAAGAGCCATTGGAACTATGCCAACCTCCAGCCGCGCGATCCGGTGACGCTCGGCCTTGCCGGCCAGCGCGAGATGGACGCGCTGGTGGCAGCCGCGGCCAAAAAGGCCGGGATCGATACGTCGCCGAACCTCGAAAAGCTCGGCGAGGACCGCGCTGCGCTGATCGAGCAGCTCCAGGCCGAGCGTGTCGCCGCAGCGTATGTCGCCGAGCATGGCGAGCCGGTGCCGGGCGCCGGTTCGGGCGGGACGGCGCTGGAGCAGGGGGAGGCGTTGTTTCGTCGATGAGCGGCCAGCGCGCAGCGTAGCAGCGCGCGGACTCGCGCAAGACCGGCCAGCGGGGCGAGGCAGCCTTCCTGCCTCGAACTCGTCTGACGTCAGCATGGGCTTTGCCCATGCCCTTCGCTTCTGTAATCACCCGAGTTGATGAAGCCCCTTCTGGTCATCGGCGGCGTCGCCGGCTGCGGCAAATCTACCCTTGCAGTGGCACTGGCGGCTGCCCTCGACGTCCCGTTTCGGGACGGCGACACGCTCCACCCACCAGAAAACACGGCCAGGATGGCCGCCGGCCAACCCCTGACCGATGCCAACCGTGCCCCCTGGCTCGCGGCGTGCGCGGCGCAGCTGGCGGCATGGGGGGACAGCGGCGGCGTCATCAGCGCTTCGGCGCTGAAACGCGCTTATCGCGATGTGCTGTATGCCGCGCACCCGGGGGTCATCTATGTGCTGATCGACATCACGCCGGCGGTTGCAGTGGCCCGGGCGGCGGAACGCCCGGGGCATTTCTGGCCGGCGCACCTCACATCGAGCCAGTTTGCCATCCTCGAACCGCCCGGCGATGACGAGAACGCGTTTCGGGTCGATGCGGGATGGCCGACCGAACGACAGGTAGCGGCGATCTGTGCCGACGACAGGCTGGTTTCAGCGTCCTGACGGTGACGTCATTCGGCGGCAGTGCCCGGGCACTCACCGCTCGCCGGCTGTCGCCTCCAGCCACTTGACGGCAAATGGCAGCATTTCGGCAGCGGCGACCAGTACCGATGCGGCGTCGCCCACCGTTCCACGCCGGCCATGGCCCGAAGCCAAAAAGGCGTGGACAATCGCCGCGATGAAATCGTCTGGCAGGGCATCGACCACCGGATCGCCGGTGTCATACTCCTCGATCATCCGCCATTCGACGCCGCCGGGGCCGGCGAAGGGCGTTTCGGTGTGGATGACATGCTTGCCCGGCAGGGCCGCCAGATGCTCGGCATGGTGGATCAGTGTCATCGTGTCGAGCGGGGCGCCGAGCATCAGCACCTTGCCCCCGGCCTCAACCAGCCGGGCGAGCGGCGTGCCGGGGCCATAGCCGTAATCGAGCGGATGCCCGGCTGTCAGCCATTCGGCGCGGGCCCCTATGGCGGCAACCGAAGCGCCAGGGTTGCCGCTGCGATACGCGCCGGGGGTGGTGCGCAGGAACTCGGGCAGGGCGCCGTTCTGGCGCGCCGCGCGAGTCATCGCCGGGTCGAACCCCGGGACATGCGGCTTCACATCATCGAACACGCGCCCATCGTCGTCGGCCAGATCTTCCCAGGGCGCATCCCAATCGAGATAGGCCATCACCGTGCCGGCGGCCCCCACGGCGTCGCGCAAGCCTGTGATGATCGTATCGGGGCCACCGAGCACCGGGCCGACAGCGCGGCAGGCGGCATGGACCATCACGATATCGCCTTCCACCACGCCAAGCCGCGCCAGATCGGCGGCAAGGCTGGCGCGGGTGTGGAAACCATGGATCATGCAAAAAGCGGCGCGATGGTCGCGATCGAGCGCTCGGCCTCGGCGCGGTCAGGCGTTTCGTCGGCGATGCCAACACCGAACATGTCGCTGTCCCCCACATATTGGACGACGATGCCATCGCTGCGCGGCAGGATCGACACCGATTTGTAGTAGAGCCCGTAATGCACCTCGGGTTGCGGGGCGAGCCAGGCGATCTGGCCGCGGACGGGGATGATGCTGTCATCCTTCATCAAGGCTCGCGCGCCATAGCCGGTGCAGTTGACGATCACCGGCTGTGGCAGACCTGCGAAATCGGCGGGCGATCGGAAGGTGCGGGTTTCGAACCGCCCGCCTTCGCGAAGGAAATCGGCCATCAACCGATCGCCCAATGCCGCGACATTGAACTGCATCGAGGTGGAAAGGCGAACATTTTCAACCGGAAAGGGATGTTCGGCGCGGGTCAGGCGGCGGCCGCGAGGCAAAAGTTCACCAAGCCTGTCGTCATATTCGGCGAAGTGGATGGCACCTTCGGGCCGCGCCGGCCGTGGCCCCGGCGCCCCCAGCAGCGTGTAGCGGTCGGACCAGGCCACCGGCTCGCCGGGAAGCCCGACCATGCTGCGATAGGCGGCGAAACTGGTGCGCGCCATCGCGTCCCACAGGGCCGGGAAGCTCGGCGCCACTCGATTGGCATCGGCAATGCGCGAACTGGGGGACCAGGTGCCGGTGGCGCGGGCGGAACGGGTCTGCGGCAGGCGTTCGCTGGCATAGATCGTGACCTTCGCGCCGGCGCGCAGCAGGGTGAGCGCCGCCGTCAGCCCCAGCGCGCCGCAGCCGATCACGGCAATGTCGCGCTGGGCAGCATTTGGAAGCGCTCCGCGCGCCGCCATGGCATTTTGCGCGGCAAGCGCTGCCGAGCCCCAGGACAGCGACCAGCCGCTGCCGCCATGGCCATAGTTGTGGACGACGCGCTTGCTGCCGATGGTTTCGACATCGAGGCGTGGCCCTTCAGCGCGGAAGGGGCGCAGGCAGACGGTGATATGGGTGAGCCGGCCGATGTCCATGCGCAACGGGGCCAGCGGCGGACGGGAGAAGGCGGGGGTGGCAGGCCTCGACGTCGTGGCACAAGCGGGCAGGGCAAGCGCGCTGGCGATCAGGCTACGGCGCGGAAGCAATAATGTCGGGACAGCCTTGCGGCCGCCCACCCCCGACCCCTCCCGCAAGCGGGAGGGGAGAAAAGCTGTGCGTCCGGTCATTCGCGCTCCCCATTGAAAGGCAAAGCGAGTTCGGTCGGCGGTTCCCGATCGAGTAGCCCCGCCGCTTTCAGATCGGCGATACCCGGCAGATCGCGCCGGCTGGTCAGGTTGAAATGCGCCAGGAACCCCGGCGTGGTGGCATATTGCAATGGCCGGCCGGGGGTTTCGCGGCGGCCGGCCGGGCGCACCCAGCCGGCTTCCATCAGCACGTCGATGGTTCCCGCCGAAACCGCGACACCGCGGATTTCCTCGATTTCGGGGCGGGTGACAGGCTCATGATAGGCAATGATCGCAAGCGTTTCGGTGGCAGCGCGCGACAGCTTGCGCGTTCGTTCGCGCGACGGCCGAAGGTGGTGGGCGAGATCGGCAGCAGTCTGGAATTGCCAGCGGCCGCCGCGGTTGACGAGGTTGATGCCGCGCGGATCATAGCTTGCTGCAAGTTCGGCGAGCAGGTCCGGCAGATCGCCGCGCTCCCCGACATGCGCGGCGATATCGCCGAGCGTCAGCGGCGCGGTGGCGGCAAAGATCACCGCCTCGAGGGCGCGCAGCGCTTCGGCGCGGGCAACGGCATCGCTCATCGCGCCCGCACCAGAATGGGCGCGAAGGCGGCGCCCTGCGACAGGCTCGCCTTGCCCTGGCGGGTGAGTTCGAGCGCGGCGGCGAAACTGCTCGCCAGCACCGACCGGGCATAGGCTTCATCGGCAAGGTCGCCGGGCAGGAAACGCGACAGCTCGGTCCAGTCGAGGCTGGCGCCGAGCAGGCGCTCGAGCCGTTCGATGGCCTCGTCGAGCGCCATCACGGCGCGGCGGCGGACAATGTGCGTCTTCTTCGAATTGCGCGCCTTGATGGCGCCATAAGCAGCGATAAGCTCGAAATAGCCGAGGTCATAGACGGCGACCGTTTCGCGAACCAGCCCTTCGGGCTGGCTGCGGGTGAAATTGTCCCAATCGAGCTGCGGGCGGGCGAGCAGCGCGGCACCGGCGACGCGCATCGCATCGAGCCGCTGGAGCTGGAATTGCAGCTTCAACGCCAGGTCGTGCGGATCGGGCTCGGCATCGGGTTCCGGGGGCAACAGCAGCGCCGATTTGAGATAGGTCAGCCACGCCGCCATGACGAGATAATCGGCCGCAAGCTCGAGGCTGAGCGCCTTGGCATCGCGAATGAAGGCCAGATACTGGTCGACCAGCGCCAGGATCGAGATTTCCGCCAGATCGACCTTCTGGCTGCGAGCGAGGGTGAGGAGCAGATCGAGCGGGCCTTCCCAGGCACCGAGCTGCAGGACAAGTGTCGCCGGTTCAGCGCGATGGGGGGTGTCGAAAGGATCCGGCCCCGCCACGCCCCCGGTCACCCCATTGCCAGCAGGCGGTCACGGGCGTCGGCCCATTGCGCGGCGGGGGTGGCGTCGCCAGCGCCTATGCTCGCCATCGCTGCATCGAGACGCGCGCGGGCGGCGGCGCTGATTTCGGGCACGGCCTCGCAGATGCTGCGCATCTCGGCAAAATCCCCCGAACAATGCAGCGCGATATCGCAGCCGGCGGACAGGCTGGCGAGCGCCCGGGCGCCGAAATCCGCCAACGCGTTGCTGCCTGCGGGGTAGCCCCCGGCGGAAGGGTGGCCAAGCGCGTTCATGCCGAGATCGTCGGACATCAGCAGCCCCTGAAAGCCGATATCGGTGCGGATCAGATCGATGACGATCGGCGACAGGGTCGCGCAGCGGTCAGGGTCGAGCGCGGTATAGGTCACATGCGCGGTCATCGCCATCGGCGCCCGGTTGAGGGTGCGGAAGGGTTCGAAATCGCGCTCCAGTTCGGCCCGGCTGGCGGTGACGATGGGGAGTTCGAGATGGCTATCGGCGGCAGCGCGGCCATGGCCCGGGATATGCTTGACGACACCGCAGACGCCGCCCTCCGCAAGGCCGTCGAGTGTGGCGCGGCCCAATGCGGCCACCTGCATCGGCGCGGTGCCATAGGCGCGATCGCCGATGATGTCATGGCCGTCCGGATCGCGCACGTCGAGCAGCGGCAGGCAATCGACGGTGATGCCGAGGTCGCGAAGCATAGCGGCAAGCGCCAGCGCGTTGAGCCGCGCCGCCTCGATGGCGGTGATCGGCGCCTTGTCGTACAGTTGGGCAAAGACATCGCCGGCGGGATATTCGGGCCAGTGCGGCGGCCGCAGCCGCGCGACGCGGCCACCCTCCTGATCGATGAGGATCGGCAAGGCCCGGCCGGCAAGATCGCGCAGCGAATCGGTCAGCGCGCGGACCTGTTCGGGGGTGTCGATGTTGCGCTTGAAAAGGATATAGCCGGCAGGATCGGCAGCCTTGAAAAGGTCGCGCTCCTGCTGGCTGATGGCAAGCCCTTCGAGCCCGAGGAAAGTCGGCTGCACTTCGTTACTCCACAGCGGCGCAGGCGTCGCCCGCGGCCTTCATTCTGGCGCAGGTGGCCGCCGGGTTGCCGCTGGTGGCGCGCAGCCGATACAGTGTCTTGCCGCCGGTCTCGACAGGGCTGATCCGCTTGCCCGACAGCCCATAATTGCCGGCAAGCTTTCCCCAGGCGGCATCGGCTTTCTCCGCGCTCGAAAAGGCCCCGAGCTGGACGGTGCCCACCCTGCCGGCAGCGGCGGACGCCGGCGCAGCGGCGGGCGGCAATATCACCAGCGGCTTGGCCGCTGGCTTGACCGCTGGCGCGGGAGGCGCGGCCTTGGCAGCCGCTGGCCCCGGCGCAGCTCTGGCGTCCGCTGGCGCGTTGGGCCTCGGCACTGTCACCGGCACGGCCGGTGCAGCAGCGGGCGGTGCGGCGATGATCGGCGGCGGCGTGGCGTCCCGCATGCCGTCTTCGACACCTTCGTGCAGCAGATCCTCCGGCACGCCGCGATAGGTGCCGGGCCGCGGCAACGGCGCTTCGGGCGCCAGCGACGGATCGATGGCGCTGCCTTCGTCAATCCCGGCGCCGGCATTGTACATCGTCCCGTCGATGCCTTCGATCTGCATCCCCGCCGGGTCGGCGGGCTTGATCTTGTAGGGCCCGGGCTCGGCGCTGATCACCGGCGCCTGCTCGGCGTTCATGTATCCCTGGGTGGAGCCGCCGTCCTTCTTGGCCATCAACAATATGGCGCCCACGACCGCGATGGTGACAAGGGCAAGGACGATCAGCACGGTCCAGAAGAATGACCGCCGGCTGACCTCGGTGCGCGGCGCCGGCGCCGCTTCGGCAAGCCAGGGCGCATCGTCATCATCGAGCCGGCGGGCCATCAGTAAAGCTCGTCCGCCGCTTCGACGCCCATCACCGCCAGCCCGTTGCGGATGACCTGGCCGACCGCGCCCGCCAGCGCCAGCCGCGCGGCGGTCAGCGCCGGCGCGTCGGCACGAACGAAACGCCGTGCAACATCGTCGTTGCCCATATTCCACTGGCTGTGAAAGGCCGACGCCAGATCGCCGAGGTAAAAGGCGATGCGATGCGGTTCGCGCGCTTCGGCGGCCTGTTCGACGATCCGCGGCCACAGCGCTGCCGTCTTGACCACCGCCAGATCGGCGTCGTCGAGCAGCGACAGGTCGGGCCGCGGCGCGCCGCCGCCATCGCTCGTCGGCAACGCAATTCCCGCCTCCACCGCCTTGCGGCCAAGCGAGGCGATGCGGGCATGGGCATATTGCACATAGAAAACCGGGTTGTCGCGCGATTGCGCCACGACATGGGCGAAATCGAAATCGAGCTGCGAATCGCTGCGCTTGGTCAGCATGATGAAACGCACGACATCCTTGCCGACTTCCTCGACGACATCGGCGAGGGTAACGAAATTGCCCGACCGTTTCGACATCTTCACCGGCTCGCCGGCGCGGAGCAGCTTGACCATCTGGACGATCTTGATGTCGAGCGGCACCTTGCCGTCGGACAAGGCCCGTACCGCCGCCTGCATGCGCTTCACATAGCCGCCATGATCGGCGCCGAACATGTCGACAAGCGCCGAATAGCCGCGCTCCAGCTTGTCCCAGTGATAGGCGACATCGCCAGCGAAATAGGTCCAGCTGCCGTCGGATTTCTTCAGCGCGCGATCGGTATCGTCACCGAACTGGCTCGCCTTGAACAGGGTCTGCGGGCGCGGTTCCCAATCCTCGGCTGTCTCCCCCTTCGGCGCTTCGAGAACGCCTTCGTAGATCAACCCCTTGGCGGCGAGTGTATCGAGCGCTTCCTGGACGCGATTGCCCAGCGAGGCTTCGGAAAAGAACACATCCTGCCGGATGCCGAGCAGCAGCAGATCGGCGCGGATCCGCTCCATCATCAAGGCAACGGTCCGCGTCCGGAAAAGCGCCAGCCATTCGGCCTCGGCAGCGGTTACATACGCCGTCCCGAATTCGGCAGCCAGCGCTTCGCCGACCGGCACCAGATAGTCCCCGGGGTAGAAGCCTTCCGGAATCTCGATGGTTTCGCCCAGCGCCTCGCGATAGCGCAGGTGCGCCGAACGGGCGAGCGTTGCCACCTGGCCGCCGGCATCGTTGATGTAATATTCGCGCGTCACCGCAAAGCCGGCATATTCGAGCGTCGCTGCCAGCGCATCCCCGACCACCGCGCCGCGGCAATGCCCCATGTGCATCGGCCCTGTCGGGTTGGCCGAGACATATTCGACATTGACGCTTTTGCCGGCGCCGATGCTCGAACGCCCGTAATCGGCACCGGCGGCAGCAATCGCGCCGATTTCATCGCGCCAGACATCGGCGTGGAGGCGCAGGTTGAGAAAGCCCGGCCCGGCGACTTCGGCCTCGGCGACTTCCGGCAGCCGGTTGAGTTTCAAGGCGAGCATGGTGGCAATTTCGCGCGGCTTCATGCCGGCCGGCTTGGCCAGCACCATCGCTGCATTGGTGGCGAGGTCGCCATGGCTGGGGTCACGCGGCGGCTCCACGGCCACGGCGCGCGTATCGAGCCCGGCGGGCAGATCGCCATCGGCCATCAAAGTGGCAAGCGCCTCGGCAACATGGGCGGCAAAACGCGGGTACAGGTTCAATTTCGGGTCCGGATCGACAGCTTTAGGGCAGGTGAAACGCACTCCTACCGCCAGCGCGGGGTCGCGTCATCCCCTGCGTTGTCGCCGTGCAACAATGGTGGCCACCAATCGTTTCGACACCATGTTCGAATTCGCACCCTACCATATCCTGTTCGTCGCGATCGGGATCGTCACCATCCTTGCCCATTGGCTGCCGCGTTTCGTGTCGGGGCGCGAACCGGCATCGTCGGCGCTGCTCATCGGCCTCGGCTGTGCGGCCTTTGCATTCATCCCCGGCATTCCCGCCGCCATCGATCCCGTCGTCAACCCCGGCATCTGGGAGCGGGTCAGCGAGCTTTGCGTCATCGTCGGCCTTTTCGGGGTCGGCTTGCGCATCGACAAGCTGCGACCCTGGGGCTTGTGGCGCCCGACGGCGCGGTTGCTGTTCATCGCCATGCCACTGACCATCATTGCGACGGCGCTGCTCGGGGCGGCCTTTGCCGGCATGACGCTGGCCGGCGCGCTGCTGCTTGGCGCCGTGCTGGCCCCCACCGACCCGGTGCTTGCCGGTGATGTCCAGGTCGGCCGGCCGCTCGAGGGCGGGGAACATCCGGTACGTTTCGCGCTGACCACCGAAGCCGGGCTCAACGATGGCCTGGCCTTTCCCTTTGTCTATCTGGCCCTTGCTATCGCTGCGGACGGGACGGGCGGCGAGGTCTTCGCCGAATGGCTGTGGCGTGATGTCGGCTATCGGATTGTCGTCGGTGTCGCCGGCGGCATCGGCGTCGGCTGGTTGCTCGGCCGTGTGCTGTTCGTCTGGCCGACCGAAAATGCGTTGGCCCGGACCGAAGCCGGTGTCGTCGCGATCGCTGGCGTGCTGCTTGCCTATGGCGTCACCGAACTTGCCGAAGGCTATGGTTTCATTGCGGCTTTCGTTGCCGGCATCGTTCTGCGGCGGGCCGAATCGACGCATGAATTCAACAGCCGGCTGCACAGCTTTTCCGAAAACATCGAACTTGCCGTCACGGCGGTGCTGCTCGTCGCGCTCGGTGCCGCCTTGCCGGTCCTGCTATCGGCGCTCAACTGGGCCGGGGCCGGTATCGCGCTGGCGCTGATTCTGGTAGTGCGGCCGCTGATCGGCTGGCTGTCGCTCGGCAAGGCGATGCCGAGCCCGCGCGAGCGGCTGGTTGTCGCCTTTTACGGCGTGCGCGGCGTTGGCTCGATCTATTACCTCAGCTATGCCGGAAGCCATGTCGACTTCATCGACAAGGCCCAGCTTTGGGCCATCATCGCCTTCACGGTGCTGATCTCGACGATCGTGCATGGTTTCACGGCCGGCATCGCCGTCGAGCGCGCCACTGCCGAGGCCGAGCCGCTGGCCGCAAAGCCAAACCCCATCGGCTAGCGCACGCGCGTCCAATCGAACGCCCCGATCGAACGCCCCGATCAAACGGTGTCCGGGCCCGCCGGAGGCATCTGACCTTATCCGGCCACCGTCTGCTCGATCGCCCCGAAGATCGAATGATGCTTCGCGTCGAGCATCTCGATGCGCACGACATCGCCGGGCGCCAGAAACGGCGTTGCCGGCGCGCCGGTCTCGATCGTTTCGACCATGCGGACTTCGGCAATGCAGCTATAGCCGCGGCCGCCCCTGGTGATCGGCTGGCCGGGGCCGCCATCGGCGCCGCGGTTGGAGACGGTCCCCGAACCGATGACGCTGCCGGCGGCGATGCTGCGCGTCTTGGCGAGATGAGCGATCAGCGTGCCGAAATCGAAGGTCATGTCCTCGCCGGCATCGGCACGGCCGAAGGGTTGCCCATTGAGATCGACGGTGAGAGTCCCGTGAAGCTTGCCATCCCGCCAGGCGTCGCCGAGCGCGTCGGGGGTGACGAACACCGGCGACAGCGCCGATGCCGGCTTGGACTGGACAAAGCCGAAACCCTTGGCGAGCTCATCGGGGATCAGGCCGCGCAGCGACACATCGTTGACGAGGCCGATGAGGCGAACGGCAGCCAGGGCCTCGTCGCGGCTGGCGCCCTGCGGCACATCGCCGGTCACCACGACGACTTCGGCTTCCAGATCGAGACCCCAGGCGGCGTCGTGGAAAGGGATCGGCTCGCGGGGCCCCAGGAAATGGTCGCTGCCGCCCTGGTACATCAACGGGTCGGTCCAGAAACTGGCGGGTAATTCGGCGCCGCGCGCCCGGCGCACCAGTTCGACATGGTTCACATAGGCGCTGCCATCCGCCCATTGATAGGCGCGCGGCAGCGGCGCCGCGGCGCTGCGTTCGTGGAAGCGATGGTGCGGCACCGCATCATGCGACAGGCTTTCCGCCACGCCGCGCAGCACCGGTTCGGCATGGGCCCAATCATCGAGCGCCGATTGCAGGGTCGGGTACATCGGCGGCGGCGCGGCACACCAGGCCAGATCATCCGAGACAACGACCAGGCGGCCATCACGGCCATGCTTCAACGAGGCGAGTTTCATGCGACAATCGTGCACCTGCACGCGGCGCGGCGCAAGGAACCTCGTGCCTTGCCGCCGCGCAAATCAGGCCGCCAACCCTTCCTCCGAAATCGCATAAAGCGTCGCGGCGCCGCGGGTGACCGGGCCGGACAAGGCGCCGACCTGCGGCAGCAGCTGTTCGGCATAAAAGCGCGCCGTGGCGATCTTGGCATTGAGAAAGGCCGGATCGCCTTGGCCGGCAGACAAAGTTTGCTGCGCGGTAACCGCCTGTTTTGCAAGCAACCAGCCGCCAAGCGTCAGCCCCATCATGCGCAGATAGGGCGTCGCGCCCGCGGCCACATCGTCGGGGTTGTTGGCGCCCGCCAGCCACAGCGTCGCGGCCTTGGTGGCCGCCAACGCATCCTCGAGCCACGGCGCCAGGCCGCGCAGTTCGGGGCTGGCGGCAAGGTCGTGAAGCGTGTCGCCGATTTCGGCGAACACCTCCTGCCAATGGGCGCCGCCATCGGCGCCGAGCTTGCGACCGACAAGGTCGAGCGCCTGGATGCCGTTGGTGCCTTCATAGATCGGCGCGATGCGGGCATCGCGCAGGAACTGCGCCGCGCCGGTCTCCTCGACATAGCCCATGCCGCCGAAAACCTGCAGCGCCAGCGACGCCACTTCGACGCCGATATCGGTCGCCCATGCCTTGGAGATGGGCGTGAGCAGGTCGGCAAGACCCGAATTGCCCCCCGCATGGGCACGGTCGACAGCGGCCGCGTTGAGATAGACCAGCGCCCGCGACGCTTCGGTGAGCGCCCGGCAGGTCATCAGCGTGCGGCGAATATCGGCATGCTCGATGATCCGCACCGGCTCCCGGCTGCCGCCGAATTTGGCCGACTGCACCCGCTGGCGTGCCCAGCCCAGCGCATGCTGGGTTGCCGCCTCGGCAATGGCGACACCCTGCAGGCCGACCTGGACGCGGGCGTTGTTCATCATCGTGAACATGGCCCGCATGCCGCCGCCTTCCGGCCCGACGAGATAGCCGACGCAATTGTCGTTCTCGCCGAAACTCATGGTGCAGGTCGGCGACGCATGGATGCCGAGCTTGTGCTCGATGCCCACGCACTTCAGGTCGTTGCGAACAGTCGGGTTTCCTTGGCCATCGGGCAGGAACTTGGGACACAGGAACAGGCTGATGCCCTTCGTGCCCGCCGGCGCATCGGGCAGCCGCGCCAGGACGAGGTGGACGATGTTGGCAGCGGCGTCGTGCTCGCCCCAGGTGATGTAGATCTTGGTGCCGCTGATGCGATAGCTGCCATCGGCGTGGGGCACTGCACGCGACTTGAGCGCGCCGACATCGCTTCCCGCCGACGGCTCGGTCAGGTTCATCGTGCCGGTCCATTCGCCGCTGACCAGCTTCGACAGATAGCGTTCTTGCAATTCGGGGCTGGCATGGGCCGCAAGCGCCTCGATCGCGCCCTGGCTGAGCATCATGCACAACGCAAAGGCCATGTTGGCGCTGGTCAACTGCTCCTGCACGGCGACCGCGACGGCAAATGGCAGGCCCTGGCCGCCATGGGCCTCCGCCACGCCCAGCCCGGCCCAGCCGCCTTCGACATAATGCTGATAGGCTTCGGCAAAGCCGGGGGGCAGGGTGACGACACCATCGTCCAGCCTCGCATGCACCTTGTCGCCGACGCTGTTGAGCGGCGCGAACACCTGGGCCGCCAGCTTGCCCGATTCACCGAGGATGGCGTCGACCATGTCGGGAGTGGCATTGCCATAGGGCGCCAGTGCCGCCAGCCCAGGCAGATCGGCAATGCAATCGAGCACGAAGCGCTGTTCGGCGATGGGGGCGGTATAGTGCATGGGGCTGCCTTGGTCTTGAGACCCGGCCGTTATAGACGGGCGCAATGACCGACAAAAGCCGCATCATTGCCGCAAATGCGGCCGGCATCGCCGAAGCGGCCGACGTCTTGAACGCCGGCGGCATCGTCGCGGTGCCGACGGAGACCGTCTATGGCCTCGCCGCCCGCGCCGCCGATGCAACCGCAGTGGCGCGCATCTACGCGGCCAAGGGCCGGCCCGGCTTCAACCCGCTGATCGTCCATGTGTCGGGGGTGGCGCAGGCCGAGATATTGGTCGAGATCGACGAGACTTCGCGCGGGTTGATGGCGTCGTTCTGGCCGGGGCCGCTGACGCTGGTGCTGCCGCTGCGTCCCGGCGCCGATGTGGCGGCGTTGGTGACGGCCGGGTTGCCGACGCTGGCGGTCCGCTGCCCGGCGCACCCGGTGATGCAGGCTTTGGTCGCCCGTTGCGGCCCGCTGGCGGCACCCTCGGCAAATGCCTCGGGGCGAATATCCTCGACAACCGCCGCGCATGTGGCGGCAACGCTTGCCGGCCGGGTGGGGCTGATCCTCGATGGCGGCGCCTCGGCGGCGGGTATCGAATCGACCATCGTCACCATCGAGCATGGCACACTCCGGCTGTTGCGGCCGGGTGCCGTGGCCATGGAGGCGCTGTCGGCCGCGGTTGATGCCCGGCCCGCAGGACCGGTTGCACCACGGCACAGCGAGGTGATCGCGCCGGGCATGCTGGCCAGCCATTATGCGCCGGCCCAGCCGCTGCGCCTGGCGGCGGTCACGGCGGCGGCCGACGAGTTCCACATCGGTTTCGGCGCGGTGGCGGGCGACGCCAGCCTGTCGCCGGGCGGCGATCTGGTGGAAGCGGCGGGGCGCCTGTTCGCCCTTCTCCACCAGGCCGAAGCGAGCGGACGCCCGAGGATCGCTGTCGCACCGGTGCCCGAAGCGGGGCTGGGCGTGGCGATCAACGACCGGCTTCGGCGCGCCGCCGCACCGCGCCTCTGAACCATGGCGCGGTTGCGGCGTTTGGGGGAACTTGTGACTCTCGATGCTGCGGAGGAAATTGCACGATGCGACTGAAGCTTGTTCTTGCCCTAGCGCTCATCTCGTCGGCCGGCTTTGCCCAGGCGCCAGCGGCGCCGGGATCGCCGAACCCCGCTGCGGTCAGTGGCGGCAGCTATACCGCCGATCCCGATCACAGCCTCGTCGTCTGGACGCTCGATCATCTGGGGTTCACGCCCTACACCGGGATTTTCGGCAATGTGACGGGCAGCCTGACGATCAACCCGAAGAATCCCGGCGCGGCCAGGGTCGATGTCAATGTCCCGGTGTCGAAGGTCGTGACTGCCAGCGCCGGGCTGACCCAGCACCTCCTGCGCCCGGGGAAAGACGGCGCCAAGCCCGACTTTTTCGGGCCTTCGCCCGCCGATGCCCGGTTCGTCTCGACGCGGGTTGAGGCGAGCGGCGACAAGGCGAAGCTGACCGGGGATTTCACGCTCAACGGCGTCACCCGGCCAGTCACGCTCGATGTCAGCTTCTACGGCGCCGGCAAGGCGCCGGCGGAAATGGGCGGCAAGGAGAATGTCGGCTTTCGAGCCACGGGCACGATCCGGCGCAGCGATTACGGGATCGATTTCTTCATCCCCATGGTCGGGGACGAGGTCAAACTCGATATCGTTGCCGCCTTCCAGAAATAGCGATCACGCCGGGTCGCTCGCCCCAACCCAGATCGCCGCCACCGCTTCGATACCGGCGCGATCGGCGTCATCGAAGCGCCCCGGCACCGGGCTGTCGAGATCGAGCACCCCGAGCAGGTCATCCCCGCGCAGCAGCGGCACGACGAGCTCGGACCGAGAGGCCGCGTCGCAGGCGATATGGCCCGGAAAGGCGTGGACGTCGGCGACGACCTGCGAAGCCCGTGTCGCTGCCGCCGTGCCGCAGACACCGCGGCCGAGCGGAATGCGGATGCACGCCGGCTTGCCCTGGAAAGGCCCGAGGACAAGCTCGCCGTTCTTGAACAGGTAGAAGCCCGCCCAGTTGAGATCGGGGAGCAGATCGAACAGCAGCGCCGCGGTATTGGCGGCATTGGCAATGGCGTCGCGCTCGTCACCGATCAGCGCGGTCAGTTGCTGCGCGAGGTCGCGATAAGTTTCCGCCTTGTCGGCAGCGAGTGGGGCAGGGGTGAAGGACATGTTTGTTCCATTTTCTCGTCATCCCGGGCTTGACCCGGGACCCAGTTTTCGTTGGCGCCGCGCCCGGAAGAAGCTGGGTCCCGTGTCAAGCCCGGGATGACGGTGATTAACCGAGCCGCGCCAGTGCAGCGCTCAGCCGTTCCGCCTCGGCACTGCGCGCGGCATGGTCGTCGCGGGCCTTTTCCACGGCTTCGGGCTTTGCCTTTTCGGTGAACCCCGGCGAGGCCAGGCGGCCGGCAAGGGCGTCGCGCTCCTTTGCCGCCGTGGCGATGGCCTTTTCCAGCCGGGCGCGCTCGGCGGCAAGATCGACGACACCTTCGAGGGGCAGGGCATAGGTCGCATCGGCATGGACAAGCTGCAGCTTGCCGCCGCTGGCGGGTGCCGTGGCAGGGACGATGCGGGCGAGGCGCTCGATGGCTGCGGCGTTGGCGGCAAGGCGGGCGATCGTCGCTTCGCCAGCGCCTTCGACGCTATAGCCGAGCTTGGCACCCGGCGGCACGTTGAGCTCGGTGCGTGCCGAACGGACTTCGCTGACCAGCCCGATCAGCCATTCGATATCGGCACTGGCGGCAGCATCGACAGGCAGATCGGCGGCAATCCAGTCCGATACCACAAGGTCACGGCTGCGGCTGCCCAGCTTGTGCCACAGTTCCTCGGTGAGGAAGGGCATGACCGGGTGGAGCATGACCAGGATCTGGTCGAGCGCCCAGCCTGAAACGGCGCGGGTTTCGGCAGCAACCACCGGGTCGGCGCCTTCGACAAGCAAGGGCTTGGTCAGTTCCAGATACCAGTCGCAGAAGCGATTCCAGGCAAAGCTGTAGATGACATCGGCATAGGCATCGAAACGGAAGGTCGCGATGGCGGTTTCGAGCGCGCGGGCAGTCGCCGCCACCTCGCCGATGATCCAGCGGTTGACGGCGTTGGCGGCGGGTGGCGGCGCGATCGTCGTCGAACCGGCAATGCCATTGGACTGGCAGAAACGTGCTGCGTTCCACAGTTTGGTGGCGAAGTTGCGATAGCCTTCGACGCGCTTTTCATCGAGCTTGATGTCGCGGCCCTGACTTTCCATCGCGGTCAGCGTGAAGCGCAGCGCATCGGCGCCATATTTGTCGATCAGTACCAGCGGATCGACGGTATTGCCCTTGGATTTGGACATCTTGGCGCCCTTGGCGTCGCGGACAAGACCGTGGCAATAGACGGTCTTGAAAGGCGCCACGTCCTTGAAGTGCAGCCCCTGCATCATCATCCGCGCCACCCAGAAGAAGATGATGTCGAAGCCAGTGACCAGCACATCGCCGGGATAATGCCGGGCGAGGTCGGGCGTTTCGTCGGGCCAGCCGAGGGTGGCGAAGGGCCAGAGGGCCGAGGAGAACCAGGTGTCGAGGACATCCTCGTCGCGCGTCAGCACGGCGTCGCCGGCCAGCGCCTGGGCTTCGGCCTCGCTTTCGGCGACATGGCAATTGCCGTCGCTGTCGTACCACGCCGGGATGCGATGCCCCCACCACAGCTGGCGCGACACGCACCAGGGCTGGATATTGTCCATCCAGTTGAAATAGGTCTTTTCCCAGGTTTTCGGCACGAACTGGGTCTCGCCCGAGCGAACTGCAGCCAGTGCCGGTTTCGCAAGCTCGGCGGCGTTCACATACCATTGGTCGGTCAGCCACGGCTCCACGACCACGCCGGAGCGGTCGCCATAGGGCATCTGGATGGTCTTGGCCTCGACATGGTCGAGCACGCCGGCGGCTTCGAGGTCGGCGACGACCCGTTGGCGCGCGGCGAAGCGTTCCATGCCCACATAGGACGCCGGGATGCCTTCGGCCGCGACGATGTTGGCATCGGCATCGAAGATATTGATCATCGGCAGATTGTTGCGCTTGCCGACTTCGAAATCGTTGAAATCATGGGCAGGCGTGATCTTCACGGCACCGCTGCCGAGTTCCGGATCGGCATGGTCATCGGCGATGATCGGGATGCGACGACCGGTGATCGGCAGGATGACGTGTTTGCCGATGACCGACTGGTAGCGTTCGTCGCTGGCGTTCACCGCCACCGCGGTATCGCCAAGCATGGTTTCGGGGCGCGTCGTCGCGACGATGATATGGTCGCGCCCATCGGCCAGCGTCACGCCATCGGCGAGCGGGTAGCGGATGTGGGTGAAGCTGCCGGCAACTTCGCGGGTTTCGACTTCCAGGTCGGAAATCGCGGTCTTCAGCTTGGGGTCCCAATTCACGAGGCGCTTGTCGCGATACAGCAGGCCTTCGCGGAACAGCGTCACGAACACCCGGGTCACGGCCTTGTTGAAGCCATCGTCCATGGTGAAGCGCTCGTTCGCCCAGTCGCAGCTGGCACCGAGACGCCGGAGCTGGCGGGTGATGGTATCGCCGCTCGTCCGCTTCCAGTCCCACACGGTTTCAAGAAACGCGGCGCGCCCCATCGCCTGACGCGTCGTGCCCAGAGTCCCTTGGGGCGGGCTCTCGGCCAGCTGGCGCTCAACGACCATCTGCGTCGCGATGCCGGCGTGGTCGGTGCCGACCACCCAGCGGGCGTCGCGCCCCTGCAGCCGGTGCCAACGGATCAGCACATCCTGAAGCGTATTGTCGAGCGCATGGCCGATATGCAGCGAGCCCGTCACGTTCGGCGGCGGGATGATGATCGTGTAGGGCTGCGCGTCGGGCCGCGCCGGGCGAAACGCGCCAACGCTTTCCCAATGGGCATACCAGCGCTGCTCGAAATCGGCCGGTGCGAAGGTCTTGTCGATGAGGTCGGTCATCGCGCGCTGTTAGCTTGTGCAGCGAAACGGGGGAAGGGGGGCCTATTTTCCGATGATCAGCACCGCTGCAACGACGATCAGCGCAAAGCCCAGTGCCTGGCGCGGCGTCACCGCCTGGCCGAGAACGACAGTCGAAAACACCGCGAACACCAGCAGCGAGATGATCTCCTGCAGGCCCTTCAACTGGGGGGCGGTGAGAGCCCCCGATCCGATGCGGTTGGCGGGCACGGCAAGGCAATATTCGAAGAAGGCGATTCCCCAGCTGACCAGGATGACCGTCAGCAGCGGCGTCGATTTGAACTTGAGATGCCCGTACCAGGCGACCGTCATGAAGATGTTGGAAACCAGCAGCAGCGCTGCCGCCGTCATGCCCGGTGACAGGTTCATGCCGGTGACAGGCTCATGGCTTGCCGGTCAGCCGCCGGATTTCGGCCTCCGCAACCCGCTCGCAGATTTCGGGAAGATGGGCGTCGAGCCACTGGCGCAACAGCGGTTCGAGAACGGCCCTGAACAGCGCATCGACACTGGCCCCACCATTTTCGATGACCGGTGCCGGCACCAGCTGCGCCGGCTTGGGTGGCAGCGCGCCGATCGGTGGCGCGACCGGCAGATTTTCCACCTCGCCCGCCACCCGGTTGCGGATCGATTCAAGGATCGCATCAAGGTCGCTGGCAGGGCCGGAAGGTCTTGAAGTCATGGCCGCTACCGATAGCGGCAGATTTATGCGAAGGCGAGGGTTGCGAATGTTCGGCAGCGCTGCCAATGCAATTTGCGTCCGGCTCAAAAGCTGCCGGTTCGGCTCGGCTTTTGCTTGCGTCGCCGGACGGGCATCGCTAATGGGCAAGTGGTTTAGTCGGGTGATACACTTGGGCGGGTTTCGGGAAGGACGTGGGGGTTCGATGAAGTTTCGGCTCAATGGGTGCAGCATCGCGGCCCTGGCGGCATCGGCGCTGGTGCTGGCCGCACCGGTATCGGCTGAAACGCTGCAGAATGCGCTCGCCAAGGCCTATAACAGCAACCCGACGCTCAATGCCGCGCGCGCCAATCTGCTCGCTACCGACGAGAATGCGCCGATCGCGCGCGCCCAGGGCCTGCCCAACCTGTCGATCAACACGACCTACAACGAGAACGTGCTGATTCCGCCGGGGCAGTTCATCGTCATTCCGCGGACGATGCAGACCCAGGGGCAGCTGACAGTGCCCTTCTACAATGGCGGGTCGATCAAGAACGCCGTTCGCGCCGCCAACGGCCGGATTGCCGCTGCCGAGGAACAGCTTCGCGGTACCGAAGCCAGCATTTTCAGCCAGGTGGTGGCCGCCTACAACGACGTTCTCCGCGATTCGGCGATCGTCGAGTTCAATCGTGCCAACATCAACAACCTCGAAGTCAATCTGCGGTCCTCGAACGATCGTTTCGAGGTGGGCGACCTGACTCGCACCGATGTTGCCCAGTCCGAAGCCCGGCTGCAGCAGGCGCGCGGCGATCTGACGACGGCCGAAGCCAATCTGATTGCGTCGAAGGAACGCTACATCCAGCTCGTCGGCGAAGCGCCGGGGCAACTCGAACAGCCGCCGCCGCTGCCGGGCCTGCCCGATTCGGTCGATGAGGCGCTCGATGTGTCGATCAAGGACAATCCCGATATCGCCGCAGCCCTCAAGAATCTCGAAGCCTCGGGCTATGACGTCAAGGCAGCGCGCGCCGGCCGGCTGCCGGTCATTGCCGGCTTCGGCCGCGTCAACCGCAGCGACAACTTCGGTGGCGCGATCGTGCCGCCAGGCTTTCCCAACCAGCCGGCGCAGCAGACTTCGGCGGTGATCGGCCTTCAGGGTACCCTGCCGCTTTACCAGGGCGGCTTGCCTTCGGCGCAGATCCGCCAGGCCCAGGCACGACAGGCGGCGGCACTGGAAACCGAAGTCGCGACCGAGCGCCAGGTCGTCCAGCAGGTGCGCGCCGCCTATGCCGCATGGAAGGCAAGCGTCGAGGTCATCAAGTCGGCCGAGGCCGCGATTGCGGCAAACAACCTGTCGCTCGAAGGTGTCCGCGCTGAAAATGGCGTCGGCACCCGGACGATCATCGAAGTGCTCAACGCCGAGCAGGAGGCCATCAACAGCCGGGTCCAGCTGGCAACAGCGCGGCGCAATGCCTATGTCGCGGCCTTCACCCTGCTCGCGGCGATGGGCAGTGCCGAAGCGCGCGATCTCGATCTTCAGGGTCTGACATTGTTCGATTCGCAGCGCGCGGCGCGCAACGCCCGCAGCCATTATTTCGATTGGTCGGGCCAGAAGGTGCCGGCGCTGCAGTCCACACGCACGACAGGCACAGCAGCGCAGGATGCCACCGTCCAGGGGCCACCCCGCCGCTGAGCACCACCCCACTGCTGAGCGGGCGTCAGGTCGAGCCGTGACCTAGAAAGCGAAGCCGCGCGGCCGGGTGAACCCCGGCAGTGCGCGCGCTGCGACTTCCAGAAACGCCAGGCCGCCGATCTGGCCATTGGCAAGCACGGGGCCGGCATGCGCACTGCCGACACTGCCCTGGCGCACGACCGCAGCAGCGCGGCCATCGGGCGCCAGCTGGGCGATGATCGCTGTCGGCACAAACTCGATGGCGCCTTCGAACAGGATGAGATCGAACGGCGCTGCAGCGGGCCAGCCGGCGGCGAGCGGGCCTTCGACAATTTCGATACCGGCGGCACGCGCCGCGGCAGCCAGCGCCGGGTCGCTTTCCAGTGCCAGCGCCCGGGCACCGACATGGGCGAGAATCGCTGCCGAATAGCCAGTCGCGGCGCCGATGACGAGCACACGGTCGGCGGCGGTAACACGCGCATTCTGCAACAACAGCCCAAGCACCAGGGGTTCGAGCAGATAGCGGCCAGGCGCCACTTCGAGCGCTGCATCGGCATAGGCGAGGCCCCGCAGTGCCGCCGGCACAAAGACTTCGCGATCGACCGCTTCAAAGGCACCGATGACCGCGGCATCGGTAATGCCGACGGTGCGCAACTGGCTGTCGACCAGCGTCTGGCGCCTGGCGGCTTGCGATACGGCAGCGGCCGAGGGTGAGGCCGGGGCCGGGGTGGTGGACGACATCATCTTCGGGTCTCGCAGCGATTGGCGCCGGGCGGGCGGTCTCGGTTCGCCGTGCGTCTAGCCATGAAGGTTGCCCTAGCCAAGCGGCATTGCTACAGCACCGCTCCGTCGACGCCACATATGGGCGCAGGCGGCGCGGCCCGATGGCGGAGTGGTGACGTAACGGACTGCAAATCCGTGAACCCGGGTTCGATTCCCGGTCGGGCCTCCAACATGATGACGCTCGCCGCGCCGGTTCGGCAGACGCGTCCAGAAACGTAAAAAGCCGCCACATGGGAACTCGCCAAGCCGAAGGCTGTTAATCAGTCGTCGCTGGCGCCGATGAAATGCTGCGCGCGTCGATGCTTGGCTCCATCACAAAAGGCGCGCTGACGATGATCGAACTGTGGGGCGGTCTCGAATGTACAGTCAATCGGATCGAAGATCGCTTTTACGATCAGGCCGAACGCGGCGACTGGCGCCGGTCGGCTGTTGATTTCGATCAGTTTTCGCAGCTCGGGATCAAGGCGCTGCGCTTTCCGATACTTTGGGAAACGGCGGCCGCGACCAATGGTGACTTCGGCGCCATCGACGCGCAGATGGCGGCCCTTGCCGCGGCACACATCCGGCCGATCGTCGGCCTTGTCCATCATGGCAGCGGCCCGGGCACCACAAGCCTCGTCAGCGATTGCTTTGCACCGGGCCTTGCCGCCCATGCCGCCACCGTTGCGCGACGCTATCCGCATATCCGCGACTGGACACCGGTCAACGAACCACTGACCACCGCCCGTTTTTCGTGTCTCTACGGCCATTGGTACCCGCACAAACACGATGAAGCCGCGACCTGGACTGCAGTGCTCAACCAGGTCGACGCGACCCGGCTGGCGATGCGCGCCATCCGCGCCGTCAATCCGGCGGCGCGGCTGGTCCAGACCGATGATCTCGGCGAGGCCCGGTCAACGCCCGAAATGGCGGCGCAATGTGCCTTCGAGAATGAACGGCGATGGCTGACCTGGGATTTGCTTGCCGGCACCGTCGTGCCCGGTCACCCTCTCTGGTCGCGAATCGCCAGTCACGGGTTTGCCGACCGGCTGCTGGCGATCGCCGATGATCCCTGTCCGGCCGATGTGATCGGCATCAATCATTATCTGTGCAGCAACCGCTACCTCACGCATCGCCAGGATCTGCACCCCGGTATCCTGCTGGCCAGCGACGGTACTCCCTGCATCAACACCGATGCCGTGCGCACGGTGCCCGACATGACCGGCATCGATGCGTTGCTGCGCCAGGCACATGCGCGCTTTGCCGTACCCGTCGCCATTACCGAATGTCATAATGGTTCAACCCGCGAGGAACAGTTGCGCTGGTTTCACCAGGGCTGGCAGGCCGCGCAGGCGGTTGCGGCCGACGGCATTCCCGTGGAGGCGGTGACCGCATGGTCGCTGCTCGGTGCGTTCGACTGGAACAGCCTGTTGACTCGCAATGACGGCCATTACGAGCCCGGTGTTTTCGACATGCGCAGCACGCCAGCGCGCCCGACCGCCATCGCCGGGCTGTTGAAGGCCCTTGCCGCCAATGTCGAGCCGCCGCTGCCGGCGATCACCACGGCGGCCGGCTGGTGGCAGCGACCGGAGCGCATGATGCCGGGCTATGACATCGACGGCATCGCCCCGGAACCCGCTGGTCCGCCGATCCTGATTACCGGTGCCACGGGAACGCTGGCCCGGGCGATTGCCGCCGCGTGCAAGGTTCGTGGCCTCGCCCATGTCGCCACCGATCGGTCCATGCTTGCCCTCACCGATCAGGCTTCGGTTCTGGACGCGATCCGGATTCACGCGCCCTGGGCCGTCATCAATTGCGCCGGCATGGTCGACCTCGATGGTGCCGAACGCGATTCCGGCCTGTGTCACCGGGTCAACGCCGTCGGACCCGAGCTGCTGGCCCATGCCTGTGCCGCGCGCAGTATCCGGCTGGTGCAGATTTCGTCCGACCAGGTCTTCGATGGCTGCGGGGGTGTGCCCTATCAGGAACATCACGCCACCCGTGCCCTGAATTGCTATGGCCGCGCCAAGGCCGAGGCCGAACGCCGGGTACGCCGAGCCTCCCCCGAAGCGCTGATCGTGCGGACGGCCGCCTTTTTTTCCCCGCATGATCCCTATAATTTCGCTGTCGACGTCGTCGATACGCTGGGCCGCGGTCGGGTTTTTCTGGCGGCGGCGGAACAGACGATCTCGCCGACTTATGTTCCCGATCTGGTCACCGCGCTTCTCGATCTGCTCATCGATGGGGAAACCGGTGTCTGGCACCTCGCCAACGAGGGCGGGATGAACTGGGCCGATTTCGCCAGCGCGCTGGCCGAAGCCAAGGGCCTGCCCCGCCACCTTGTCCGCCGTTCAACAGGGCCTGCGGTGGGGCAAGTCGCTCCGCGTCCCGCCGATGTGCGGCTGACCAGCGCCCGCGGAATCGTCATGCCCGATCTGGCCTCGGCAATCATGCGCTTTGCCGAAGCCTATCGACCGGCGCAGGCGAGCATCGCTGCCGAATAACCGCCGAATGCGGGTCGGCCGGTCCTGCCGACGGGCAAACCCCGGCCAGCGCTGCGGCAGCTTGACCGCTGCGGCATCGCCCGTGGCAATCCGCGCGCCGTTTTTGCTGCCCCGATCGGGATGCGCTGGCTATAGTAAAACCCGGATTTGGCGGCCTGCGCGCCTGCAATGGCCAACCAACGGGCGAACGCACGTGCCGGGAGAGTGTTACATGGGTCCAGTTTCCAACGCCAGGAATGGCAGCCACGGCAGTCGTTCCGCCACGCAGGGCTGACCGGCATGACGCTTGCGTCCATGTGCGATGAAGCTGGTGACAGCGCCCCGCCGGCCTGGGACGAAGCTGCGCGGCTGGCGGCGCTCGACCGTTATGGCATCCTCGACAGCGGTCGGGAGCGCGGCTTCGACGACATCGCCGAACTTGCCGCCGACATTCTCGAAGCGCCAATTGCCGTCATCAATTTCATCGCCCGCGACCGGCAGTGGTTCAAGGCTGAAAAGGGTATCGGCAGGGACAGCCTGCCCCTCGATGTGTCGATCTGCCGCCACGCCATTCTGCAGCCAGGCGTATTCGTCGTGCCCGATCTGGCCACGGACGCGCGTTTCGAAAATAACCCGCTGGTGAAGGTCGCAGGCGGCTTGCGTTTCTACGCTGGTGCCTTGCTGGAGACGCCCGATGGCTTGCCGCTCGGCACGGTCTGTGTCCTCGACACGGTCGCGCGTCCCGGCGGCATTTCGCAGCGACAGATGCGGGCGCTGCAGGCGCTTGCGGTGCAGACGATGGCGCAGCTCGAACTTCGCCGTTCCAGCGTGGCGGCGAGGCGCGAAAGCGAGCGCTTCGCGGCGATGTTTGCCCAGGCGACAGTCGGCATGTCCGAAATCGGGCTCGACGGGCAGTTTCTCGTCGTCAACGACCGGCTGTGCGAGATTCTGGGTCGGGCGCGCGACGAGGTGCTGATGCTCGGCATCGCCGATGTGACGCATCCCGCCGATATTGCGGAGAATCTGGCGAAATTTGCGACCATGGTCGAGACCGGCCATAATTTCAGTCTCGACAAGCGCTATGTCCGTCCCGACGGCACCGTCGTCTGGGCCAACAGCTCGGTCACGCGCCTGCTCGACGAAGCCGGCAAGCCGCGCGCGGCCCTGGTCGTCACCGCCGACATCACGGCGCGCAAGGAAGCCGAGCGACACCGGACCTTCCTGCTCGATCTCGATGACCGGACCCGGCGCATCGCCGATCCGGAGGCGGTGATTGCCATCATCTCCGGGGCACTGGGACAGGCGCTTGCCGTCACCCGTGTCGCCTATGCCGAAATCGACGATGCGCGCGACCAGGCAGCGGTCATCGGGGAATGGAACGATGGAGTCACGGCACCGCTGCCAGCGGTCATAAGGCCCAGTGACTTCGGTGCTCCGGTGATGGATCACCTGCGCGCCGGCACGACGCTTCGCGTTTCGGATGTTCGCCTCGATCCGCAACTGGTCGCCAGTGTCGCCGCGCTCGATTCCATTTCGGCCCGGGCAGTCGTCAGCGTGCCCTTGTTCAAGGATGGCCATTTCGTCGTCAACCTCAACGTGCATCACGCCGCGCCGCGGCGCTGGACCGATGCCGAAGTGGCGCTGATCGAAGCCGTCGCCGAGCGCACCTGGAGTATCGTCGAGCGGGTCCGGGGGGCGGAGCGGCTGCGCAGCAGCGAGGCGCATCTTTCCGCCATTTTCGAACAATCCGCAGCGGGCCTGGTGGAAACCGACGCCACTGGCCGCTTCATCCGGGTCAACGACCGTTATTGCGCGATCGTCGGCCGTTCGCGCGAAGACCTGCTCGGGCTCCGGATGCACGATATCACCCACCCCGACGACCTTGTCGGCAATGTGCTGCAGTTCGACCGGGCCGCCAAAGGCGATGGCGCCTTCGAGATCACGAAGCGATACCTGCGTCCCGACGGTTCGGCCGTCTGGGTGCATAACAGCGTGACGGCGCTGCGCGGTGTCGATGGCCACCCGGGAAACATGGTCTGTGTCACGGTCGATATCACCGAGCGCAAGCGCTTCGAGGAGACCTTGCGCACCCTCAACGCCGATCTGGAGCGCGAAGTTGTCGAGCGGACCCGCGAGCGCGGACTGATCTGGCACCATAGCATCGATCTGCTGTCCGTGATCGACCTGGCGAGCGGTACCTTCGACGCCGTCAACCCTGCCTGGTCGACAGCGCTGGGTTGGGCAAATGACGAGTTCGAAGGGCGCGCCTTTCAGGACTTTGTCCATCCCGACGATGTCGCGGCAAGCGCGGCTGCGTTCGAAATGGTACAGCGCGGCGATCCGGTGCTGCACTTCGAGAACCGGTACCGCACCCGTGGCGGTAGCTGGCGATGGCTGTCATGGGTCGCCGTGCCCGAAAGCGGCAAGCTTTATTCCGTCACGCGCGATGTCACGGTCGAGCGGGAACGACGCGCCGAGCTGGAAGCCGCGCAGGAAGCCTTGCGGCAGAGCCAGAAAATGGAAGCCATGGGCCAGCTGACCGGCGGGGTGGCGCATGATTTCAACAATCTGCTCACCCCAATCGTCGGCTCACTCGACATGCTGTTGCGGCGGGGCGTCGGCAGCGAGCGGGAACAGCGGCTGATTGCCGGCGCGATGCAGTCTGCCGAACGCGCCCGAACCCTTGTGCAGCGGCTGCTGGCCTTCGCCCGGCGCCAGCCGCTGCAACCGGTACCGGTCGATCTTGCCAGGCTCGTGACCGAAATGGGCGATCTCGTCGAAAGCACCACAGGGCCGCAGATCAAGGTGCAGGTCGAGCTGGGCGATGCGCTGCCGCCGGTCATGGCGGACGCCAACCAGCTCGAGATGGCGCTGCTGAACCTGTCGGTCAACGCTCGCGACGCCATGCCCGAAAGCGGAACGCTGCGCATCTCGGCCCATGCCGAAACCGTCGAGGCGGGACATCGCACCAATCTGCCGCCCGGCGATTATGTGCGGCTGTCGGTGGCCGATACCGGCAGCGGCATGGATGAAGCCACCCTGGCCCGCGCCGTCGAACCCTTCTTTTCGACCAAGGGTGTCGGCAAGGGCACCGGGCTGGGACTTTCCATGGTCCATGGTCTGGCCTCGCAACTGGGTGGCGGGTTGACGATCCAGAGCCAGCCCGGCCTTGGCACCAATGTCGAACTCTGGCTGGCGCGGAGTGCCATCGGCCCCGACGCGCCGCCGGCACCCGGCGAGGCCTTGCGCATGCCGACGGCGCTGGGCACGGCGCTGCTGGTCGACGATGAGGACCTTGTGCGCATGAGCACGGCCGACATGCTGACCGATCTCGGCTATGTCGTCGTCGAGGCGTCATCGGGCGAAGACGCGCTGCGGATCATCGAGGCGGGGGAGCGGTTCGACCTGCTCGTCACCGACCATCTGATGCCGGGCATCACGGGGGTCGATCTGGCCCGCAAGGTTCGCAGCGGCATGCCGGAAATGCCGGTGCTGCTGGTGTCGGGCTATGCCGAACGCGAGGGCATCGCGCCCGACCTGCCGCGGCTGGTGAAGCCGTTCCGCAAGGACGAGCTGGCGGCCTGTCTGGTCGGGCTTGGCGGCATGCCGTGAACTGATGGCGGCCGCGGGTCGGAACGCCAGTCAGATCATCCAGATGCTGATGCCCAGGCCGATCGTTGCTGCGACAAGGCCAAACGCCAGAAAGCGCATGTTGACCGGTCGCAGGGCGCGAACCTGGTGCGCCTCCAGCCGCGACCGGATGTGGAGTGCACGTCGCTCGGCCGACACGAAGATGAAGATCGCAATGCCGAAAAAGGCCGTTGCGATGGCCCGTGGCAGCCAGCTCGGCTGAAGCGCGTCGAACAGCGCGTTGAAACCCAGACCGATGCCGACAGCGGCCATTCCCGTCCGCAACCAGGCCGCAAAGCTGCGCTCATGCGCGAGGACCGTCCGGTCCTCCGCCAGTTCGGTGCGGTCATGCGCGGGGTCGGTCTTGTTCAAGACGATGCTCCTCCCTCGGTTCGGCAGCGACGCTGAAAGCCTCAACGCCTCACCTCAACGCCCCACTGGCCGGCACGCTCATTCTGGTCTCGGCGGCGGTGGCGGCTCGCCTGCATCGTGCGGCGACGCGACCGGCGACGCTGCTGCGGCACGAACCGGGCATGAAACCCGATGCGGCCAGCGCCGTTGGATGAAAATGCAAATGACCATGTTCTTCAACGGCGCCCAGGGCCTGCTTCGCGTCGTGATCGTCGGCGTGCTGGCCTATGTCATGCTCGTCGTCGCGCTGCGGCTGACCGGCAAGCGTACATTGTCGAAGCTCAATGCCTTTGATCTGATCGTGACAGTCGCGCTGGGATCGACGCTGGCGACCGTTTTGTTGTCGAAGGATGTCCCGCTGGCCGAGGGCATCACCGCCTTTGTGCTGCTCATCCTGCTGCAATATGCCGTCACCTGGACGTCGGTGCGCTCGAAGCGGGTGCGCAACTGGGTGAAGGCCGAACCGCGCCTGGTGTTCCGCGACGGCGATTTTCTCGAACAGGCCATGCGCGAGGAACGGGTGACTCGCGACGAGGTACTCGCTGCCATTCGCCAGCAGGGCCACGCCGATGCGGCTGCGGTGCATTCGGTGGTCCTCGAAACCGACGGCAGCATGAGCGTCACGACCGCCACGTCGTCGTGAAAAATATCGCCGGCTTTCCGGCCGTCGCCGCGATTGGCACCCTGCGGGACTAATCGGCCGCTTGCGCCAGCATGCGGCAACCGCAGCAAATGTGAAGGCGGCGGCCATCCGGGCGCTGACCAGCCTGTCCGACACGATGGCCTCGTTCGAAGATCAGTCGCTGCTGCGCGCCGAAAAAGCCCGGCTGGGGGCCGCGGTACCATGACAACCCGCACACTCTCGACATGGAGGCTCGAGCGCCTGCAAGCATTTTTGGCAAGTGGCGCATGGTCGAGAGGCGATGAACGTCGCGATTAGCGTGCGTGCATCCGCCGACGCCGTGTTGACCAAGCCGCGACCGATGTGGCAATCGGCCATCACGCGCCGTCAAGGCTGTCGTCCGAGGTCGTCAGGCTTCGGCTCAAGCGCCGTCGAAACACGGCCTCGCGGGTGTAGCTCAATGGTAGAGCAGCAGCTTCCCAAGCTGAATACGAGGGTTCGATTCCCTTCACCCGCTCCAGCGCCATAGCGACGGTTGGCGCTAAAGGCTGGTCGAAAAAGGCCAGGATGGCCTGTCGCGAATGCGACAATTTCCGGACCCGTAACCGCCTAAACTGCTGCCTGTGCTTGCGGCACGTGTCGGGGGTGGGGGAAGCGATGGTCGGCAAGGGCATTTTCGGCGCAATGGCAACCATTCTTGCTGCTTCGCTGGCGGCAGCAGGCGGGGCCGCGGCGGCTGAGGTCGATTCACCCTTTGCCGATCCCAAGGTCTGGGCGCAGGCAGCGGTTTTCTACACATCGGTCGATACCGGCATCAGGGTGGCAACCACGGGCGGCACCGGAACCGATCTCGATTTCGAGACCGATCTTGATTTTCCCGATCGCCGCGCGCTGCCGTCCGGTACCTTGGGGCTTCGCCTCGGCCGTGGCTGGCATCTCATTGCCGATGTCTATTCCCTGAAGCGCAGTCGTTCGGCCACGCTCGACCGCAACGTCATTTTCGACGGGGTCACCTATCCGGCGGCTGGTACCGTGTCGGGCGGCTTCACCTCGAGCGTTTACCGGCTGACCGTGAACCACGATATCGCCAGCGGTGACGATTATGCCGTCGGCCTGGCTCTGGGCGCGCATGTCACCGACTTTTCGGTCTTTCTGGAAGGCCAGGGCCGGGTCGGGCAGGCACAGACGTCGTTTGCGCAGCGGCGGCGCGAGGTGCTGGCGCCATTGCCCACGGTCGGCGTCCAGGCGCGCTATCGCCCGTTGCCGCGCCTGCAGCTCAGCGTGCGCGGCGATTTCCTGTCGCTGAAAATCAGCGATTACAATGGCCGGCTGCTCAATGCCCAGGCCGGGCTGGATTATGCCATCACCGACAATGTGGCGCTGGGGGTCATGCTCCGCCATGTCGATTACCGTCTGGGCGTGACCAAAGCCGATTGGAACGGCCAGATCCGCTATCGCTTCACGGGGCCGGCAGCCGCGGTAACCGTGATGTTCTGAACCGTCACAGGGCCAGCGTCGGCGTGCCGGCTCGCGCTGCCCTCCCGGCCCTCGCTTGTCAAAAATGCGACTATTTCGCGAAAATAACGGTGTAGCCTGTTCGTCGATATCGAGGCTGGTTTGCTGCGCTGCGCAGCAGGGGAAATGAAAAATGGATTGGACGGTTGTTTCAGCCACCATCACGACGGTGGCCTTGCAAGTGCTGGCCGGTTTTGCGCTCTACATGGTCGGGCGCTGGTTGATCGGTTTCGCCATCGGGGTGCTCGGCCGGGTGCTCACGGCGCGCAATTTCGATCCCACCCTGCAGCGCTATATCGCTTCGATCCTGTCGGTCATCCTCAACATCGTCCTCGTGGTGGCGATCCTGGGCTTTTTCGGGATCGAAACGACCAGCTTTGCCGCCTTGCTGGCGGGTGTCGGCCTGGCGGTGGGTGCCGCATGGTCGGGACTGCTCGGCAATTTCGCCGCCGGGGCCTTTCTGGTCATTTTCCGGCCCTACAAGGTGGGGGATTATGTCGTCGGTGGCGGGGTTGAAGGCACCGTCACCGAAGTGGGGCTGTTCAACACCATCATCACCAGCCCCGACAACGTCCAGACCATCGTCGGCAATTCCAAGATGTCGGGCGATGTCGTGAAGAATTATTCGGCGCATGCCTATCGCCGTGTCGATCGCACCGCACAGCTGGCTTTCGGCGTCGATCCGCTCGATGCGATAGCACGGCTCAAGCCGGCGCTGGCGGCGATCCCCAATGTCATCGCGGCGCCTTCGCCCGATGTCGAAATCCTCGATTTCAACGAGCGCGGGACGGTGCTGGCGGTGCGGCCCTATTGCCATACCGACCATTATTGGCAGGTCTATTTCGATACCAACAAGCTTGTTGCGGCCACCTTCGGCCAGGCCGGTTATGCAGCGCCCTATACCGTGGAACAGAAGAAGGCGGAGTGACGCGCCTGGTTGGGCATTGAAGTGCGTCAATCGCTGTAGAGCGCCTGTGCACTCGAAACGGGCCAGCCGCCGATGCGACTGATCAGGATATTGTTCGGCGGGTTGGTCGATGTCTTTGCCGAACCGCGCGTTCGCGGGCTGCTGCTGTTCACGTTCAGCCTGATCGCGCTGGCGACGATCCTGTTCAAGTTCATCGAAGGCTGGTCGTGGATTGACGCGTCATTCTTCGCCGTCACCACCATTTCCACCGTCGGCTATGGCAACATCGTGCCAGTGACGACCGCGGGCAAGATCGTCACCATGGTCTATATCCTGTTGGGCCTCGGCGTGTTCGTCGCCGCCACCGGTGCGGTGGCCGAGGTGCTGCTGCGGCGGCGCGAACAGGCCCGCGGTGCCGGGCAAAGTGCAAAGCGCGACAACAGCTAGAGCCGACCCCTCGAATGGGGTCCGGGGCCACGGGCCCCGGCCGCCGGAGGCAACCCAGCCTCAATTACTCGCGGCACCCAACCATTCGGCAAACAGCACATAGCCGACTGCCAGGATGACCGGGCCGATGAACAGCCCGAGCAGACCACCGCTGATCATGCCGCCGATGACCCCGAGCAGGATCACCGGCATCGGTGCATCGATCCCGCGGCCCAGCATGATCGGCTTGAGGATCTGGTCGGAAAAACCGGCAGCCAGGCTCCAGGCCGTAAAGATCCCGGCCGAGGTGGTGTCCGTGGCGCTCCACGCCCAGGCAATCGCCGGAATGGTCAGGATCAGCGCGGGGAGCTGGGCGAGACCGAGCGCAAAGGCCACCACGATCAGCACGCCGGCAAACGGCACACCGATGAGCAGAAAGCCGGCGCCGATCAGCATGGCCTGGATCGCCGCCACGCCGACCACGCCTTGCAGCACGCCGCGGATGGTCATGGTGGTCAGCGCCACGATCCGCGTGCCGCGCGCCTGGTCGCCGGTTACCCGCACGCAGATCCGCCGCGCGGCGCCGGCTGCTTCTTCGCCATAGGCCAGAAACAGCGCGGCGAGCGCCAGCGCAAGCATGGTCGTCAGCAAGGAGACCAGCCCACCCGCAATCCGGCCCGCCGCCACTTTCACCCAATCGCTATTCTGTGACATCAACTGGCCGATATCGCTGCGCGAAGCCTCCCACGACGACGCGAGTTTCGCCCCGACCAATGGCAGGCTGGCCAGCCATTCGGGCAGCGCCGGCAGGCCTTTGCCCGACCGCGCCAGCGCCAGCATGGCCTGCGCAAATCCGGCCAGTTCATTGAGCAACAGTACCAGCGGCACTGCCACCAGGCCAATCGTTGCCAACCCGATGACAGTCGCCGAGCGGGCATCGCTCATGAAGGCCCGGCGGCGCAGCCACAGGTGCAGGGGCCACAGCATCACGGCGAGCAGCACGGCCCAGAGCAGGACCATCACAAACGGCATGATCACCCACATCGAGGCCAGAAACAGCGCCGCCACCAGCGCAAGCCGCAATACGGTATCGAGCAGGGATCGCCGGTCTGATGTGTCCGCTTGGTTCATATGGCTGCCCCCCGGGCGATGGTCGTCATCGGCGACCGCTTCAGCGAAACCCGCGCCTTGCCGGGTCGCGTTACAGGCGCGGCTTGACCGGGAACCGGGCAAAGGCGGCGGTAACGGCAGTGTCGATGGTCGGGCCGAGGTCACGATAGGCCGTGTCGGTCAATTTCTGGGTGACAATGCCTTCCCACACCAATGTCCGCGCCGTGGCATCGGCCACATCGACATTGAGCGTGCCTTCCTTGTACTGCGAGACATCCGTCCGGTCGCGATAGACCGGAAACGGCGAATAAAGCCCGCCGCGATAGCCATAATAGCCGGTGCCGAAGCCCATGCCACGGCCCATTGCCATTCCCGCGCCCATCACCGGCTCCGATGTGGTGGTCACGCGCATCCGGTCGGCCAGGGCCGCGTTGAAATTGACGATCAGTTGCGGGTTGCTGGCAGCAAAGACGAACCCGCGCGCCTCCATTTCGCGGCGTGTTGCCGCCACCAGCGCGGCCGACACCTGCGACTGATAGCCATTGCGGTCGGTGCCGAGCGGCGAAGCAAAGCCGAAGGTCCGATAGCGGCCGAAATCGGCCTTGGGATCGGCCATGACCTGAACCGAGGGGCCAGTGGCGCAAGCGGCAAGCAGCAGCAGCGGCGCCAGAGCGGCAAGTGCCAATCTCATCGAACGGTCCCGGCCGGCGGCGCGATAACCTGGTAACCTGCCTGCCCGCCGGCCTGGGCCGGGGTGTACCAGACGCCATCGCAGAGCAGATAGACCTGGCCATTCTGGATCTGCTGCTGGCAATCATCGCTCGGCTTGTCCTTGACGATGCTGCCGATCACAGCCGAGACGGCGGAAACGCCGGCCGTGACGGCTGCCGTCTTGCCGACGAATTCGAGGAAATTGTCGTCATTGTCGTCGCGATAGCGATCGCCATAATTGTACCGGCCATTGTCGTAATAGCCGCCACCCGGCCGGCCATTGACGATGACGACATTGTCGGGCCGCAGCCCGCCCGGCCGTCCGGGCCGGTTATAGCCGGGTCTGTTGGAACCCGGCCGATTGTAGTCGGGCCGGTTGCCCCAATTCTGCCCGCCATTGCCATAGCCGGGGCGCCGGTCCCGGGCGATGTTCCCGGCCGGCCTGGCGGGGAAGGACGAGGGCCGCGCCCGCGGCGTGCGTGCGATGCTGGGCCGCGCGCTGGCGACCGGGCGACCCATGCGGTTTTGCGCTTCGGCAGGCGCCGGCAAGACGCTGCCGCTGCCGAAAGTCGTGGCCAGCAGCAGGGCCAGCATCAGTTGAATTCGCATCGCGATGATCCTCTCAAATCGTGCGGCGTCAATCAGCGGCTGGCCTTGGGCGCAGCCGCGTCGACCAGCCTGGCGGTGCCGAAATCGATCAGCGTAAAGTCCGCAGCGGGGGTCCAGCGGAACGAGTCGGCCGACAGGGCTGGCGCGGTATCCCATGTGAACGCGGCGCTGAATTGCGGCTGCTGGGCCACGTCGGTCCGCGTGATGACGATCTTTCGCGGCAGCGGCCTGTCACCCTTTTCCAGCCAGATCTGCCAGTCCATGCTGCTCTGGCGAAAGGCATAATGCTCGACCGCAACGCCGCCGATCATGCCCTCGCCGACCTTGAAACCCGATCGCGGCGTTTCGGCGTCGGACAAAGGCGAACCCCACAGGAACAATTCCCGCAGCGGCAGCGACACGCCATAATCGTCTTCGGCGCGATCAAAGACCTCGGCGACGGTGCCGGCGAGCGGGAAGCGGACATATTTGCGCGCCTTCAACCCCACCAGCGTCATCGCCTTGCCGTCATAGATCATCCGCGTGCTGCTTTTGTCGGTCAGCACGTCGACAGCCATATGGCCCGGCAGTTCGACCAGATAGGTCGTCCGCACCGGCGCCTGCAGCTTCTGGCCATTGGCATAGACGGCCTCGATGACGCCGTCGGAAACCACCGAAAACCGCTCCAGACGGCGCAAGGCGGCGCCCATCCTGTCGAGCGCCGCGACGGCTTCGGGCGCCAGTGTTTCGACGGCTTCAGGCGCCAGCGCTTCAGCCGCGGTTGGCGCCGCCGCATCGGCAATTGCCTGGGCCTGCGCACCGGTTGCGGAAAGCGGCGCTGCCACCAAGGCCAGCGCAAATGCCAGCCCCGCCCGTCGTGTTTGCCTGTTCATGCCCCCTCCGTCGATCGGCCCGCCAATATGGCAGCGGCCGATCGCCGACCGTGCCAACAAAGCCGTCTGTCAAATCGGGATATGGCATGCAGTCATGGGGCGGTTTGTTTCAATTGCGACAAACCGCAAGGCGCCTCTAGTCTTCGCTATAGGCAAAGCGCGCCAGCCCTGCCGGGTCGATGATCTGCAAATGATTGTAACGTTTCGTGATCAGCCCCGCGCGCGCAAGCTGGCCCAGCACGCGATTGACATGCGCGCGCGAGGCATTGGCCAGTTCGCCGAGCAGCAGCTGGTTGAGCGGGAAGCCATCGGGATGGGCCGCCGCGAGCCCTTCCAGTGCGCCCGTGACGAGCAGCAGCACGGCCGCAATGCGCCGCGGCGCTTCGGGAATGAGCAGATCGCACGCGACCCACAGGGCCATCTGGGAATTGAGATAGGCCAGCCTGCCGAGAAGCATCTGGAACTCCTCGTCCTGTTGCATGACCTTTTGCAGGAACGGTTGCGGCAGGTGAATGACGAGCGAATCTTCGATGGCGATGGTGCCGAGGATTCGCTCGGTGCCGCCCAGGATCGGGCCTTCGCCGAACCAGAAGCCGGCACGCACGATATGTCCCATGCGCACCGGATGACCGCGGAAGCTCGCTTCCAGGCCAATCCCGCCGAACACCACACCGTACAGGCCGCCGGCGGTATCGCCGAGCGCATAGACCCGCTCGCCGCGGGCATATTCATTGGCGCGCGCTTCGGCCAGGAGCCGGCTGCGCAAGTCGCTGGATGCGTTGGACAGCCACCCATGTCCGCCGAACAGCATTTCGAGCGACTGGCCCGAAAAGGCGGTGTTCCGCTTCACGGACGGCAGATCGTTCATCCAGCATCCTCGACGGCAGGTTACTTGCCGAAACATTGGCGCATTTGCGTCAATTGAACAAGTAACGATCAGCTACCCAGCGCCGAAGCCGTTGACGTCGTGCGTTGCCGGATCGCAGGCTTGCGCGACCGATGGATGACGAACGCTGGATAACGACCGCCTGCTGCAGCGAACGGATGCAGGCAATGCGGACGAACTGGATTTGAGCTTGCTGCTGCCGCGTCGGCAGCGGTGCGGGGGACAGAAGTGGTGAGAACGGCGCCGGCCCGTTTTGCAGTGCTGGCGCGGTTGGCGGCTGTGGCCGGTGCCCTGGCGCTGGGCGGCTGCACGACGCTCGGCCCCGATTTCGCCTTGCCTGCACCGGGCTGGGAAAAGACCTGGCAAAGCACCACACTGGCCGAACTCGCCCCCGGCTCGCCGGCGGGGCCGTGGTGGGGCCAGTTCGACGATCCGGCGCTGGTCGCCCTTGTCGTCGCCGCCGAAGCCAGTAACAACAATGTCAGGATTGCCGGCCTGCGCGTTCTCGAAGCGCGGGCGCAACTGGCCGGCGCCCGGGCCCTGCGCCTGCCGCAGTTCGTGGTCGGCACCGGCGCTGCCGGCTATGCCGCCAACCAGCGCGGCGGCCTGTCGCTCGGCGATACCGACACGCTGTTCGGCAGCGTCGGCGCCCAGGTCGGCTGGGAGCTCGATCTATGGGGGCGGTTCCGCCGCGCCATCGAAAGCGCCGACGCGCTGTGGCTCGAACGCGAGGCCACCCGCCTCGATATCCTCATCCTGGTGCGCGCCGAAACGGCGCGGCTCTATCTGCTCCACCGCACCCTTGAAGAACGGCTTGAGGTCGTGCGCAGCAATGCCGCAATCCAGCAACGCAGTGTCGACATCACCGGCACACTGTTCCGCCAGGGCGACGCCAGCGAGCTCGATCTGCAACAGGCCCGCGCGCAGCTGCTTACCACCCGGGCCGCCATCCCGGTGCTCGAGGCAGCGCTGCAGCAGACCCGCAACGGCCTGTGCGTGCTGCTCGGCCGTCCGCCCGGTGCCATTCCCGAACTGTCGGCATCGCCGCCGCGCCTGCCGCAGCTGCCGGCCATGGCGGCCGTCGAGGTGCCCGCCGATCTGCTCCGCCGCCGCCCCGATGTCCGTGCCGCGGGCTATCGCGCCGCCGCCCAATCGGCACAGATCGGCTTTGCCCAGGCCGATCTGTTCCCCGCCCTGTCGCTCGGCGGTTCGATCCGGATCGCCCGCAGCACCCCCGGCATCGCCAATGCCGTCGATTTGCAGCTCGGCCCGTCGATCCGCTGGAATATCCTCGATCTCGGGCAGATCCGCGCCAATGTCCGGGTCCAGGATGCCCGGCTCGAACAGGCGCTTTTCGCCTATCGCGAAGCCGTGCTGCAGGCCGCCGCCGAAGTCGACAACAGCGCCATCGCCTATGCCAAGGACCGCGAGGGAGACGCCGTGCTGGCCGAATCCGCGGCGGCTGCCCGGCGCGCCCTCGATCTGGCCAGTCTGCTCTATCGCGAAGGCATGATCGATTTCCAGCGCGTGCTCGAGGCGCAGACGGCGCTGCTGCGCCAGCAGGAACGCCAGGTCGTCAACCGCGGCGAAATCGCCGTCAGCCTGGTGCAATTGTACAAGGCCCTTGGCGGCGGCTGGGTGCCGCCCGCGACCGACGATCTGGTCGATGACGCGACCCGCCAGCGCATGCGCGAGCGCACGAAATGGGGGCCTCTGCTCGATCCGCCAGCGAGGGACGACCCAGAGGGACCACAATGACTGAAACCAGTGGCGAGACTCCGGCGGCAAGCACCGCTGCAACGACCTCTGCAACGACGTCGGCACCGGGCCTGATGGCACGGGTGCTCCTCGTCGTGCTGGCGCTGCTGCTCGGGCTGCACCTGCTGGGGGACAGGCTCACGCCCTCGACATCGCAGGCGCGGGTCCATGCGCGGATCGTCCCGCTGGCTGCCGAAGTGAGCGGCCGCATCGAGACCATTCATGTCCGCAACGACCAGATCGTCAGGGCAGGGGAGCCGCTGTTCACCCTCGATGATGCCAATTTCCGCATCGCCATCGAAAAGGCCGAGGCCGATGTGGCGGCAACATTGCGCGAACAGGCAGCCCAGGACGCCGGCATCACGCTGGCGCAGTCGCAGCGCCAGATTGCCCTTGAAGAACAGCGCAAGGCCGATCTCGATTGGGCCCGCCACCAGCGTATCCGCGATGAAGACGCCGGTGCCATTTCGCAGCGGCGCCTCGAACTGGCGCGGGCAAGTGCCATCGAGGCGGCGGCACGGGTGCGCGCTGCCGATGCGCAGGTGGCGCAGGCGCGCGCGGCGCGCGGGCCCACCACCGATGCCAATGACCGGCTGGTCGCCGCCCGCAGCGCGCTGGCCCGCGCCCGGCTCGACCGGGCCCGCACCACGGTGACAGCGCCGGGGCCGGGGGTCATTACCGATCTGAAGATCGAGCGCGGCCAGGTCGCCAATGCCGGCAGCCCGATCATGAGCTTCATCAGCCTCAACTATGGCTGGGTCAGCGCCGACATGACCGAGAATAACCTCGGGTTGATCCGTCCCGGCGCCGCGGCGGAAATCGTCCTCGATGCGCTGCCCGGCAAGGTGATCGCCGGCAAGGTGCGTTCGGTCGGCTATGGTGTCGCCAGTGGCGGGCGCAGCCAGCCCGGCGCGCTGACCGAGGTCGGCAACAACCGCGATTTCCTGCGCAGTGCCCAGCGTTTCCCGGTGATCATCGATTTTGCCGGGCTCGATCGTGCCACCTTGCGCCAGTTGCGTGAGGGCGGGCAGGCCAATGTCATCGTCTATGCCAGCGATAATGTGCTGATGGCGGCGCTGGGGCGACTGCTGATCCGCGCCCGGGCCTGGGCATCCTATGCCTATTGAGCGTGAATCGCGCCCCATGCTGCGGCTCGCGCTCGGGCTTGCCGTTGCTGCGCTCATCGGCTGGGGGCGGGGCGGGCCCTTTGCCTATATCCTGCCGATGCTGGCGCTGCTGCTGGCACCGGGCGGCCCGCCGCCCGCCGCGCGGCAGGTGGCGGCACTGCTGGTGATCACCGCCCTCGCGTGCCTGTGGGGGCTGCTGATGGCGCCGCTGCTGACCCATGTGGCGCCGGCCGGCGTGCTGCTGGTCCTGGTCGGCGTGGCGCTGTCGGGTTTCCTCGCCAGCCGCAATCCGGCGCTGGCGGTCCCGCTCAAGCTGTTCATCGTCGGCGATACGTTGATTGCCGTCATCGCCTTTCAGTCGCAGGCGCTGGCGCAGGTCGTCGCCTTCCAGATGATGGGTGACATCATCCTCGCGGCCCTGATCGCCTGGGGCGTGACCGCCATCCTGCCCGATCGCGCCGACCAGCCCGCCATGGTGTCGCAAGCTCCGCCGCTGCCGCTCGATGCCCGCACGGCCGGGTGGATCGGCCTGCGATCGGCGCTGGTGATGGCGCTTCCGGTGGTGCTCGCACTCAACAATCCCGGCCTGTTCCTGATGACCCTGCTCAACGGCGCCCAGCTTTCCCAGCAGCCCGATGCGTCGCGCGTGCAGCAGAATGGTCTGGCGATCGTCACCTCCACGGCTGCGGGCAGCGCGATGGCCCTGGTTTTCTGGACGCTGCTGGGGCTGTGGCCGGGGCTGGTCCTGCTTGCCGGCGGACTCGCCCTTGTGGCGCTGCTCGTGGCGCCCCGGCTCTATGGTGCGGGTGCAACGCCGGAAAGCCGGGCGTGGTGGCAACCGGCCCTGTCGACGATGATCGTGGTGCTCGGCACCTCCGTCGCCGACAGCGCCAACGGCACCGACATCTGGGTGCTCAGCATGCGCCGCATTGCGGTGATGCTGGCGCTGGCCGTGGTGACTGCCGTGCTTGTCGTGCTGCTCGACCAGTGGCGCGCCCGGCGCGAATTTTCAGGACTGCAACAGGCAATGGGGGACGCGTAATGCAATTCAGTGATCTGCTGGTAATCCTGCTGATTACCGCCGGCGCAACCAAGGCGGCGGCCTTCCTGATGGCGCAGGCGCGCAATCTTTCCCGCGCCGACAAGATTACGGTGGTGACACGGGCGCTGGCGATCCAGGCCGGCGTGCTGGCGATCTTCGCCTGGAAGGGCGACGCGATCCTGCACTTCTTCCACGTCTCCGTCGCAGCGCTCGAAGTGGCGGGGGGGCTTGTGCTGCTGCTCTTCGCCCTCAACCTCGTCCTCGGCGAGGAACATGGCGACGACCATGGCCCGCCCCCCGGAGTCGGCATGGCGGTCTATCCGCTCGGCATGCCGCTGCTTGCGTCCCCGCAAGCAATCGTCGCCGTGACCATCGCCTCCACCCAGCTGAAGGGCGGCAGCAGCATCGATCTGTGGATCGCCCTTGGCCTCGTGCTGGGGATGAATGCGGTCGTGCTCTACGGAATCGCCTTCACCGGCGGCAAGAAAGTGGCAAATGAAGCGAGCTTCAGCCTCGCCCCCGTCCTGCTTCGGGTGGTGGCGCTGCTGCTCTGCGCACTTGCGGTCGAGATCATGGTGCTGGGGCTGCGTGGTTATGGCGTGATGCCACCCATGCCGCAAAAGGTCGCCGCCGCTGCCAGCACGGCTGGCCATTAGGGGCCTCCGGCGGCCGGGGCCGGCGGCCCCGGACCCCATTCGACTGGCATGCGCATGTCGGCGCAGATGCACTTGACCCACGCAATGGGGTTTGGGGCCGTCGGCCCCAACCGCCGGAGGCTCCATGGTCAACTGCCTTTCTTCGTCTCGGTCCTTGCTCCTGTAACAAGCGCGCTTTACCTTCGCGTCAACCAAGGACGCCAGGGGAGCCAGCATGAAGACGCGCATCACCGAATTGTTCGGGATCGAGCATCCGATCATCCAGGGCGGCATGCATTATGTCGGCTTTGCCGAGATGGCGGCGGCGGTGTCCAACGCTGGCGGCCTCGGGATCATCACCGGGCTCACCCAGCGCACGCCCGACGATCTGGCGAAGGAAATCGCCCGGTGCCGGGAGATGACCGACAAGCCGTTCGGCGTGAACCTGACCTTTCTGCCGATGGTCAACACCCCCGATTACCCCGGCTATATCAAGGCGATCATCGAAGGCGGGGTGAAGGCGGTCGAAACCGCCGGCAACAACCCGGCGAAATGGCTGCCGGTGCTCAAGGATGCCGGCATCAAGGTCATCCACAAATGCACCAGCGTGCGCCATTCGCTGAAGGCCGAATCGATCGGCTGCGATGCGGTTTCGGTCGATGGTTTCGAATGCGGCGGCCATCCGGGCGAGGATGATGTCCCCAATTTCATCCTGTTGCCACGCGCCGCCGAGGAACTGACCATCCCCTTCGTTGCTTCGGGCGGCGTTGCCAATGGCAAGCAGCTCGTCGCCGCGCTCGCCATGGGTGCCGATGGCATCAACATGGGAACGCGCTTCATCGCGACCGTCGAGGCGCCGGTGCACGACAATGTCAAACAGGCCATCCTTGCCGCCAGCGAGCTCGACACGCGGCTGGTGATGCGGCCGCTGCGCAATACCGAGCGCGTGCTCAACAATGCCGCCGTCGAGCGCTTGCTTGCCAAGGAAAAGGCGCTGGGCGCCGATATCAAGTTCGAGGACATCATCGAGGAAGTCGCCGGCGTCTATCCCAAGATCATGACCGAGGGGACGATGGAGGCCGGCGCCTGGTCGTGCGGCATGGTCGTGGGGCTCATCCACGACATCCCGACGTGCAAGGCATTGATCGACGGCATCATGGCCGAGGCCGATGCGATCATCACCGGGCGCCTGGCGCGCTTCGCGGCATGAGCACCGATCCCGTCGTCTACAGCGTCGAGGCGGGGGTGGCGCTGATCATCCTCAACCGTCCCGAAAAGCTCAACGCCCTGACGCCCGAAATGCTGAGCGACTTCTTCGCCGCGGTGGCGCGCGCCGCCGAGGATCCGGCCGCCAAGGTGATCGTCATCACCGGCGCCGGGCGCGGCTTTTCGGCCGGGCTCGATCTCGGCATCATCGGCTCGGGCGCCGGGCACCGCATCGAGACGCACCCGGCACACACCCCCGAATGGGGCGATGACGTCGGCCCGGCGCTGGCGCCCTATTACAGCGGCGGCTGGCCGGTGCTGGTCACCTGCCGCAAGCCGACGATCGCCGCGATCAACGGCCCGGCCTTTGGCTGGGGTTTCATCCTGTCGCTGCATTGCGACATCCGCTTTGCCAGCACATCGGCGCTGTTCAACGCCACCTTTGCGCGCATCGGCGTGCCGGGGGAAAAGGGCTCGGCATGGCTGCTGACACGCCTTATCGGCCAGGCGCGGGCGATGGACCTGCTCTACACGGCGCGGCGCTTCGACGGGGCGGAGGCCGAGCGGCTCGGCCTCGTCAATGGCGTTTTCGATGACGAGGCACTGATGCCCAATGTCATCGAATATGCCCGCAACATCGCCACCTTCTCGGCCCCCCGGGCGCTGGCAGCAATGAAGGCGCAGGTCTGGACCGCCCTCGACGAGGATTATTCGACCGCCTTTGCCGCCGCCGACAAGGAACAGGACATCGCCTCGGCAAGCGCCGATTTCCGCGAGGCCTTCGCCAGCTATCGCGAGAAGCGCGTACCGAAATTCAGCGGCAAATAGGCCCGAGAGCCGTTTCCGTTCGACCGGAGGCACTCTGCCTCTTTCCGCATGAGATGCACGCTACCGCTCGCGCAGCCGGGGCATCAACTCGACGAAGTTGCAGGGCCGGTGGCGGCTGTCGAGCTGGTCCTTGAGGATGCCGTCCCAGCCGTCCTTCACCGCCCCCGTCGATCCCGGCAGGCAGAAGATATAGGTGCCGTGCGCCACCCCGGCACAGGCGCGGGACTGGATGGTCGACGTGCCGATCGTCTGGAAACTGAGCCAGCGGAACAGCTCGCCGAAACCCGGAATTTCCTTCTCCTGCACCGCTGCCAGTGCCTCGGGGGTGACATCGCGCCCCGTCACGCCGGTGCCGCCCGTCGAAATGATCGCATCGACCTCGGGGTCGTCAATCCATCCCGTGAACTGCGCCACCAGCGCCGGCACCTCGTCGCGAACGATGGCGCGAGCCGCAAGGGCATGGCCGGCCGCCGTCAACCGCTCGACGAGCGTATCGCCCGACCGGTCATCGGCGGCCCCACGTGTATCGGACACTGTCAGCACCGCGATGCGGACCGGCAGGAAAGGGCGGGCGGGATCGATCGGCATGCGCTGCCTTAGCCGGCCACGCTGTCCGCCGTCACGCTGTCATCATCGTCGGTCAGCATCGGGAACGGCCGCACCGGCGGCGGCACCAGCGGCGCGAGGCCCGGCGTCGGCGGCTTGATGGGCACGGCGATGCGCTTCACCCCCGGCGCGCCCGGCATCCCCGGAAAGCGCGGCCACAGCCCGGCGGCAATGGCGTCCATCGTCAACGCCGGGGTGCCGTCGCGCAGCTGGTACATCCAGAAATTGCGCAGCACCACTTCGACATAATGGCGGGTTTCCTTGAACGGGATCGATTCGATGAACAGCAGCGGATCGCCGCGATCATCGAGCGTCGTGTTCCACCGCTGCACCGACCCGGGCCCGCCATTATAGGCCGCAATCACCTTGGGCAGCAGGCCCTGCGTCGGCCCCATGTCGCGCAGGTTTTCCAGGTACGTCTGGCCGACTTCGATGTTGAACGCCGGATCGGCAAGATCGCCGATCACATCGGCGGCACCGATGGCGGCCGTCACCTGCTTCGCCGTCGCCGGCATCAGCTGCATGATGCCCTTGGCCCCGGTGCGCGAGGTCGCCGTCGTGATGAAGGTCGATTCCTGCAGGGCCAACGCGAACACCAGCCCGCGATCGACTCGCCAGCCGCGCGCCGGCACCCATTCCGGCGCCGGATAGCGCGCCGAAAGCGGGGCCTCGATTCCCACCGGCGGGCGCACCGCAAGGCTGTACTGGGTCGCGGGCAGGTTGAGCCGCGCCGCCAGCCGCAGCAAGGCCGGATAGGCGGTTTCGGGCGCAGTCTGGGCAAGATAGCGCAGCTCGCGGTCGCCCAGCCCGATCTGGCCGATCTCGATCAGCGCTGCCGCGCGCCGGGCGCCGGGCAGGGCCTTGAGCACGTTCCAGTCGGCGGTAATGAAATCGGGCTCGGCCCAGTCCTGCACCGGTGCCAGCCCTAGGCTGCGTCGGGCAAGCAAGCCATAGAAACTGTTCGGCACCTTTGTCGCCGCCTCCAGGCGCGGCGCCACAAGCTCGGGCCGCCCGGCCGCAAGCCAGGCCCGGCTCGCCCAGAAGGCAGCGGCAGCGGCCAGATCGCCATTGGGATTGCGCGTGCCGACAAGATCGAAGAACCCGGCAGCAGCCTCGTATCGCGCCGTGCGGAACGCCGCCAGCCCTGCGGCCCAGGCGCCCAGCGCGGCATGGTGGCCGGGCCCCGGCAGGCCCTTGGCGGCCTCGCTGCCGAACCGCATCGCGGCATCATTGTCGTTCTGGCCGTAATAGCTCCAGGCGAGACGCTGTGCCCATTCGGTGCGGACCCCGTTCGACAGCGATTCCTTTGCCGACAACCAGCGATCGGCGGCCTCGTCGTTGCGATCAACGGCAACCAGCGGCTTCACTTCGGCGGCGAAGCTGGAGTCGAAGGCGCTCAGCTCGGGCGGGCGGGTGTAGGTGACAGTGCGGAACGGCCGCGCCAGCGCCAGTGCCGGCAGCGGCGATGAATCGGGTGCCGGCAGCCTGGTCGCAAGCTGGAGGATGCGCGGCGCCTGGGGCGTGTCGGGGTTGCGCGCCAGCCAGTCGGCAAGATCGGCGCGGGACATCTTTCCAACGCCGCGCGCGATGATCAACTCGGCGCGCGCCGTATCGGCAAGCAGGTTGTTGCCGACCTGGCCGAGGGCGCCCTCCGCCTTGGAAAAACGCCCTGCCTCGATGTCGCGGAAAATCTGGCCATAGGCAGCGCGATCGGCGAGCGACAGCTGCGGCGGCACCGCGCGCTGGCGGGCGGTGATGCCGGGCCGATCAGCCGTCACGGTGAGCACGGTATTGCCGGTCGGCGCCGAAGTCGGGGACGTGGCGGACGCAGCGGGCGCTGGCGCCTGGGCCTGCGCAGCGCTTGCAAGGGCGAGGTAGAGAAAAGCGAAATTGCGTCGGATCATGGCACCGGTTTCATTCTGGCGGCAAAGGCCTGAAGGTCGGCCCAGGCGTCGCGCTTGCGCAGCGGCTGCGCCAGCAGATAGCGGGGACTGCAGGTGGCGAGCAAGGGCACCATGCGGCCGCCGACCGGGACTTCGGCCCAGCGGCCGCGCGCCGAGGACACTGCCATCGGCTCCCCGGCCAGCGCCGCCGCGACCTGGCCGAGCGCCAGCAGATAGCGAGGCTTGGCGATTTCGAGGGCGCGATCGACGAAAGGCGTGAAAGCCGCGATCTCGTCGGCGCGCGGCGTGCGGCTGCCGGTGGTCGGCCAGGGCAGGCGGTGGAGCAGCGCGCTGTTGCCGGCATCGAGCCCGATGGCCGCGAGCATGCGACGGCGCAGCGCCGCGACCGCCGTTTCGTCGGCTTCGGGCTGCTCGCAGATGATCAGGATGCCGGCATCTGCAGTGCCGACCAGCAGTTGCGGCGCCATGTCGGCGCGGCGCAGCGGATGGGCAAAGGCAGCGAGGCTTTCGGTAAGCGCTTCCAAAGTCGCGCCCGCAACACTGGCCGGCACCGCCGCGCCTCGACCCGCAGCAGCAGCCCTTGTTGCGGCTGGCGTTCGGCCAATCGGTCGGCCTTGCGCCGGGCTGGCGGCCGGCGCGGGTGGTGTCTCGGCAGGGCGTGGTGTCTCGGCAGGGCGGTCAGCCCTGGCGGGCGGGGGCGCCAGCCAGTTGCGCGGGGCTGCATCGACCGCCGTATCGACGCCGGCCATGACAAGCCAGCCAAGCGCCGCAGCGGCGTCGGCGGGCGGCATCGGTGAGGGAGCCTGCGTCACGCCGCCAACAATGCGACGGAAGCGCCACTGGTCAAGCCCGGCGTGCTTCCGTATCTGTTGAATCATGGCAAAGCCACGATGGGGCGAACGAACCCTTGCCGGCCCCGCCCGTTGAAGCGACCCGTTGAACCGACCCAGCTTGGGGACTACAAGGCCGAACGCATGACTGACCGTGAATCGATGCCCTATGATCTCGTGATCGTCGGCGGCGGGCCTGCCGGCCTTTCCGCAGCGATCCGGGCGAAACAGCTGGCGGCCGAACAGGGCCTCGAACTGTCGGTGTGCATCCTCGAAAAGGGCTCCGAAGTCGGCGCGCACATCCTGTCGGGCGCGGTCGTCGATCCCAAGGCGCTCGACGAACTGTTGCCGAACTGGCGGGAGCTTGATTCGCCGATGACGGTGCCGGTCACCGAGAACCATCACTGGATCCTCAGCGAAACCGGCAAGACCGAGTTTCCGCATGGCCTGATGCCGCCGTTCATGAACAACAAGGGTTGCTACACGGTCAGCCTCGGCAATCTCTGCCGCTGGCTTGCCGGCCAGGCCGAAGCGCTGGGCGTGGAAATCTTCCCAGGCTTTGCCGCTGCCGAAATTCTTTGGAACGACGACGGTAGCGTCAAGGGTGTGGCGACAGGCGACATGGGCATCGCGCGCGACGGCACCCGCAAGGACAGCTGGCAGCCGGGGCTGGAGCTTCACGCCAAATACACCTTCTTTGCCGAAGGCGTGCGCGGGCATCTGTCGAAGCAGCTCATCAAGCGCTACGCGCTCGACAAGAATTGCAGCCCCCAGGTCTATGGCATCGGCCTGAAAGAGCTTTGGGACATTCCCGCCGACAAGCATGTTCCGGGGTTCGTCACTCATACCCAGGGCTGGCCGCTGACCGATGCCAATGGCGGCGGTTTCATCTACCATCAGGCCAATGGCCAGGTCGCCCTCGGCTTCTCGGTGTGGCTCAACTATTCCAACCCCTATCTGTCGCCCTTCGATGAATTCCAGCGCTGGAAGACCCATCCGGCGATCAAGGCGATCCTCGAGGGCGGCCGGCGGGTGTCCTATGGCGCCCGGGCGATCAACGATGGCGGCTGGCAATCGGTGCCCAAGCTGACCTTCCCGGGCGGTGCGCTGATCGGCTGTAGCGCCGGTTTCCTCAACGTGCCGCGGATCAAGGGCAGCCACACCGCGATGAAGAGCGGCATGATGGCCGCCGAAGCCGCGGTGAGTGCCGTTCTCGGCCAGCGCGCCGGCGACGAACTTGTGGCCTATGGCGAAGCCTATAAGAAAAGCTGGGTGCACGAAGAACTGAAGATGGTGCGCAACACCCTGCCGCTGGTTGAAAAATACGGCAATTTCATCGGCACCGGCCTCGCCGGCGTTACCATGTGGGCGGAATATCTCGGCTACACCATGCCCTTCACCCTGAAGCACCACCCCGATTACAAGGCGTTGAAGAAGAAGGCGGCATCGCAGCCGATCGCCTATCCCAAGCCCGATGGTGTCTTCAGCTTCGACAAGCTGACCAGTGTTTTCCTGTCGAACACCAATCACGAGGAAGACCAGCCGATCCACCTGACGCTGAAGGACCCGACCGTCCCCATTCGGGTCAACCTGCCCGAATATGACGAGCCGGCGCAGCGCTATTGCCCGGCCGGAGTTTATGAAGTTGTCGGCGCCGATACGGACGAGCCGCGCTTCCAGATCAACGCCCAGAACTGCGTCCACTGCAAGACCTGCGATATCAAGGATCCATCGCAGAATATCGTCTGGGTCGTGCCCGAAGGCGGCGGCGGCCCGAACTATCCGAATATGTAGCGCAGCGCGGCCGCCGCGCAGCGAAGCTGCGCGCAGACTCGCGCAAGCTCGGCCGGCGAGGCAGCGCAGCCTTCCTGCGCTGAGCTCGTCCGACGTCAGCCGCGGCTTTGCCGCGGCCCTAGCGCAGCGCCGCGAGCGCGCAGCGCAGCAGCGCGCCGACAGGCGCAAGCTCGGCCGGCGGGGCGGCGGGTTCTTCCCCCGCCGAACCCGTCCGACGTCAGCCGCGGCTTTGCCGCGGCGCTTCCTTTCCCCGATCTTGACAAAACAAACCAATCCGGTTAGTACGACCGCGCTCGTCCCTCAAGCGCAGCAACAACCGCCCACCACCCCACCCAAGATAACGCGAATCCCCTCTGAACTTAACCTGAACTTATCTGTAACCGGGGCAGATTCCCGGGCAGAGCGTCTTCCCTTTGGGTCGTAGCTGTGATTCACACTGCCGATGACTCTGGGAGGATCAGACCCTGTTGATGATGCAGCGCTGTTCGAGCTGCGTGGTGTTG
>Ga0209906_100133_pt1 | contig 96242 bp, 99 predicted proteins | sample FECB24metaG_FD_188303 | JGI IMG/M metagenome (GOLD analysis project Ga0209906, IMG submission 188303) | Cyanobacterial communities from the Joint Genome Institute, California, USA from Joint Genome Institute, California, USA - FECB-24 metaG... ... | reverse complement strand
CCAGTGCAAGCAATGCCACCTCGATGGCGAAGCGGTCACGCCGATCGGGCCAACCGCAGGCAATCTCAACGGTGATCTTGATGGCGCCAACCAGCTTGGCCGCTGGGCAGCGCGTGGCCAGCTCGTTGGCCTGCCCGCCAACCCGGCAAAACTGGTCCGCTGGGACGATGCAAAGGCGCCGATCGAAGCCCGCGCCCGCGCCTATCTCGATGTCAATTGCGGCCATTGCCATTCACGCACCGGTTTTGCGTCGAACTCGGGGCTTTATCTTCAGCATGATGAGCCCGTCCCGGCGCACCAGGGCATCAACAAACGCCCGGTGGCCGCCGGCCGCGGCTCGGGCGGGCGCGCGTTTGCCATCGCTCCGGGCCAGCCCGAAGCGTCGATTCTCGTCCACCGCATGGAATCGAACGAGCCGGGCGTGATGATGCCGCAATTCGGCCGGACGGTGGCCCATGCCGAGGGCGTGGCACTGGTCCGGGCCTATGTCGCCGCAATGAATTAGCAGAAATGGGGTCCGGGGCCGTCGGCCCCGGCCGCCGGAGGCATTTTACCCGATCGTGATCTTCTCGTACCGCGCCATGTGGTGATCGACCGAGCCGAACTGGCCTTCGATCATCGTCGAGCGCTTGAAATAATGGCCCACGGCCAGCTCGTTCGAAATGCCGATGCCGCCATGGATCTGGACGGCGTTCTGGCCGACGAACTTGGCGCCCTTGCCGACCTTGGCCTTGGCGGCCGAGACAGCGGCGGCGCGTTCGGCGGTATCGAGCTTCAGCGTCGCCATGAGCGTGATCGAGACCGACTGTTCGACTTCCATGAACATGTCCACCAGGCGATGCTGGATGACCTGGAAATCACCGATGGCCTTGCCGAACTGCTTGCGCTGCTTGGCATAATCGAGCGTCGTGGCGTGCAGGACGCGGGTGACGCCGCAGGCTTCGGCGCACAGCGCGGCGGTGGCTTCATCGACGATCTGTTCGACGATCGGAAGCGCCATGCCGTCACCACCGATCATGTGTTCGGCACCGACAGCGACATTTTCGAAATAGAGTTCGGATGCGGCCGAGCCGTCGACGGTGGGGTAATCGCGGCGGGTGATGCCGGGCAGGGTGGCGGGGATCAGGAACAGCGACACGCCGTCCTTGTCACGCTGACCGCCGCCGCTGCGGGCGGTGACGAGATAATGCGTGGCATAGGGCGCCGAATAGACGACCGACTTGTGGCCGCTCAGCACGTAACCCGCGCCGTCCTTCTTGGCGGTGGTGCGCAGGTCGGCGAGATTGTAGCGGCCCTGCGGTTCGGCATAGGCAAAGGCGATGATGGCATTGCCGGCGATGATTTCGCGGATCACGGCGTCGGCAAGCGCGCCGCCGGTCGCCTTAAGGGCGCCGCCGCCGATGACCACGGTGCCCAGATAGGGCTCGATCACCAGGGCGCGGCCGATTTCTTCCATGACGATCATGTTTTCGATGGCGCCGCCGCCAAGGCCGCCATGGGCTTCGCTGAACGGGGCGCCGAGAATGCCGAGTTCTTCGGCAAAGGCCTTCCACACCGCCGGGTTCCAGCCGGCACCACCATGCACCGTCTTCATGCGGTTATCGAAGGTGTAGGTGTCGGCGAGGTAGCGCGAAACCGTGTCGCGCAACATGGTCTGTTCGTCGGTGGTGTTGAAATCCATCGCTTCTCTCCCCTGCGCCCTTGTTGTGGGCCATATTCAGAAAACGCAATGCCGGCGGGGGGTGTCGCACCCCACGCCGGCTTGTGTCGCAGTTTGCTGGTTTAGAGACCCAGAACCATCTTGGCGATGATATTGCGCTGGATTTCGTTCGACCCGCCGTAAATGCTGGTCTTGCGCATGTTGAAATAGGTCGGCGCGGTGCGATGCGTGTAATCCGGCCCGATCGGATGCTCGTTGTCGCCTTCGCCGAAACCGCGGAAATAGGGCGCGCCATAATGGCCGGCCGCTTCCAGTGCGAGTTCGGTGATGCGCTGCTGGATTTCGGTGCCCTTGATCTTGAGCAGCGACGATTCAGGGCCGGGGCCCTTGCCCGAGCTTTCGCCCGCCAGCGTCCGCAGCTCGGTGAATTCGAGCGCCGACAGGTCGACTTCGAGTTCGGCGATCTTGCGCTTGAAGAACGGGTTCTTCAGCAGTTGGTCGCCCTCGTCCATTTCCGAACGGGCGATGGTCTTGATCCGCTCGACACCGCGCTTCGATGCCGCGACGCCGGCGATGCCGGTCCGTTCATGGGCCAGCAGGAACTTGGCGCAGGTCCAGCCCTTGTTCTCTTCATAGATGCGCTGGTCGACGGGAACGATGACGTCCTCGAGCCAGACTTCGTTGACTTCATGCTCGCCGCCCAGCGTGATGATCGGGCGCACGGTGATGCCCGGCGACTTCATGTCGATCAGCAGGAAGGAAATGCCTTCCTGAGCCTTGGCAGTCGGGTTGGTGCGGACGAGGAAGAAACCCCAGTCGGCGTGCTGGGCCATCGTCGTCCAGGTCTTCTGGCCGTTGACGCGATAATATTCCTTGCCGTCTTCACCGGTGAAGCGCTCGGCCTTGGTGCGCAGGTTGGCGAGGTCGGACCCGGCGCCCGGCTCCGAATAACCCTGGCACCACCACACGTCACCCGACAGGATGCCGGGCAGGAAGCGATCCTTCTGTTCCTGCGTGCCGAAGGTGTAGATGACCGGGCCGACCATCGACAGGCCGAAGGGCATCAGGCGAATGGCATCGGCGCGGGCGGTTTCCTCGGACCAGATGTAGCGCTGCACGCTCGTCCAGCCGGTGCCGCCATATTGCGTCGGCCAGGCCGGGGCGATCCAGCCCTTCTTGGCGAGAACCTTGTGCCACGACAGGAAATCTTCCTTGGAAAGCTCCTCGCCTTCCTCGATCTTGCCGTTCAGATGGGCAGGATAGCTGTCCTTGATGAAGGCCCGGACTTCGTCACGAAAGGCGATATCTTCGGCCGAGAAATTGAGATCCATGTGGCGTCTCCCCAGACAGGTAGCAGTTGACGTTTACGTTAAGCGCGATTCGGCGCGCGAGCAAGCGGCGCCACTTGTCGCACTCCGTTGCACCCCCATATCGCGGGACATGTTGAACATTCTTTCGATCCTGATCGGCCTTGGCGCCCTGTCGCTGCTGGTGCCGGCGTTCCTGCCGTTTTTCGGCTGGGCCAATTGGGGGATCATTCCCGTCGCGGTCGTCGGTCTGGCGCTCGGCGCCATGTCGAGCAGCAATGTCGGGCGGAACCTCAATATCGTCGTGATCGTGATCGGCGTGCTCCGATTGATGCTGGGTGGGGGGCTGTTCTGAGGCGGGGGATGTTGACGGCGTCCTGCTCGGAGCGGAACGTATGTGGCTGACAGACCGTGCGGGTTCGTCGCAACAGGCCCAAGAGCCTCATTGTCACTCCGGTTCCTGCACCAGGCGCAAAAGGGTCCCGTCCGGGTCGATAAGCGCGCCGACTATACCGCCCCATTCCGCTTCTTTCGGGCGATGGAGGCGCGGCCAGCCCGCCGTCGATTCCCGCACACCCGAGCGAAGAATTTCCGCGAAGAATGATTGTACATCATCCATCCGCAAGGAGCAGCTGAAACAGCTCGTAGCCGGGTCCAGCTCTGGATGAGGAAAGAACTCAAGGGTGACCGCACCTCGTTCGAGGATCATCCAATTGTCGTCTCGCCAGCTTTCGGTAAACCCGAATCGGGCGTAAAATTCTGCGGTTAAAGCGAAATCTCGTGACGGAAGATTTGGCGTGGCGTGATCCACAGCGTCTAGCTCCCTTCTTGTTCGGACACATCCTGACAAAGCCGGTGAACGTCAGCAATCCTCGACCAGTCGTGGCAGTTGTGTCGTCTGGTTCGAGGTCGAAAGCGGACCTTCTGTTTGCGAGCCGCTAAAGCAAAAAAGCCCGGGCAAAGCCCGGGCTGTCGTCGGACGAGTCCGGCGGGGGTGTCCCGCCGTCTCGCCGTCCGGCCTTGATCGAGTCCGTCCGCAGCTTCGCTGCGGTCGGCCGATCAGCGACTGTAAAATTCCACGACCAGATTGGGCTCCATCTTCACCGGATAGGGCACTTCATCGAGCGTCGGCACGCGGACATAGGTGGCCTTGGGGCCTTCGACCGACACATATTCCGGCACGTCGCGCTCGGTCAGGGTCTGGGCTTCGATGACCAGTGCCATGTCCTTGGCCTTGCTGCCGAGTTCGACCGTGTCGCCGGGCTTCACCTTGGCTGACGCGATGTTGCAGCGGCGGCCGTTGACGATGATGTGGCCGTGGTTGACGATCTGGCGGGCGGCAAAGATCGTCGGCGCGAACTTGGCGCGATAGACGACCATGTCGAGGCGCTGTTCGAGCAGGCCGATGAGGTTCTGCGAGGTATCACCCTTCATCTGCACCGCGGCCGCATAGGTGGCGCGGAACTGCTTTTCGGTGACGTCGCCATAATAGCCCTTGAGCTTCTGCTTGGCCTTCAGCTGGATGCCGAAGTCCGAAACCTTGCTCTTGCGGCGCTGGCCGTGCTGGCCCGGGCCATATTCACGCTTGTTGACCGGCGACTTGGGGCGGCCCCAGATATTCTCGCCCATGCGGCGATCGAGCTTGTACTTGCTGTTCTGACGTTTCGACATGTTGCGCTTTCATTTGCAGGCCCGACCATTCGAGCTGAAACCCCGGCCTCGCACCGTCGGACCCATGACCCGGCGCGGCGCCTGCTTCACCGGGGGTGCAGGGCCAATTGCGAAGCGGCGGCGGTTAGACGATGACGGCGGCCTGGTCAAGGATTGCTTGACTTTTCGGGGGTGTTGAGACTATCCGGCGCCTCCCGAAAATCGGAAAGCATCGCCCCATGGCCCGCGTTACCGTCGAAGATTGCGTCGACAAGATCCCCAACCGCTTCGACCTGGTGTTGTTCGCCGCCACCCGGGCGCGCGCCATTTCGTCGGGCGCCGAGATCACCGTCGATCGCGACCGCGACAAGAACCCGGTCGTTGCCCTGCGCGAAATCGCCGAGGAGGAGATCAAGCCCAAGGATCTCAAGGAAGCGCTGATTGCCTCGATGCGCCGCGTTGTCGAGAATGAAGACGATACCCCCGACGCCATCGGCTCGCTGTCGGCCTCGGCCGAGGCCCTGCGCATCACCGCTGCCCAGCCGCCACGCAATCAGAATCTCGGCCCCGACTACGAATAACACGCGCTGACGCCGAATGGGGTCTGGGGCCAATGGCCCCAGCCGCCGGAGGCTCTAAGCAGTTGCGTGACAGGCACACCCACACCATCATCGGGTGAATGCTTCGCCAGTATGAACTCGTCGAGCGCGTCAAGGCCTATGATCCCGATGCGGATGAGGACCTGCTGAACCGCGCCTATGTCTTCTCGATGAAGGCACATGGCAGCCAGTTGCGCGCCAGTGGCGATCCCTATTTCAGCCATCCGATCGAAGTCGCCGGTATTCTGACCGATCTGAAGCTTGACGACGAAACCATCGCCACCGGGATCCTGCACGATACCATCGAGGATACGGTCGCCACCCAGGCCGAGATCGACCGGTTGTTCGGCACCAGTGTCGGGCGGCTGGTCGACGGCGTCACCAAGCTTTCGAAGATCGAAGCCCAGACCGACAGCGAGCGGCAGGCGGAGAATCTGCGCAAGTTCCTTCTGGCGATGTCGAACGATATCCGGGTCTTGCTGGTCAAGCTGGCCGATCGTCTGCACAATATGCGGACACTGCACTTCATCAAGTCCGAGGAAAAGCGCCGGCGGATTGCGCGCGAAACCATGGATATCTATGCGCCGCTGGCCGAGCGCATCGGCATGTACGGCTTCATGGACGAGCTGCAGGAGCTGGCGTTCCGCGAGTTGGAGCCCGAGGCGCACGCGACGATCACCGCCCGGCTGGCCAAGTTGCGAACGAGCGGCGGCGATACGGTGGCGCGCATCGCTTCGGGAATGAAACTGCTGCTGGCGCAGAAGGGCATCGACGCCGAAGTGACGGGCCGCGAAAAACGCCCCTATTCGATCTGGCGCAAGATGGCGGGCCGCGGCGCCACCTTCGAGGCGCTGTCCGATGTCATGGCCTTCCGGATCATCGTCGACGATGATGCGGAATGCTATCGCGCCCTTGGTGTCATCCATACCCGTTTCCCGATGGTGCCGGGGCGGTTCAAGGATTTCATCTCGACACCGAAACGCAACGGCTACAAGTCGATCCATACGACGGTGCTGCACAACAATGGCCTGCGCGATGGCGCTCGGGAAAACTCCCGAATCGAGGTGCAGCTGCGCACGACGCGGATGCATGAGGAAGCCGAGAACGGTCTTGCCGCGCACTGGGCCTACAAGCAGGGCGGGGCGGGCGCCGGCGCGCGCGAAGCCTATCCATGGCTGCAGGACCTGCTCGAAGTTCTTCATGATGCGGCGACACCCGAGGAGCTGCTGGAGAATGCCCGGTTGGCGATGTTCCAGGATCAGGTGTTTGTTTTCACCCCCAAGGGCGCGCTCCACCAGTTGCCGCGCGATTCGACGCCCGTCGATTTCGCCTATGCCGTCCATTCCGACCTGGGGGACAGTTGCATCGGCGCCAAGGTGAATGGCCGCATCGTGCCGCTTCGCACCCGGCTGGTGAATGGTGACCAGGTCGAGATCATGCGATCGAAGGCCAAGGCGCCCGACCCGGCATGGGAGGGGTTTGTCGCCACCGCCAAGGCGCGTGCCGCCATCCGCCGGCATGTCAGGTTGAAAAGCCTCAAGGAAAGCCAGTCGATGGGCGAGAAATTGCTCAAGTCACTGGCGGTACGGCTCGGCATCACGCTGGGCGACGACCTTCTCGGGCCGGCGCTGGGACGGTTGAAGCTTCCGGACCGTGCCGGGCTCGAACTGGCGATGGCGCGCAACCATGTCTCGGACGCCCAGGTGTCCGAAGCGCTGGTGCCCGGATCGACAGCGGGAAAGGCGCCGCGCCGGGTCCGCGGCAAACCGGGGCCGGCAGCGGTGGCGATCAGCGGGCTTACCGCCGGCGTCGCGTTCGAGCTGGGGCGCTGCCACCCGATTCCGGGCGATCGCATCGTCGGCATTCGCCACCCGGGCCAGCCGATCAAGGTTCATACCATCGATTGCGCCAGCCTTGCCGATGAAACCGGCGAATGGATCGAAGTCGCCTGGGGGCCGGAGACCGACGGCGCCGTGGCCCAGCTTGCCATCGTCGTCCACAACCAGCCCGGCTCGCTGGCGTCGTTGACGGCGGCGCTGGCGGCGCACAACGCCAATATCGTCAACCTGTCGCTGAAGCACCGCGACCGCGAGTTTCACACCGATGTCGTCGATATCGAGGTCGAGGACCTCAAGCATCTGACAACGATCATCGCCGCGCTCCGCCAGGTCCAGGCGGTGGTTTCGGTGGAGCGGATGCGGGGATAGGGTTCGACGTAAAGTAGAGCAAGGGCATGGGCAAAGCCCATGCTGACGTCAGACGGGTTCGCCGGGGGAAGGCCCCGGCGCCCCGCTGGCCGGTCTTGCGCCTGTCGGCGCGCTGCTTCGCTGCGCGCTCGCGGCGCTGCGACCTACCGCGCGATGGCGATCGCCACTTCGCTGACCCAGCCCTTCGAGCCCATTTCGTCCTCGACTTCCCAGAAACCGCCCTGCTTGTTGCCGGTCGGGTAGAGCATCGCGCCGGCGTCGAGCGGCTTGAGCACCTTGGCCTTGGGATTGGGGCCGTCGAACATCCGCCCGGCGTTCTTCATGGCAACCGCGCGTTCGGCCTGGGGCCCGGCGATGGCTTCGCTCATCCCGCCGAGATCGTTGACCAGCTTGGTATAGGCATCGAGATAGGCCAGCGCCACGACCTGGCCCATTTCGGTATTGTCATAGCCGCTGGCACCGCCGCCGCCGAGAAAGCCCCCTGCAAAAAACCCGCCGCCGCCACCGAAACCGAGATCGGATTTCTTCGATTGGCCTTCGGAGACGAATTCCTCCGACGATTTGTTGTTGACGACATTGAGGACGACGTTGGCGGACTTTTTCTTGACGCTGATGCCGCCGGCAAGCGCCCCGATGCCGCCGGGCAGGAAGCCGCCGACGATGCTGCCGACATTGAGACCGCCCTTGTTGCCATTGCTCGAAACAATGTCGGGAATCATCGTGAAATCGGCTTCGACCATCTGGCCCTTGCCGATGGTGCCGCCGCGACGGGTTTCGCCGGCCGCCGCCAGGCCCCGTTCCTGCTGCATCGCCGCCATCCCGGCATTGCTGCGGTTGACGAGGCGGAAGCATTTCGATTTCTGCACATAGACCCGGATCAGCGACTCGGGGGAGCTCAGCCCCATGTCGGTCCACCAGCGGTTCTGGTTTTCGGGCGACGACAGCGCGATCGTGCCGATGGGGCGCGGGCAGACCGGCAGCTCGGCAACCTTGCTGGCGCGGGTCTTTTCGGCTTCCTGGCCGGCCTTGGATTTGATCTGCGCCGTTGCCGGCAGGGCCGCCAGCATGAGGGCAGCCGATGCAACGCCTGTCGCCAACGATCCGAACCTGCGCATATGCCACCTGTCAAATTGTCGCTGCCACCATCTCATTGCGCTTGCCGCGCCCGAAATCAAGAGCGCCCGGTCCTGAGCGAACGTGACATTTAGCACCTTCCGGCGTCGCGTCTGGCAATGCTATGCGCCGCCAATGACGGACGATGACATACTGGCCGAGTTTCGCGCCGCCGAGGCCCTTCTCGAAGGCCATTTCATCCTGTCGTCGGGCTTGCGCAGCTCGCGCTATCTCCAGTGCGCCCGCGTGCTGATGGACCCGGCGCGCGCCGCGCGGCTGGCGGAAGCGCTGGCGGCCAAAATCCCCGCCGATATCCGCGACCAGACCGAGGTCGTGATCGCGCCGGCGATGGGCGGGCTGATTTGCGGGCATGAACTGGCGCGGGCGCTCGGCACGCTGTCGATGTTCGTCGAACGCCCGACCGGCACCTTCGAATTGCGCCGCGGCTTCCGCCTGGCGCCCGGGCAGAAGGTGCTGCTGATGGAGGATGTGGTGACGACGGGGCTGTCGTCTCGCGAGGCCATCGCCGCGGTCAACGCCGCCGGCGGCCAGGTCATCCATGCTGCCTCGCTCGTCGATCGATCGAACGGCGCCGCCGACCTCGGAGTCCCCTTTACCCCGCTGATCCGCCTCGACGTGCCAAGCTATGCCGCCGATGCCCTGCCCCCCGAACTTGCGGCCATCCCGGCAATCAAGCCGGGCAGCCGCGCCGCATGACAGAAAGCCAGGGCCGCCCCATGACCCATCTTCGCCTTGGCGTGAACATCGATCATGTGGCCACGATCCGCAACGCGCGCGGCGGGCTGCACCCCGATCCGGTTCGCGCGGCGCAAATGGCGGCTGCGGCCGGCGCCGATGGCATCACGGCGCATCTGCGCGAGGACCGGCGGCATATCACCGATGCCGATCTCGATGCCCTTGTCGGCTCGATCAGCCTGCCGCTCAATCTCGAAATGGCCGCAACCGATGAAATGCTCGGCATTGCGCTGCGGCATCGGCCGCATGCTGCCTGTATCGTTCCGGAACGCCGGGCAGAACGGACCACGGAAGGCGGGCTGGATGCAGCGGGCCAGCACAACAGCCTCGCCCCCATCATCGCGCGGCTGAAGGACGCCGGCATCCGCGTCAGCCTGTTCGTCGCCCCCGAACCGCACCAGCTCGACGCGGCAGCGCGGCTCGGCGCCCCCGTCGTCGAGCTTCACACCGGCCCCTACAGCCACGCCATGACCGAAGCCGATGTCGCTGTCGAACTGGAGCGGCTGCACCGTGCCGCCGAACATGGCGCCGCGCTGGGGCTGGAGATGCACGCAGGCCATGGCCTGACCTTCGACAATGTCGGGCCTGTGGCTGCGATGCCCCAACTTGCCGAACTCAACATCGGGCATTTCCTCATCGGCGAGGCGGTGTTCACCGGGCTGGGTGCCGCAATCGCGCGGATGCGCGCGGCGATGGATGCGGCCCGGACCCCGTCGGGCGAATGAATATCCCCGCCGGCCTCATGGTCCTCGGCCTGGGGTCGGACCTGTGCAACATCACCCGCATCGAAAACAGCATCGCCCGCTTCGGGAATCGCTTTCTCGACCGGCTGTTCACCGATGTCGAACGTGCCAAGGCCGACCGGCGCCAGATGACGCGCGCCGCCACCTACGCCAAGCGTTTCGCTGCCAAGGAAGCCTGTGCCAAGGCGCTCGGCACCGGCTTCCGGCGGGGCGTGTTCTGGCGCGACATGGGGGTGGTCAACCTGGCCACCGGCGCGCCCACCCTGGCCCTGACCGGGGGGGCGGCCGCAAGGCTGGCGGAAATCACCCCTGCGGGCTATAGCGCTGCCATCCATCTGACGATTACCGACGACCATCCATGGGCACAGGCGATCGTGCTGATTACAGCGAGTCCCTCGAATGCCTGAAGCGTCCCCACAAGCCCCGCCGGTCGGTGCCGCCAAGAAGCCGACCAATTGGGCGAGTGAAATCTGGCAGCTGTTCCTGCTCATCCTGGCGGTGCTGGCCGTCCATTCGCTGATCGCCAAGCCGTTCTTCATCCCTTCGGGCTCGATGCTGCCGTCGCTGCTGATCGGCGACCGGCTGATCGTTTCGAAATTTCCCTATGGCTATTCGTATCTGTCGCCATCGATCAACATCCTGCCCGAGATGTCGGGGCGCATCGTCGGCAGCCTGCCCGAGCGCGGCGATGTCGCCGTCATCAAGGCGCCGCGCGACAAGACCGACTACATCAAGCGCGTCATCGCCTTGCCGGGGGACACGGTCCAGATGCGGGGCGGCCAGCTCTGGCTCAATGGCGCGCCGGTGCCGCGGGTCCGTGTCGCCGACACCGAAATTCCGGTCTCCCCCAACAGCGATTGCATCTCGCCGATCGATGCCCAGTTCCGGACCGTCAATGCGGCTGGCGAGCCGGTCTGCCGGCTGCCGACCTATCGCGAGACGCTGCCCGGCGGGCGCACCTATCTGACCCTCGACCTGGCGCAGACGCCACAGGACGATACCGAGGCGGTCGTTGTGCCCGCCGACCATATTTTCCTGATGGGCGACAATCGCGACAACAGCGAGGACAGCCGTTTCGATCCGTTGATCGGCGGGCTCGGCATGCTGCCGATCGAGAATCTCGTCGGCCGCGCCGAGTTCCTGACGTTCTCGCTCGATGGTTCAACCGAATTGAACCCCGCCACCTGGTTCACGGCGCTGCGGCAGGGGCGTTTCTTCAAGCCGATCGAGTAGCGAAGCGGACTTCCCACAATCGGGTAGGCGCCGCCTTGTAGCGGCTTTCGGCAAACACTTCGAAGCCGCAACGCCGCGCCACGGCTTCGGAGGGCCTGTTCAGCGGGTTGATCATCGCCACCGTGCGGCGGAACCGCCCGTCGCCCCAGCCCAGCGCTGCCTGCACGGCTTCGGTGGCAAAGCCCTGGCCATGGGCGCTGGTGACAAGGCTCCAGCCGATCTCGGGGTCGCCATCAAAGCCTTCGACACCGGTGCGCCGCGCGTCGAGATAGCCGACATCGCCCAGATAGGCGCCCGTTTCGCGGTGCCGCACGCACCAGAAACCGAACCCCAGCAACGCCCAGTTGCCGGCGTAGCGCATCAGCCTCGCCCAGCTGTCCTCCTCGTTCGACGGCACCCCGCCGAGCAACCGGACAATTGCCGGATCGGCCCACATTGCGGCCAGATCGGCAAAATCGCCGACGCCATGGGGCGCCATCGTCAGGCGGGGGGTCGTGATCGATCGGTCGTCGGACATGGCGCCCCGCCATAGAAGCGGGCCCGGCTTCATGCTAGCCCGGCGCCGTGATCCGTCCTGCCCGCCCGTCAGACGTCCCGGCGGTACGCCGCGTCGAAGTTTCGGCGGCGACCGTTTTTGCAGGCACGCACATGGCTTTTGCCGCCAACCATCCGCCGAACGATCCCGCCGACCTTCTTGCCGCCATCGACCGGCAGTTGATGTGGGTCGCCGAAGACAAGGGCGAGGTGATCGGCTTCGTTTTCGCCGAGCCCTGCCACAGCGGGTTCTACATCCGCGAGCTGTCGGTCGCGGCCCCGGCGCAGCAACGCGGCCATGGGGCAGCGTTGATGCGAACCGCGATCGCGGCAGCGGTGGCGCGGGGCGACCGGCAGGCGATGCTGACAACCGACCGCAGCCTCGCCTGGAATGCGCCCTTTTATGCGCGGCTGGGCTTTCGCATTGTCGAAACCGACGCCATCCCTTTCGAAGTGCAGCGCCGGCTGGAGGCGCAGTTTGCTGCCGGCTTCGATCCGGCACAGCGCTGTGCCATGGTGCTGGCGCTTCAATGACCGACATCGAACGCCTTGCCGCCTGGCTGCCGTCACAGGGGCTGGCGCTGCGGCCCGGCAGCGGGCTGCAGGCGCTGGGTGGTGGGCTCGCCAACCGCAACGAACGGATCGAGCTCACCACCGGCCCTGCGGTGTTGCGCCGGCCGCCGCCCGGCGTGCTGGCAGCGGGGGCCAGCGACATGGCGCGCGAATGGCGGGTGGTTTCGGCGCTGGCGCCGCACTTCCCGGTGGTGCCGCCGGCGCTGGCCTTTTGCGATGATCCCGCCGTGCTCGGCACGCCGTTCCTGATCCTCGAATATCGTCCCGGCATTGCCATCGGCGGCCTGCTGCCGCCGGAAGGCGATGGCGCTGCCCTTCTCGATGCGACGCTGGCGCAGATGATCGCGCTCCACGCCCTGTCCCCCGAAGCGGTCGGGCTGGGCGATCTCGGCAAGCCGCAAGGTTTTTACGCCCGCCAGTTGCGGGGCTGGGCCGGCCGCGCCGCCGCTGTCTGGCCCGAAGGCCTGCCCGGCGATGCCGCCGCGCTCATTGCAGCGCTCGAAGCCATGGCGCCCCCCGATGATCCGGCGCCGGTGCTGCTCCACATGGACCTGAAGCCCGACAATCTGCTCGTCGATCCGGCGACGATGGCGCCACTGGCGATGATCGACTGGGACATGGCGACGCGCGGGCTCCGGGGCTTCGATCTCGCCATCCTGCTGTCCTACTGGATCGAGCCCGGCGACCCGGCCGCGCTGCATGCCCTGGCGGCCGTGCCGTCGCTCGCCCCGGGCGCTGCGACACGTGCCGCTCTCCTCGAACGCTATACGGCGCTGGGCGGGGCCGATCCTGGCCCGCTCGGCTGGCCGGTGGCACTGGCACGGCTGCGGCTGGCGGTGGCGTGGATGCAGCTTTATCGAAAATGGCAGCGCGGCGAGATGGCGGGTGATCGCTATGCCGGGTTCGAAGCGCTCGCCCTCGCCATTCTAAGCCATGCACGCGGCCCCCTCGCCAAAGGACAGATATGACCGATTTCACCCAGCCGCCTGCCACCATCGAACTCGCCAACCGGGTCCGCGCCTTTGTCATCGACAAGATCATCCCGTTCGAAAAGGACCCGCGCCTCACCCAGCATGGCCCCACCGACGGCCTGCGCGACGAGCTGGTGGCGCTGGCCCGCGCCGAAGGGCTGCTCACCCCGCAGGCGCCGCGCGAACTTGGCGGCATGGGCTTTGATCATGCGACGCAGGCCGCGGTGTTCGAAGCGGCCGGCTGGTCCACCCTCGGCCCGGTGGCGATGAACTGCGCGGCGCCCGACGAAGGCAATATGTACCTCCTCGGCCGCATCGCCCGGCCCGACCAGATCGAGCAGTTCCTGGCGCCGATGGTCGCCGGCCACCGCCGCAGCGTCTTTGCGATGACCGAGCCCGGTGGCGCCGGCAGCGACCCGTCGCAGTTGCAGACCAGTGCCGTCTTCAACGGCAATGATTACGAGATTTCGGGCCTCAAATGGCTGATCACCGGGGCCAATGGCGCCAAGACCTGGATCATCATGGCCCGCGTGCCCGAAAATCCGCACGGGGCCTCGGGGCCGACATTGTTCCTGTGCGAAGGCGACACGCCGGGAATCCACATCGAGCGCGTCATGGATTCGATGGACCGCAACTATGTCGAAGGCCATGCCGTGGTGCGTTTCGAAGGCCTGCGGCTGGGGCCGACGCAAGTGCTTGGCGAGGTCGGCAGTGCGCTGCGCTATGCCCAGATGCGGCTCGCGCCCGCCCGGCTGACGCATTGCATGCGCTGGCTGGGGGCAGCCGCACGGGCGCAGCATATCGCGCTGGAACATGCCCGGGTTCGCACCGCCTTCGGCAAGGCGCTGGTCGAGCACCAGGGGGTCAACTTCATGCTGGCCGACAATGAAATCGCCATGCACCAGTGCCGGCTTGCCATCCGCCATGTCGCCTGGATGCTCGACAACGAAACCCGCGCCCGTCACGAATCGAGCATCGTCAAGGCGTTCGTGTCCGAAGAACTGTTCAAGGTCGCCGATCGTTGTGTGCAGATCCTGGGCGGTATCGGTGTGACGGGCGAAACGGTGGTGGAAATGATCTTTCGCGACATGCGGGGCTTCCGCCTCTACGACGGCCCCACCGAAGTCCATAAATATGCCATCGCGACGCAATTGATGCGCAGCGGCACGGCCTTTGCGAGCCCGACATGACGGTTCAGTGGCAGGGCAAATACATCGAGGTCCGCAAGCAAGGGACGTGGGAATATGCCGCCCGGATCGGCAACATGGATGCCGCCGTCATCATCGCCATCACCGACGCCCGCGAGATCGTGCTTGTCGAGCAGCATCGTGTTGCTCATGGCCGCCCCTGCATCGAGCTTCCGGCCGGGTTGATCGGCGATACCGACGCCGGTGATACCGCTGCGGCTGCCGCGGCGCGCGAGTTGCACGAGGAAACCGGGTTCGAAGCGGCGGTCTGGACGGAAGTGGGGGCCTTTGCCACCTCGCCGGGAATGTCGTCCGAAATGTTCACGCTGTTCAAGGCGTCGGGGTTGACGCGGACCGGCGCCGGCGGCGGTGTCGATAACGAGAATATCGTCGTCCATGTCGTGCCGCTCGACGACATCACGGGCTTTCTGGACCGGCAGCGGCAGGCGGGGCGCATCATCGATTGCCGGCTGGTGGTGGCGCTCGGGTTGATCTGAAGCGCGCGACGCGGATACCGGCGTCAGGCTCGGCCGCCGAAGCCGTTCGCATCGAGCCAGGCCGTCACCACGCGACAGGCTTCGCCGAGCTTGTCGGGCTGGCCGGCGTAATAATGGGTCGCGCCGTTGACGATGTACAGGCTCGGCATGGTCTGGGCGACGCATTCGAACAACCGCCGGGTGTGGCTCGGCGTGCAGGCATCGTCGGCGCTATTGCCGATGACCAGCACCGGCACGGCGATTCGCGGCCCGCAGGCGATGCCATCGGCGTTGGACTTGTGGCTCCATTGGCTCAGCCATGACCGCAGGGTCGTGAAACGCGCCAGGCCGCCGGGGGAATCGTTGATGAGCCGCGGGTCGCCAAGATAGCAGCGGCCGGGGGTGCGATCATTGGCGTCCACCGCCGGGTCGAGCCAGCGCGGATCGGCCATGGTGCCATGGACGATGAAGGCATGCTCGCCATGCGGGCCTTCGCGGCGGCGCACTTCGGCCAGCGTCGCTTCGGCCCAGGCGGTGATGCGGTCCGATCGCGCAATCTGGCGGGCGCGAAATTCGGCGAGGAAATCATCGGAATAGGGCGGTTGCGGGCACGCCGGATCATAAAGTTTCCACGCCGGATCGCGCGCCGTCGGATCGGCCTCGTCGATCACCGACGGGTCGAGCCATTCGGTGAGCGTGTGCGCCCGGCTGACATGCGCCGCGAGCAGCATCACGGCATCGGCAGGCGGCAGCTTCGCCTGAGTCAGGTCGGGCGGATCCCCGGCCGGCGTCGCGGTAACGCGGGCGCCGCTGGCTTCGGCCTGGTAGAAAAGCGCCAGACTGCCGCCCCCCGACCAGCCGCCGAGCACGACCTTCGAATAGCCCAGCTTCGTTTTGCAATGCTCGATCCATTTGCCGAGATCGATGGCGACCTTTTCCATGATCAGCGCATTGTCGTTGTTGGGATACCGCGACACCGCCGTCAGCACATGCACCCCCGCCGCCGCCAGCGCACCCGGCAGTGGCAGATAATGCATGATCCCCATCGGGTGCATGAAGATGACGATCGTGTCCGATGCCGCCTCGGGTTTCAGATGATGCGCCTGCAGGACGACCAGCCCGTCGATGCCGCCATAGCTGTCGCGGACGCCAACGGGCTCCTGGAAACCGATGACGAGCGGGATGCGAGCGAAGCCTGTCACAAGGGCCTCCGGCGGCTGGGGCCGACGGCCCCAGACCCCATTCGATGGGGCGAACCCAAAAAGGGGGTCTGGGGCCGTCGGCCCCAGCCGCCGGAGGCCGCCTTCCTCAAGCCACCGCCGCCTTCTTCGCCGTCCAGCCGGCGACAACGGCGCGGGCGTGGCTGGCTTCCTGCGCCATGATCGCGTCATGGGTGGCAACGCGCGAGGTGATTTCGAGCGGCAGGCCGTTGGGGTCGGCGAAATAGACCGATTTGACGAAGCCGTGGTCGATCGGTCCGAAGCACGGCACCCCGGCGGCGTTGAGCTTGTCGCGCCAGCCGATCATCGCCGCTTCATCGGCGGCTTCGAAGGCGACATGGCGATCGAAGCCATGGACGAGGTCGAAACTTGCCGGCGCTGCCGTTTGGGGCGCATCGAAAAAGGCGATGTAATTGCCGTCGCCGAGCTTGAAGAAGATATGGACGAACGGGTTCTTGCGTCCCGAGCCGGGCTCATTTTCTTCCTCGAGCGCGGCTGCCAGCGGCAGGCCGAGCAGATCCTCGTAAAAGGCCCGCGTCTCCTCGGCATCGCGGCAGCGATAGGCGCTGTGGTGAATGCCGCGCAAAAGGGCAGTGGTCATCGGCTGGACTCCCGGTTCGTTGATGCGAGTGTGGCACAAATCGCGGGCAGCGAAAGCTGTGGAAATCGCAAGCCGCAGGATGAAGTGCCTCCGGCGGCCGGGGTCTTTGCCCCCGGACCCCATTTTCGGACGATTGTTTTGTCGGAAAACTCAAGCGCCGGCAAATTCTGCTGCCGCCCACTTGCGGCTATTCAAAATGGCGAATATTCCACGCACTCGGCAGGCAGTACTTACGCAAAAAAGGTACCTTTAAGAGAATTTCGTTTTTAGGGTTTCGCCGATTTAAGCAGGGGCATCGCAGTGAACAGAATTTCAATCTCTATTTTTATCGCAGTATTATCGATCGCATATCCTGCGTCTGCTGCGACCTATCTTGGAAATTTCTTTGGATTTGTAACCTCGGGTACCCACAGGTACGGACAGCCTTTTAGTTCCAATCAAACGATCAGAAGTGCAACAGGTCAGCCGATTTCGATCAACATAAATCCAAATTCTTCAAGCGGAAACAGCATGGGTGTTGGCGGCGCTATTATCGGTGGAAGTGTCTATTGGGCTGATTTGATTTCCTTTGAAGAAACCATTCAAGGTGAAAAATACAGGTTCACTGCCGCCATATACGACTACAGTGGAAACGATGGAGGCTTTGTTGATATTTCTGGCACCTTAAGAAACAATGTGTTTTCAAATTGGCGCGGTATGTTGCAGATGGGCGGTCAAGCACACGAAGATAACGTGAGTTGGTCTACCATCGCGCAGATTTCCTTTGCCTATGTGCCAGAGCCAGCAACATGGGCAATGCTGATTGCCGGCTTTGGCCTGGTGGGCGCCGCAATGCGTCGCCGCAATCAGGCTGTAGCGAGCTTCGCATAAGCTTGCCACATCGAAGGCGGCGCTTAAACCGCCGTCACCACCGGTGCCGCCTTCTCCCGCGCCCGTGCCGCCACGAACCCTGGCCGTGCGGTCATCGTGCCGAGCCATTCGGTCAGCCGAGGTGGCAGGCGGTCCCCCAGCCCGACCTGGGTGGAGAGGAACAGCGCATAGGCGATGGCGATGTCGGCGGCGGTGAAGCGGCCGGCGCACAGATAGTCGCGGGACTCGAGGCGGGCGGCGATCTTGGCGAGGCGGGCGACATACCATTGCGCGTAAAGCTCGCCGGCGACCTCCAGCCCGCGGTGCGGCTCGAACAGGGCGTAGCGCATGTAGACGGTCTGCGGGAAGGTGAGGGTGGCGTCGGCATGGTGGAGGAAGTCGAGATACCAGCCGTAATCGGCCTCCTCGGGGGCGACCGCGAGGGGTGTTCGGCAAGCGAGATATTGGGCGATGGCGACGCTTTCGGTCATGCGGAGGTCGCCATCGACGAACAGCGGGATAGTGCCGAGCGGGTTGGCTTCCATCCAGCCCGCCACCTGCTTGCGCGGCGGGAAGGGCATGACGATCAACTCGCAATCGAGGCCCAGTTCTTCGATGGCCCAGAGCGCACGCAGCGAGCGGGCACCGGCGCAATGGTACAGCTTCATCAGCGCGTCGCGGTCAGGAAATAGTTGATCGAGGTATCGCTGCCGAGGCGGAAGCCGCTGGTGGGGGACCAGCCAAGGCCATGGCTTTCGCCGACCGTCAGCCCGGCATTGACCAGCGCCTCCGAAAGCTCGGGCAGGGTCATGAAGCGGTTCCAGTCATGGGCGCCGCGCGGGATGGTTCGGGTGATCCATTCGGCGCCGGCGATGACCACGGCCCAGGACGCTGCGGTGCGATTGGGGGTGGACAGGATGGCGATGCCGCCCGGCGCCAGCAGCGCCGCGAGCCCGGCAAAGAAACTGTCGCGATCGGCGACATGCTCGACGACTTCGAAACAGGTGATGATGTCGAAGCGGGCGCCGCCCCGGGCGATTTCGCCGGCAAGGGCTTCGACCGAGGTGGCGCGATAGTCGATTTCCAGCCCGCCCGCCCGGGCATGGTCGGTGGCGGCGGCGATATTCTCGGGGGCCGCGTCGATGCCGGTGGCGGCGGCACCCATGCGAGCAAGCGGCTCGGTCATCAGCCCGGCACCGCAGCCGATATCGAGCGCCGAAAGCCCCTTCAGTGGGTGACGCGTGCGGGCGGTGCGGCCGAAATGCGCCGTGGCGGTATCACGTACCAGGGCGCTGCGCACTGGCGTGATGCGGTGCAGCATCGCCGAGCTTCCGGCTGGGTTCCACCAGTCGGCAGCGAGCGCCCCGAAGAATTCGGCCTCCTTCGCAGCGATGCTGGGAGCGCTATCGGGAACGGCAATTTCGGCGGCGGCTTGTTTCGGCATCGTTTTCCTGTCGGCGGGACAAGCCCGGCTTGCTTGCCAAGGGATGGACTCATTCCTATCAGACGGGCGGGCGGCCCGAAAGCGTTTCGCAAATTGGTGTTTCGCGTGTCACAACCGACCTGCAAGGAAAGCCGCCGCGTAATGGCCCGTATCGTGATGAAATTCGGCGGCACCTCGATGGCGGGGACGGAGCGGATCCGCGGCGTCGCGGCGCGGGTAAAGCGCGAGATCGACGCGGGCAACGAGGTGGCCGTGGTGGTATCGGCGATGGCCGGGGAAACCGACCGGCTGGTCGGCTTCTGCCGCGAGGCATCGCCGCTGGCCGATCCGCGCGAATATGATGTGGTGGTGGCCGCCGGCGAGCAGATCACCTCGGGGCTGCTGGCGATTGCGCTGCAGGCGATGGGGGTGCCGGCGCGGTCGTGGCTCGGCTGGCAATTGCCGGTGCGATCGTCGGACGCGCACAGCGTCGCGCGGATCGAGGGCATCGAGACGGCGGCGGTGCTGGCGGCCATGGGTCGCGGCGAAGTCGCGGTGGTGCCGGGCTTCCAGGGGTTGAGCGAGGCCAATCGCATCACGACGCTGGGGCGGGGTGGATCGGACACCAGTGCCGTTGCGTTGGCGGCGGCGTTGAATGCGACGCGCTGTGATATCTACACCGATGTCGATGGCGTCTACACCACCGATCCGCGCATCGTGCCGCGGGCGCGCAAGCTGGCGCGGATCACCTATGAGGAAATGCTTGAATTGGCGTCGGTGGGGGCCAAGGTGCTGCAGACGCGCTCGGTCGAACTGGCGATGAAGGAAAAGGTAAAGGTCCAGGTGCTGTCGAGCTTCAGCGATGCACCGGGGACGATGGTTGTCGATGAGGATGAGGAAATGGAACGGGAACTGATCGCCGGCGTGGCCTATGACAAGAACGAGGCCAAGGTAACGCTGGTCGGCGTTCCCGATGTGCCGGGGGTGGTGGCGAAGATCTTCGGGCCGCTGGCCGATGCCAACATCAATGTCGACATGATCGTCCAGAACATCGCCAAGGGCGAAGGCACCACCGATGTCACCTTCACGGTGCCGCGCACCCAATTGCCGCGGTCACTGGATGTGCTCGAAAAGTCGCATGACGATATCCGCTATGCCCAGGTGCTGTCGGACGCGGCGGTGGCGAAGATCTCGGTCGTCGGCGTCGGCATGCGCAGCCACGCCGGGGTGGCGGTGACGATGTTCCGGGCGCTGGCCGACCGCGGCATCAATATCCAGGCGATCACGACGTCGGAAATCAAGGTCAGCGTGCTCATCGCGGAGGAATATGTCGAGCTGGCGGTGCGCGTGCTGCACAGCGCCTATGGGCTCGATGCGCCCGACGGAGTGGCGGCATGAACCGGCTCGACCAGCTTTCCGCGCGCGGGCGCGCGTTCCTCGGCAGCCGCCATGCCATCATGGCGGGCGCCATGACCTGGGTTTCGGAACGCCACCTCGTCAGTGCGATTTCCAACGCCGGCGGCTTTGGCGTGATCGCCTGCGGGTCGATGACCCCTGCGCTGCTCGATGCCGAGATTGCGGCAACCAAGGCGCTGACCGACAAGCCTTTCGGCGTCAATCTGATCACGCTCCACCCGGCAATGATGGAGTTGATCGCGATCTGTGCCCGTCACCGCGTCAGCCATATCGTCCTCGCCGGCGGCCTGCCGTCGGGCGCTGCCATCGAGGCGATCAAGGCGGCGGGTGCCAAGCTCATGTGCTTTGCGCCGACGGCGGCGCTGGCCAAGAAGCTGGTGCGGTCGGGCGTCGATGCCATCGTCATCGAAGGCTCCGAAGCCGGGGGCCATATCGGGCCGGTCTCGCTCGGCGTGCTGGCGCAGGAAATCCTGCCGGTCATCGCCGATGTGCCGGTCTTCGTCGCCGGTGGCATCGGGCGCGGTGCGGCGATTGCCGCCTGGCTCGAAATGGGGGCATCGGGGGTACAACTCGGCACCCGCTTTGCCGCATCGGCCGAAAGCGTGGCGCACCCGAATTTCAAAAAGGCCTTTTTCCGCGCTTCCGCCCGCGATGCGGTGGCCAGCGTCCAGCTCGATCCGCGGTTGCCGGTCATTCCGGTGCGCGCGCTTAAGAATGCCGGGACCGAAGCCTTCACCGCCAAGCAGCGCGAGATTGCCGACCAGGTCGACAGGGGCGAGCTCGATCTGGCGGCAGGCCAGCTGGCGATCGAACATTATTGGGCCGGCGCGCTGCGCCGTGCCGTCGTCGATGGCGATGTCGAAAATGGCAGCCTGATGGCGGGCCAGTCGGTCGGCATGGTGACCAAGGAGCAGGGCGTCGCCGAGATCATCGCCGAACTCGTCGCCGAAGCCGAAGCGGCGCTTGAAAGCCGGGCACCACCCGGTCTTGTGACCGCTGCCTGATGGCCTCCCATGATCTCGGAAGGGCGGCGGCCTGATGGCTGCCGCGAATGCCGCCCGCGAGATCCTGCGCCGTCTTCACGAGGTGATGGCGGCCAAGACCGGCGCCGAAGCCAAGCTCGGCCGTGTGGTGCGCATCGTTTCGGAGGTTCTGTCGAGCGAGGTCGCGTCGATCTATCTGCTGCGCGACGGGGTGCTCGAGCTGTACGCCACCCAGGGCCTGTCGCAATCGGCGGTGCATGTGACGCGGCTGAGCATGGGGCAGGGCCTTGTCGGCACCATCGCTGTGACCCGCGAGCCCCTCAACCTTGCCGAAGCCAAGGAACACCCCGATTTCGCCTATCGCCCCGAAACCGGCGAAGATGATTATCACAGCTTTGCCGGCGTCCCCATCGTGCGGCGCGAAGCAGCGATCGGCGTTCTGGGCGTCCAGCACCGCGAGCCGCGCGAATATGACGAGGTCGAGATCGAGGCCTTGCAGACCGTCGCAATGGTGCTTTCGGAGCTGATCCATGGCGCCGGGCTGGTCGATGATGCCGAGGCGGCGCGGGCGCGGGCGGCGAGCAGCGGGCCGCTGCGCTTGCCCGGCTTGAAGCTTGTCGACGGGCTGGGGCGCGGCACGGCGGTCTTCCACCAGCCGCGCGTCGTCGTCGAGCATACCGTGTCGGACGATGTCGAGGGTGAACGCTACCGCGTCTACTCGGCCTTCACCCGGATGCGCGAGCAGATCGACGCGATGATGGGCCAGGCCGAATTTGCCGGCGGCGGCGACCATCATGAGGTTCTCGATACCTACAAGATGTTCGCCTATGACGAAGGCTGGTCGCGGCGGATCAACGAGGCAATCGACACCGGTCTTACTGCCGAAGCGGCGATCGAGCGTGTCCAGGCGCGCACCCGGGCGCGGATGCGGTCGATCGACGACCCCTATCTGCGCGAGCGGCTGACCGATCTCGACGATCTGAGCAACCGCCTGCTGCGCATCGTTTCGGGGCAGTTGGGCACCGCTGCGGCCTCGGGGCTGCGCGGCGATACCATCCTCATTGCGCGCAACCTGGGGCCAGCCGAGCTGCTTGAATATGACAAGCGCTTCCTGAAAGGTGTCGTCCTCGAGGAAGGCAGCCTGACGGCGCATGTCATCATCGTCGCCCGCGCCATGGGGGTGCCGGTGCTCGGCCGCGTCGACGATCTGTTCGCGCAGGTTTCCGACGGCGACGAACTGATCGTCGATGCCGCCAATGGCGCACTGCTGGTACGGCCCCAGGCGACGATGATCGCGTCGTATGAATCGATGCGCGACGTCAAGGCGCGCCAGGCCGAGCGCTTTGCCGCGGTCAAGGATCTGCCGGCGATCAGTCGCGACGGGATGCGGATCGCGGTGCAGATGAACGCCGGGCTCGCCGACGATGCCCAGGCGCTCGACATGACCGGGGCCGATGGCATCGGGCTGTTCCGCACCGAATTCCAGTTCCTGGTATCGGCCACCCTGCCGCGCCGCGAACGCCAGCAGGCGCTGTATCGCACCGTGCTCGATGCCGCGGGCAGCCGCCCGGTGGTGTTCCGCACCGTCGATATCGGCGGCGACAAGGCGGTGCCCTATCTCGTCGGCGACGGCGATGGCGAGGAAAACCCGGCGATGGGCTGGCGGGCGCTGCGGCTGGCGCTTGGCCGGCCGACCCTGATGAAGGTGCAGGCACGCGCCCTGCTCGAAGGTGCCGCCGGGCGCACGCTCAATGTCATGTTCCCGATGATCAGCGAGCCCTGGGAGTTCGTCGAGGCCAAGGCGCTGGTCGAAGGCCAGCGCAAGCTGTTGAAACGCCAGGGCCATGCCCTGCCCGAGACGGTGCGTTATGGCGCGATGATCGAAGTGCCGGCGCTCATCGAGACGCTCGATGTGCTGCTGCCGATGACCGATTTCGTCTCGGTGGGGACAAATGACCTGACCCAGTTCCTGTTCGCCGCCGACCGCGCCAACCCGAAACTTGCCGATCGCTATGACTGGCTGTCGCCCGCCATCCTGCGCGTGCTGCGCCGCATCGTCCGGGCGAGCAATGCCGCCGGCGTGCCGGTGACGGTGTGCGGGGAAATGGGCGGGCGCCCGCTGGAAGCGTTGGCGCTGCTGGCACTGGGCGTGGACTCGCTTTCGATCACCCCGGCCGGCGTCGGCCCGATCAAGGCGATGGTCCGCTCGGCCGATCTTGGCGCGCTGCGGACCCTGATGACAGCCTGGCTCGATGCACCGGGGACGAATGTGCGGCGCGAGCTGAGCTCGGCCGCAGCGGCGCAGGGGGTGGAGCTCTAGAGCCAACCGCCCGTCATCAGGCTTTGCGCACGCACCCGGGATCGAGCCGGCTGATCGAATGGGGTCCGGGGCCGTCGGCCCCGGCCGCCGGAGGCTCTGCATCCATGTCCTTACATTCCGCGCGTCCCGGCGCCCGTGTACGGCTCAGGCCGCCTGGCGCGCCGGAATGGGACGGCGCTGGCTGGGCTCGATCGTGAAAGTCGCGGCTTGTTCCGCCAGTTCCTCGACAGCGCCGACCAGACCTTGCGTTGCCGCCGACGTTTCCTCGACCATCGCGGCATTCTGCTGGGTGGAGCGATCCATCATGTTCATGGCCGAGCCGATTTCGGCAATGGCTTGTGACTGGGCCCGGTTGTCGTCGACAAGGCCGCCGATCTGTTCGTTGACTGCATCGACATTCACCTCGATCGACTTGAAGGCCGTTTCGACCTGATGGACAGCCTCCAGCGCGGTGAAGATCTGTTGCTGGGTGACCGTCAGCTGCTTGCGGGCACGATGGGCTTCCTCCTCGGCCCGCATGGCAAGCGCCGAGACAAGATCGGCGACAACGGCAAAGCCGCGGCCGGCATCGCCTGCACGGCCGGCCTCGACGGCGGCATTCATGGCCAGAACCCGGGTCTGGAAGGCAATCTTGTCGAGTCCCTCGATGACACTGTCGATTCCCTTGGCGCTCTTGGCGACCAGGTCCATGGCCGTGCGCGCCTGTTCGGTGGTCGCGCTGCCGTTTCTGACCGACGACAGGGCATCATTGGCCTGGACAACCGTTGCATCGGCCGCAAGCACCGTTGCTTTCACCCGTTCACCCATGGAGGCCAGAGCAGCATTCGTCTGCTCGACACTCGCGGCATTGCTTTCGGTGCGCCGCGCCAGGTCCTGCGTGGCGGTAGCGATCTCGGATGAGTTGCTGCGGATGGTGGAGACGCTGCTGTTCACGGCGGTGATCGTGACGGCGATCTTCTGCACGGCATCGTTGTAGAAGTGTTCGAGGCGCTTGAAGCTGGCCGGGAGGCCGGCAAGTTTGCTGTCGAGATGGCCTTCGGCAAGCGATGCCAGCGTTGTGCCAAGGGCAGCCATCGTATCCTGGCGGTCCTGTTCGGCAACTTCGAAATAGACGCCCATGCAAAGCTCCATGTCGAGCAGTGCGGCCTTGACGATTGCCGAGGCCGCGACTTCGGGCCGGGGCAGGGTGAAGCCCGACAGCAACCGGCGCCACGGCGAGCAGCGGCGTTGCACGCGGGCGAACATGGTTTCGAGAAGCAGTGCATAGGACCCGGCATACCAGCGCATGTCGAGGCCCATGGTGGCGTGGATCCGCCCGATCTTGCGCGCCGCGTCATAATAAGCGGTGTCGAAATCGCCCGTGGCAATGCGTTTCGAGTGGCGCGCCTGCGCTCCCTTGGCCCGGTTCATCTGGCTTTCGCCGGTGAAATGGGCGCTTGTTTCGGGGAATTTCCTGACGTGCGAATAGAAGCGGCCAAGGCCCTCTTCCATCATGACGTCCATGTCGGGCTGAAGCGAGCGGAGGGCCGCGCGTTCCGCGTCGCTGAACATCATGAATGTCAGGCGCTCGTCGATATGGGCGGTCATGGAGTCTCCTGGTGCAAGCTGCTGGTATGCGGCATGCCCGTCGGATGAAGGGCCGTCCTTTTTCTCACATAGGTTCATGCGGGTGCCGGCGCGCCGATTCCGGCAATTTTATTGCGCTTGGGTAAAATTGTCGCAGTCTGGGGGCGTCGCTTTCGGGCTCGGCGCCGCCGCTTATGCTGGTGCCCAGTCGCCGAACGGCAGCACCGCGGCATAGGGAGCCAGTGCACCCGCATCGCCGCGTTCGCGCGCGACATAGGCGTCCGCCACGATGCATGCCTGCTGTTCGATGCCGTAGCGGGTGAAGGCCTTGCCCGGCTTCAACGTGTAGCGATAGCGCGCCAGCGGCGGGCGGGTGAGGATGAGGTTGCGGCCGTTCTGATACTGCCAGACGTGCGTCATTTCATGAACGAAATGGGCGCGAAAGCCGAGCGGGGCGGCGGCGTAATCGGCGCACCAGTTGTCGCCTTGCGGGTGGCACCAGACATGGCCATCGGGGGCCATGGTGACGCGGCGGGGGTGGAAGGGCCAGAATTTGCGGTGGCGGATGCTGGCTAGCGCCGGGTTGAGCGCCGGCCCGAACACCTGAGAGCAGATGTCGATCTCGCCGGGAGTGAGCGGGCGATCGGTGTGTATCGGCGGCATCAACCGGCGGTGTCAGTGCCCGGCGTGGGGGTTGGCTTGGGGATCGGCTGCGGCAGCGCCCGGCGCGCGGACGTCGGCGCTGGTCGTCAGCTTCGCCCCGCTGCCGAACACCAGCGTCAGCGGCACGGCCTTGGGGGTGCCCGAAAGGCCGAAGATCATCAGATGGTGGCCGCCCGAGGCAAAGGCCACTTTGGCGCCGGCGGGGACGGCTACCGATTCGAGTTTTGCCATTTTCATCACGCCGCCCGCCATCGACATGCTGTGCATCTCGATGCGAAGCCCGGGCGCCGTGACGCCGACAAGCTTGTCGGGCGCGCCGCCACCGGTGATGGTGAGGTAACCCGCTGCCGGCCGCCCGGGCACCGGGTTGGCGCGCACCCAGGCGCCGCTGACGCTGGCGGGGGTGCGGTCCCAGGCTTCGCTGATTGGCTTTGGGCTAATCGGCTTTTGGCTGACGGGCATTGGCGCCGCAGCGGGGGCCGCGAGCAGCAGGGCGACGAGAGTGGCGATCATGGCTGCGCTCTTACAGCGCTCCGCCATGCCTGTCATCGGGCGTGACGCCCGTGCGACCTTGGGCTAGACGCTGCCGCCATGACGTTGCGCATCGCCACCTGGAACATCAATTCGGTGCGGTTCCGGATCGATATCGTCGAGCGCTTTCTGCGCGACCATGCCCCCGACGTCCTGTGCCTGCAGGAAACCAAGGTCGTCGATGATGGCTTTCCGCACGCGGCGTTCGAGGCTCTCGGCTATCGCCATCGCATCCTCAATGGCCAGAAGATGCACCATGGCGTTGCCACCCTGTCCCGCATCCCGCTCGTCGAGGAACGCCGCTTCGACTGGCAGGACAATGGCGAGGCGCGCCACATCGGCGCGCGGCTGCCCAATGGCGTGCTGATCGAGAATGTCTATGTGCCGGCGGGCGGCGATGTCCCCGATCGTACCCTCAACCCCAAGTTCGGTCAGAAGCTCGATTTTCTTGGCCGGATGACGCTGTGGTCGGAAGGGCTTCGCGATGGCACGGTGATCGTCGGCGATTTCAACGTGGCGCCGCTGGAGTGCGATGTCTGGAGCCACAAGGCGCTGATCGATGTCGTCAGCCACACCCCCATCGAGGTCGCGGCGCTGACAGCGCTCCAGCAGAGCCATGACTGGGTCGATCTCGGCCGGCACTTCATCCCCGCCCCCGAGCGGCTGTACACCTGGTGGAGCTATCGCGCTGCCGAATGGCGCCTGTCCGATCGCGGCCGCCGCCTCGACCATATCTGGGCGTCGCCCGAAGTCGCGGCAGCGGCGCGCGCCTTCGAAGTCATCGAGGATGCCCGCGACTGGGGCAAGCCTTCCGACCATGTCCCGCAGATCGCGAGCTTCGACCTGTGAGCGACGCTGAGCTGAGGGCCGAAGCCGCCATCGACGCGCTGCGGCGCGGGCGGATCGTCGGCATCGCAGCGGAAGGCGGCGGCCTCGCCATCCTGTCCGCCGAGCTGGCCGATGCGGTCTCGCTGGCCACGCTCGAAGCCGGCGGCCGGGCCGGGCTGATCATCACCGCCCGGCGCGCTGCAGTGCTCAACCTTGCCAACCAGCTTGCGGCAGCGGCAGCCGATCCGGAGCCGGTGTGGGTGGAGCGCCCCGCCTGGCTCGATCTGGCAGCCAGCCGCGCCGTTGCCGATCCGGTGCTCGATCTCGCCACCCCGTTGAAGGGGCCTTTCACGACGCGCCTGCTCGGCGCTGACCGTACGGCGGCCGCGGCGGCCATCGCGCTGGCCAAGCATGCAGCGCTGATTCCGGCGGTCTATGCCGTGCCGATCGGGCAGGCGGCGCCCGTAGTGACGGCGCCCGACACCGCCATTCGTGCCCTGCCGGCAGTGGCGGCGACCGTCCGCCTGTCGAGCCGGGCGCGGCTGCCGCTGGCGCTGGCGCCCGATACTGAAGTGGTCGCCTTTCGCCCTGCCGATGGCGGCCCCGAGCATCTGGCGCTGGTCATCGGCGATCCCAACCCGGTGCAGCCGGTGCTGGTCCGCCTCCACTCGGCGTGCCTGACAGGCGATGTCCTCGGCAGCCTGAAATGCGATTGCGGGCCGCAACTGCACGCGGCGCTGGCGGCGATCGCGGCCAACCCCGGCGGCGGCATCCTCCTCTATCTGCAACAGGAAGGCCGCGGCATCGGGCTGATCAACAAGCTTCGCGCCTATGCCCTGCAGGACCAGGGGTTCGATACCGTCGATGCCAATACCAGGCTGGGGTTCGAACCCGACGAGCGCGATTTCACGCTGGCCGCGGCGATGCTGGCGCAGCTTGGCGTCGGCACCGTGTCGCTGCTCACCAACAACCCGCTCAAGGTGGCGGGGCTTGCGGCGCACGGTCTGAAGGTCGACCGCGTGGCGCACAGCATGGCGCCCAACCCGCACAATCTCGGCTATCTCGATACCAAGCGCGACCGCCAGGGCCATCTGCTGTGACAGCCACAGCGATCCGGGCCAGCGTCGGTGCCGGCACAGCAACGGCTTTCGGCGAGACGGTTCGCGCTGCCTTCGGGCGCAGCGGGGCAATTGCCGCGGCGGACAAGCGCGAAGGCGATGGCGCGTCGCCGCTGGGCGTCTGGCCGCTGCGCGCTGCGCTGCTGCGCCCCGACCGCATGGCACCGCCGGCGACGCTGCTGCCCTGGCGCTGGCTGCGTGCCGGCGATGGCTGGTCGGACGATGCCGCCGATCCGGCCTATAACCGCCCCGTCGTCCACCCGCATCGCTTCGGCGCCGAGCGGCTGTGGCGGGACGACCATGCCTATGACATCATTGTCAGTCTCGGTCACAACGACGCCCCGCCGCAGGCGCCGCTGGGCAGTGCGATCTTCCTCCATTGTGCCCAGCCCGACTGGCACCCCACCCAAGGCTGTGTGGCGCTTGAGGCCGCCGTGCTGGCGCGCTGGCTCGATCGGCTTGGCCCCGACGATGCAATCGAGATCGCAGCATGATTCGCCTCCTCGTGCCGCTTCTGCTGCTCGGCGCCTGTGCCCCCGATCCGCCGAAACCTGCCGCGACCAAAGCCGCCGACCCTGCCGCGGCGAAGGCCGCCGATCCTGCCGCGGCGAAGGCCGCCGATCCTGACGCGCTGCCCGTCTATCGCGTCGCGGTCGCGCCCGGCGGGCTGATGCTCACCGATCGCCGCGGCGGGGCGGCCAAGCCGGCCGATTTCGGCCTGCGCCAGTCGATCCTCATCGCCATTCTGGCGCGCTCGTTCGGGCCTGCTGGCGAAGGGCGCGAGGCCGGCTGTGCGCTGGATTTCGCGCGCTGGCCGAACGGGCTGACCCTGTGGTTCGAAGGCGGCAGCTTTGTCGGCTGGACACGCGCCGATGCCGCGACCGCGGCGATCGGCATTGCCCCGGGGCTGGCGCCCGCCGCGGCCCGTGCCGCCGGCGAAACCTGCGAGTCGGCGACATAGCGGGGAACAAGCCGGGCTGCGGGGGGTTGATGAGGCAACCACCCGGAGAATGACATGACGAACGACATCGACGGGGTTGCCGAAACCCTTGCCATCGAGCGAATTGCCCGCGTCCTGGCCGCCTGGCACACATCGACCAATGCCGATGGGGTTTCGCGCAGCGCCGGCGCCGAAGTCGATATCGACTGGCCCGACCATATCGACGCTGCCGTCGCCATCCTGAAGGTGCTGCGCGAGCCCGATTCGGGCATGGCAGCGATCGGTGATGTCGGTGTCTGGCGGCACATGATCGACGCGGCCATTCTTGGCCAGGCCCGCATCGACGTAGTTGGCGCCGGCCCGACGCCGGTGCGCGATGCCGGCACCGAAACCCACCTGCACGGCGGCGCCTGGACACAGCGCGACCAGCGGCTCGATGAAACCTTTCCGGCCAGCGACCCGGCCCCCGTCAACCCAGGAGTCGATTGATGCTCGCCAGAACCCCGAAACCGAACCGCACCGCGCGCATCGTTGCCGGCACCGCTGCTGTCACCACCCTCGCCCTCGCCGGCGCGGCCTGGTTCAACCATGCCGCGGCACGGCGCGCCGAGCGTGACTATCCACCCGCCGGCCGGCTGTTGCAGGTTGACGGCGTGACGGTGCACATCGTCGATACCGGGGCTGTCGAAGGCGGCGAGACGATCGTGCTGCTGCCCGGCAATGGCTCGCTGGTCGAGGATTTCATGTGCAGCGGGCTCGTCGATGCCTTGCGCGTCCGGCACCGGCTGATCCTCATCGACCGGCCCGGCTATGGCCATACCGATCGCCCCGACGACCGCGACTGGACCGCCGAAGCCCAGGCCGCGCTGTGCGTTGCCGCTTGCGCCCAGATCGGCGTCACCCGCCCGGTCGTCGTCGGCCATAGCTGGGGCGCCATCGCCGCTGTCGCCTGGGCACTCGACCATCCCGACGCGGTTTTGCGGCTGGTGCTGCTGTCGGGCTATTATTTTCCCACGCTTCGCGTCGATGCCGCGATGATCGGCCTTGCCGAAACCGCGCTGCTGCGGCCGATCTTCGAAAATGCCATCGGCCCGATGCAGACCCGCATCACCGGCCCCGCAGGGTTGAAGATGGTCTTCTCCCCCGCCGATGTGCCCGACGATTTCTACGATACCATGCCCATCGGCCTGATGCTGCGGCCGAGCCAGATCGCCGCATCGGCACGCGATGGCGCCCAGATGCCGGGCAATGTCGAACGCCTTGCCGAACGCTATGGCGAGCTGACGGTGCCGATCGCGATTGCCTGGGGCGATGGCGACAAGCTCGTCTGCCCAGAAGGCCAGTCGATCCGCATGGCCGAGGAGACCGGCGCGACGACCCTCTGCGTCGCTGGCGCCGGTCACATGGTGCACTGGTTCGCACCGACTGCGATTGCCGGGTTCATCGAAACGGGCGGCAAGTAGGGGCCTCCGGCGGCTGGGGCCGGCGGCCCCAGACCCCATCGAATTTCGTGGGCCAAGAAGCGGGGTCCCGGGTCAAGCCCGGAATGACGGGGAAAACGGGGTCTGGGGCCGCCGGCCCCAGCCGCCGGAGGCCCTTCAGGCCGCCCGCGCCAACGCCTTGGGAACGCCGTTGACGACCGCTTCCGCCACGGCGAAATCCTTGGCGATTTCGCGGGCGGTCATCTTCGCCGACATCATCACCGAAGGCGTGCCGCCGCCGGGCTGGGTGCTCTGGCCGACGAGATAGAGGTTCGACACATCCTCGCTGCGGTTGTGCGGGCGGAAGAAAGCGGTCTGGGTCAGCACCGGTTCGACGCCGAAGCCGTTGCCGACATAGGAGCCCAAAGTGTGCTCGAAATAATCGGGGGTCACGAAGCTCTGGTAGACGAGGCGGTCCTTCAGGTTCGGGATATAGCCGCGTTCCTCGAGGAAGGTCAGCACCTTGTCCTTATAGGCTTCGCCGATCTTGCTCCAGTCGAGGTCGCTCTGGTTATTGGGCACCGGGATCAGTGTATAGGCGGCATGATGGCCTTCGGGCGCCAGGCTCGGGTCGGTCAGTGTCGGGATGTGGAGATATTGCGAGAAATCCGGTCCGAGGATCTTGCGCTCGAAAATGTCGGTGAGCAGTTCCTCGTAGCGCGGCCCGAGGATGATATTGTGGTGCTGGAGATCGGGGTCGCCGGCCTGCCGGCGATAGCCGAAGTAGATGACCATCAGCGACATCGATTGCTTGCGGAACTTGACCAGTGCGTCGCGATTGATGCTGCGATGTGCCTTGTCGATCAGCTTCATGTAGGTCGTGGCGTAATCGGCGTTGGAAACGATCACATCGGCGGCGAGCGTCTCGCCGGAGCCGAGCGTGATGCCGGTGGCGACGCGCTTCTTGCCGCGCTTTTCGACATTGATGCTGGTCACATCGGCGTTGAGCTGGACCGTGCCGCCCATTTCCTCGAACTTCTTGATCAGCGCCAGCACCAGTGCACCGGTGCCGCCCTTGGCGAAATGGATGCCCCAGGTCTTTTCGACGAAATGGATCATGGCATAAATGGCCGGCACCTTCATCGGGTTGCCGCCGACCAGCAGGGGCTCGAAGCTGAACACCTGGCGCATCTTGTCGGACTTGAAATACTTCTTGATCAGCGAGAACAGCGGTTGGACGGCGCCGAGCTTCAGAAGATCGGGGACGACGCCGAGCATCTGCCCGACATTGCCGAAATAGGTATAGCCGAGCTGGAGGAAACCGCGGTTGAAGATCGCCCGCGCCGCCTCGTGGAACTGTTCATAGCCTTCGAGATCTTCGGGCGCGAGCGCCTTGATCTGTTCGCGCACCCGCACCGGATCGGCATCGTAATCGAAATAGGTGTTGTCGTCGAAATAGATGCGGTAAAATGGCAGGATCGGGATGATGTCCAGGTAGCGGCTGGTATTGGGGCCGCCGCTGATTCCGCTGGTGATGCGCTTGTCATCACCGAGAACCTCGGCGGGGAAATCGGGCAGGCCCAGCATGCCATGGTCCTGTTCGAGGCTGAACAGTTCCTCGATGAAGTGCGGCACCGTCAGCACCGTCGGCCCCATGTCGAAGACAAAGCCCTCGGCGCGGCGCACATAGGCGCGGCCCCCGGGGGCATCGAGCTTTTCGACGAGACGGGTCTGGAAGCCCAGGCTCTGCAGCCGCATCGCACAGGCGATGCCGCCGATACCGGAGCCGATGACGATCGCGGTCTTGCGCTGGCTGGTTGCGTGCATACCCCGGCGCTAGGCTTTTCGGTGCCAGAGTTCAAAGCCAAATGTGTCGCAGGCGGCCTGGGCGGCACGGAAACGGGGCTTAGACCGTCCCGGTTCGGGCTTTTTCGCGGCGCCTGTCCCCGCTCCGCTCTCGCCCCCGACCGCCCGACGCTCTAGTCGGCGCTGGCAGCAGCAAGCGGCGGGATGATGACAATGGCGCCTGTGTTCGTCTGGGCGAGCCTTGCCTGTGCGGCGTCGGCGTAATCACTGGCAAGGCCGACCCGCAACAATGTCTTGGGAACATGAAGTTCGAAGGTGTTTTCGATCCAGAGCAACGTCGGGCACCCATCCGGTGACCGGCGCCGCGGTTCGCCGGGCCGGGTGATGATCAGATGTTCCTGTTGCAGCCCGTATTGGCGGCCGAGGTCACGCATTGCCCAGCGCATGAACGGCAGGTCGTTGGGCAACCAGCGGTAAGGCCTGTAGGCAACGGCGTCCGCCATCGAGACCGAATAGACCAGCGTCGAGGGGCATTGCCGCACCTGTGCCGCGATCATGCGCGCGCCGGTGTCCCAGGAGGGTTGTGCCGGAATGGACCCGATCCACCAGCTTGCCGCGATCGCGGCATTTGCAACGAACAGCAGGTGGATCCAGCGTTGCGACACAATCCGTCGCGACACGACGACGGCAATCGTGACGATGATGATCGCCGTCAACGCCGTCAGATACCGTGGATGGATTATCGATTTGCGCTCGTTCAGCGCGAGCAGGAACACGCAGGACAACACGGCGGCAATCGCTGCGAGCGTGACGAACCGCCAGGTCCGGGCGTCCATCGTGTCGGCGATGCGCGTTGCCATCACCCCGGCGCGCTGGGCCACGACAAGCGCCAGGCAGGCGATCGCGACGATGTTGAGGCCGCTGGCGTAGAAGAATTTTTCCAGAACCGTCTTCACGGCCCGGCGGAACGGCGTGATGAGCCAGAACCCGCGCGCCGCCGGCAGGATATATTCGCGTTCGGCGAGCAGCGCTGCGAGGACGAACAGCATGGCAAATGCCGCCGCACCGGCCAGCAGGGCGGCCCAGCGCCAGCGCCGGCTGCGCATCTGGTCGATGGTGAAGACGGCGATCGTCAGCCCGCAGATCAGCGTCGTCACATAATGAAGGTTGAGCGCCACCAGGATCGTGACGACGAGCATCACGGCGAGCACCCGGTCCTGTGGCCATGCCAGATCCTCGACGCGGTGCAGCATTTCGCCCAGCAGCAGGATCAGCGCTGCCGACGCGCAAAGGATGAGCGCATAGGAGCGATATTCGCCGAACAGCAGGATATCCCGCGTCGACAGCATCAACAGCCCGGCAACGACAAGGGTCGGCCGCATTGCCGGCCGCACCGTGGCGACATAGGCGCCAACCCCGGCAAGGGCGGCGACCCAGAGGAAGTTCAGCCAGCGGTGGGTGACGACCGCGTCGCCGATAAGCGCCGCAGCGCTCCAGTTGAACAGGTAGAATAGGGGCGGGTGGACGTCCTGGAACCAGCGTTCCCGGGCGGCGTCGGCAAGGCCGAGTTCGCGGCTCGACATCCATTTCGACCATTGCTCGTCGAACCAGACGCCCTTCTGCGCCATGCCGACGGCCAGAAATGCCAGCAAAGCCAAAGCGAGGATGGCAAAACTGGACATGACGAGTTGGGGCGTGACTGGACGACGCCAGAACGACAACATCAGGTCGCTTCCGTTAAAAAGACATGGCTACGCGGGTGGCCCAAAACTCGCGGTCATTCCCAATGCCGTTTGTCGCCGCTATAGCCGCGATGCGCAAGAGAAAGCCCCCCTGTGTCTTCAAAAAAATTACCAGCCGTTAACCGCGTTGTCCTCGCCTATTCGGGCGGCCTCGATACCAGTGTCATCCTCAAGTGGCTCCAGCAGACCTATGGCTGCGAAGTCGTCACCTTCACCGCCGATCTCGGCCAGGGCGAGGAGCTCGAGCCGGCGCGCGCCAAGGCGGTGATGATGGGCGTCAAGCCGGAGCACATCTTCATCGAGGACCTGCGCGAGGAATTCGTGCGCGATTATGTCTTCCCGATGATGCGCGCCAACGCGCTTTACGAAGGGCTCTACTTGCTCGGCACGTCGATCGCCCGCCCGCTGATCGCCAAGAAGCAGATCGAGATTGCCAAAAAGGTCGGCGCCGATGCGGTGTCCCATGGCGCCACCGGCAAGGGCAACGACCAGGTGCGTTTCGAGCTCGGCTATTATGCCCTCGCCCCCGATATCCGCATCATCGCACCGTGGCGGGAATGGGATCTCAACAGCCGCGAGGCGCTGATCGCCTTCGCCGAGCAGAACCAGATTCCGGTGGCCAAGGACAAGCGCGGCGAAAGCCCGTTCTCGACCGATGCCAACCTTCTGCACACCTCGTCCGAAGGCAAGGTGCTCGAGGATCCCTGGGCCGAAGTGCCGGATTATGTCTATTCGCGCACCGACGACCCCGAAACGGCCCCCGATACCCCGCAATACATCACGGTCGATTTCGAAGCCGGCGATCCGGTGGCGGTCGATGGCGAGGCGCTGTCGCCGGCCGCCTTGCTGGCGCGGCTCAACGATCTCGGCAAGGTTCATGGCATCGGCCGGCTCGATCTGGTCGAGAACCGCTTCGTCGGCATGAAATCGCGCGGCATGTACGAAACCCCGGGCGGCACTATCCTGCATCTGGCGCACCGCGGCATCGAACAGATCACCCTCGATCGCGGCGCCGCGCATCTGAAGGACGAGCTCGCCCCCAAATATGCGCAGCTGCTCTACAATGGCTTCTGGTTCAGCCCGGAACGCGAAATGCTCCAGGCGGCGATCGACCATAGCCAGGCCAGGGTGTCGGGCACGGTGCGGCTGAAGCTGTTCAAGGGCAGCGTCAGCGTCGTCGGGCGCAAATCGCCAAACTCGCTCTATTCGGCAGGCATCGTCACCTTCGAGGACGATGCCGGCGCCTATGACCAGCGTGACGCGGCCGGGTTCATCAAGCTGAATGCACTGCGCTTGCGGCTGCTCGGGCGGCGCGACGGGCGGTAAGAAAGGCCTCCGGCGGCTGGGGCCAACGGCCCCAGACCCCATTCGATTTCAGCTTGGTCCAGACATTGGTAGTTTGGGCAATAATGCAATCGGGGTCTGGGGCCGTTGGCCCCAGCCGCCGGCGGCACTCTACCAGGGCAGCGTCTTGCCGCTGTAGTCCAGATAACGGTGCCCCGGCGCGGTTTCGGCTTCGATGACATCGGCCAGCCCGGCGACGCTTGTCGCCACATCGATATCGGCACCGGCGCCGCCCATGTCGGTCTTCACCCAGCCCGGGTGGAGGCTGAGCACGGCAAAATCCTTGCCCTCTGCCGCCGCAAAGCCGCGGGTCAGCGAATTGAGCGCCGCTTTCGACGCGCTGTAGAGTTCGGCCATGGCGTGCTGGCGAAGCGCCACCGAGCCGAGGATCGAGGTCATGAAGGCGACCGTGCCGCCGGGCTTGACGGCGCCGAGCAGCGCGCGGGCGGTCCGCACCGGCGACACGGCATTGGTCATCATCAGCGCCGCCAGTTCGTCATTGGTCACCTGGTCGGCACTGCCGTGCTTGGGCCCGGTCACGCCGGCGTTGACGAACACCAGGTCGAACGGCCCCGGCGCGCGCGCGGTGAGCGCTGCGACCGCGCCGGCATCGTCGATGTCGACCGTTTCGACGGTGACGCCGCTGACGGCTTCCAGCGCCGGCGATGGCGACCGCTGGGTGGCGGTGACGTGCCAGCCGCGCTTAACGAGTTCTTCCGCCAGCCCGAGCCCCAGCCCGCGCGATGCGCCGATGATGATTGCCGATTTTGCCATGCTTGCCTCTCCTACACCCCGAAACTGATCTTGATGCCGTCAACGACAAACTGCGCCGCCAGCGCCGCGAGCACCACCCCCAGCAGCCGGGTCAGCGCGCCTTCGAACTTGGCGCCCATCAGCTTCATGATCGGCCCGGCGGCAAGCAGCGACAGCATGGTCAGCACCATCACCGCAGCCAGCGCCGCCATGACGACGAATTCGGAGGCCAGATCGGTGGCGCGGGCCGACAGCAGCATGACCGCCGCGATCGAGCCGGGCCCGGCCAGCATCGGGATGGCCATCGGGAAAACCGAAATATCCTCGGCCTCCATCGTCTTTTCGGCGGCAGCGGCGGCGGATTTCACCTCTTCGGCGCGATTTTCACGGCGCTGGGTGCGCTTTTCGAAGACCATGTCGATGGCGATGAGGAAAACCATGATGCCGCCGGCGATCTTGAAGGCGGCTAGGCTGATGCCCAGCGCGCCGAGAAAGGCCTCGCCGCCGACTGCAAACGCCACCAGCACGCCGCTGGCGATGAGAATCGACCGGAACGCCATGGCGCGGCGATGGGCATTGCTGGTGCCCGCGGTGAGCGACGAAAAGATCGGCACGCAGCCCGGCGGGTCGATGACGACGAAAAGCGTCACGAACGACGACACGAACAGGGAGATCAGCGCGGGGTTCATGCAGCGCGTCTCGGCGCGCCGACACGCGCGCGCGCTGCCGTCAGCGTGTTGGCGAGCAGGCAGGCGATCGTCATCGGCCCGACGCCGCCCGGCACGGGGGTGATCCAGCCGGCCCGGCCTAGCGCGCCGGCATAATCGACATCACCGGTCAGCTTCGTCTTGCCGCCCTCGATGGCGATGCGGTTCATGCCGACATCGATGATGCAGGCGCCCGGCTTGATCCATTCGCCCTTGACGAGATGCGGCACACCCACGGCCGCAACGACGATATCGGCGCGCGCGACATGGCCGGCAAGGTCGCGGGTGCGCGAATGGGCGAGCGTCACCGTTGCGCTGGCGGCGGTCAGCAGCGTTGCCATGGGCTTGCCGACGATGTTGGAGCGGCCGATGACCAGCGCTTCCTTGCCCGACAGATCGCCAAGCGCCTCGCGGATCAGCAACAGGCACCCCGATGGCGTGCATGGCACCAGTGCATCAAGGCCTGTTGCCAGCCGCCCGGCGTTGACCGCGGTGAAGCCATCGACATCCTTGGCCGGATCGATGGCGGCGATCACCCGGTCGGCATCGATATGCGGCGGCAGCGGCAACTGGACGAGAATGCCATCGACACAATCATCGGCATTGAGCGCCGCGACCAGCGCCAGCAGCGCCGCTTCCGGCGTGTCGGCGGCAAGGCGATGGGTGGCGGACACCATGCCCGCCGCCTCGGTGGCCTGGCCCTTGGAACGGACATAGACGGTGCTGGCCGGGTCTTCGCCGACGATGACGACGCTCAGCCCCGGCGCCCGGCCATGGGCGCGGACAAAGTCCACCACTTCGGCGGCGACACTGTTGCGCAGCGCGGCGGCACGCGCCTTGCCGTCGATGAGGATGGCGGTCATCGGTGGCTGCCTATCGCGCCGTCAGATCGAGCAGGATTGCCGGCAAGCCGCGCTGGACGAGCATGATCAGCAGGATGAGCACCATCGGCGCCAGATCGATGCCGCCCATGTCGGGAAGGATGCGGCGGATGGGGCGCAGCAGCGGATCGAAGAAGCGATCGAGCCCGTTGACGACGCCGCGCACGAAGCCATTGTGCATGTTGACGACGTTGAAGGCGATCAGCCACGACAGGATCGCCCAGATCACCAGTGCCCAGATGACCCATTGCAGCACCATGGTGAAGAGATCGACGACAACGAAAAGCGTATTCATGGGGGCCAAGCCTTTGTGGGGTTTCCGGCGACGCGCCGGCTCTACAGGCGCAACGGTCCTGCGCCAAGCGCTGCTGCCGACAATGTCGGTAGCGGTGTGCCCGATGGCAAGGTTAAAAGGATGGCTGGGTTAAAAGACGACAGTGTCGAACGACGCCGGGGAGAATGGATGATGCACCAGTTCACGACGCTGGCCGCGCTTACGGCGGTCCATGCCGACGCGACGCCCGACAGGCCGGCAATCATTTTCGAAGGCACGGCGATGTCGCACGCCGACCTGCACGCCCGGGTGCTGCGCACCGTCGCGGCGCTGCGGGCGCAAGGTGTGGGGCCGGGCGATCGTGTCGGCTGGCTGGGGCTCAACCACCCCGATTTCATCGTCGTCATGGTCGCCTGTTTTCGCATCGGCGCGGTACTGGTGGCGATCAACGCCCGGCTGGTGGCACGCGAGATCGCCTGGATCCTGGGCGATGCCGGCATCGGCGTGCTGATCAGCGAGGCCCAGTTCGCCGGTGTCGCTGGGGAAGCCAAGTTTGCCGGCGTCGCCGGGGAAGCCAAGTTTGCCGGCGTCGCCGGGGAAGCCAGGTTTGCCGGCGTCGCCGGCGGCGAAACCCGGGCGGAAGCCGGCGTTTCGGCAATCATCCTCGTCGATGCGCCGCACGATGGACGTCCGGCCTTTGGTGACTGGATCGCGGCGCATGCCCCCGATGCGGCGCTGCACCCCGCCACCCCCGACGACATCGCGCTGCAGCTTTATACCAGCGGCACCACCGGCTTTCCCAAGGGCGCGCTGCTCAGCCACCGGCAGCTGCTCGGCACCGTCGAGAAGGGCCGGCTGACGGGCGAAGCCTGGGGTTTCTGGGATGGCGACGATGTGGCGCTGGTGGCCATGCCGCTGTTCCACATCGGCGGCACCGGCTGGGCGCTCCATGCCATGGAGGCCGGTGCCACCATGGTCATCCTGCCGCGCCCCGATATCGCCGGTATCGTCGATGCCGTGGCGCGCCATCGCATCACCCGCATGTTCGCCGTGCCGGCAGTGCTGCTCGCCATCTGCCAGCATCTCGAGGCGGCGCCCGCTGATCTCGGCGCGCTGACCGAGCTCTACTATGGAGCCTCGCCGATTCCGCTCGACGTGCTGCGCCGCTCGATGGCGGCCTTTCCCAATGCCAGCTTCGTCCAATGCTATGGCGCCACCGAAACCTGCGGCACCGTCGTCTATCTGCCCCCCGCCGACCATGATGTGGCCGGCAACGCGCGGATGCGCGGCTGCGGCAAGCCCTTTCCCGGCAACGAGGTGAAGATCATCGATGGCGATGGCACGGTGCTGGCGCCGGGCCTGGTCGGCGAAATCTGCATCCGATCGGTCAGCGTGATGGCCGGCTATCACCGCAACGACGCTGCCACCGCCAAGGCCGTGCAGGACGGCTGGTATCGCAGCGGCGACGCCGGCTATCTTGATGCCGATGGCTATCTCTACATCCACGACCGGGTGAAGGACATGATCGTCTCCGGGGGCGAGAATATCTACCCGGCCGAGGTGGAAAACGCCCTGCACGAACACCCGGCAGTCGTGGATTGCGCCGTCATTGGCATTCCCGACGACCGCTGGGGCGAAGCGGTCAAGGCGATCGTCGTCACCCGGACGCCGGTGGCACCTGAAGAACTCATCGCCTTCGCGCGCCAGCGGATCGCCGGTTTCAAGGTGCCCAAGAGCGTCGATTTCATCGATGTGCTGCCGCGCAACCCGAGCGGCAAGATTTTGAAGAAGGATTTGCGCGAGCCCTATTGGGCCGGGCGCGACCGGCAGGTGGGGTAACCCGATGCGCTGGCGTTGTGATCGGATGCGACCGCCGCACGCATACTCTTGCCAGTATTGACATTATGAACCCATACGGTTAATTATGGTGAGCAGTCGTGGTCATAATGTGCTGGTAAGGATTATGAATAACGCGAATGGCTTGTGGACTTAATGTGAACTTATCGGCGCCAACTATCAGAGTTTAAACGGCAATATCGAAAATCGGGGCGTAGAAAAAATCTGCAACGGCGTTGCTTATGGCATGATCGCATTGCGCGGCGCGATGGCGAGAGGCATTGAGACGGCGTTGGCAAGCACAAGAGGCGAGGGCAAAAATGCAGACCATCGGCGTGATCGGTGCGGGCTTGATGGGCAATGGCATTGCCCATGTGGCAGCGCTGGCGGGCTATGATGTCATTCTGGCCGATATCGAGCTGGCCCGTGCCGAAGCCGCGCGTGCGACCGTGGCCAAGAATCTGGCGCGCGGCGTCGCCAAGGCGGTCATCACCCAGGCCGATGCCGATGCCGCCCTGGCGCGGATCACGCTCACCACCGACACGGCGGCTTTCGCCGATGCCGATCTCGTCATCGAGGCGGCGACCGAGAATGAGGCGGTCAAGCGCACCATCTTTGCCGGGCTGCGGCTCAAGCCCGATGCCCTGCTGGCCACCAACACCTCGTCGATCTCGATCACCCGGCTGGCGGCCGCCACCGACCGCCCCGATCGCTTCACCGGGCTGCATTTCTTCAACCCCGTGCCGCTGATGACGCTGGTCGAGATCATCCCCGGGCTCGCCACGTCGGCCGCTACCAAGGCCTCCATGCATGCGTTTGCCGGCCGCATCGGCAAGACCGCGATCGAGGCCGCCGACAGCCCGGCGTTCATCGTCAACCGCATCCTCTGCCCGATGCTCAACGAAGCGATCTTCGCGCTCGGCGATGGCGTCGGCAGTGTCGTCGATATCGATACCGGGCTGAAGCTGGGTGCCAACCACCCGATGGGGCCGCTGACGCTTGCCGATTTCGTCGGGCTCGATACGCTGCTCAGCATCATGAAAGTGATGCAGGACGCCACCGGCGATCCCAAGTACCGGCCGGCACCGCTGCTGGTGAAATATGTCGAAGCCGGCTGGTTCGGGAAGAAGTCGGGCCGCGGTTTCTATGATTATTCGGGCCCGGAGCCCGTGCCGACTCGCTAGCTTGGTTCCGTCATCCCGGGCTTGACCCGGGACCCAGCTTTCGTCGGCTGTAAACAGCTGGGTCCCGGGTCAAGCCCGGGATGACGCCGAGGCGGGTGCCTGCGCTTAGTCGATGCGGTAATGGATCGGCTTGAAACTGCCATTGTTCGATTGCAGTGCCGAACAGGCGGTCAGCCCGATGATCAGATCGGTTTCGGCAAGCAGTTCGATGCGGTCGCCGGCCTTGCTGAGCGGCGGCAGCACCTTGAGTTCGCCGGTGGTGCCGTCGACGGGGACGTTCATGAACAGGTTGAAGGCCACCGGAATGCGATCGGGGGCGATGCCATAAGGCTCGAGCGCCGCCGCCAGATTGCCGAAGCAGCCGCGATGGGGCTCGGTGTCGCCATAGATGATGCGGAAGGTATCGCGCGAGCAGGGCGTCAGCAGGAAATCATGGCGCCCGACCGTATCGGCGACGATCCGCAGCATGATGTTCGACCGGTTGGAATAGATGGGGTCGGGCGCCGTCAGATAGATGCGGCTGAGATAATCGAGCGTCCGGCCCGACGAGATGACTTCGTCGATATCGTTGCGCGCAAAGGCGAGCAGATCGGCAACCTGTTCGCCCTGCGGGTCGATGACGGTAAGCTTCTGGCCCTTGTCGAGCGTGAAGGCGACGCCGGATCGCGGCGTGATTTCATGCAACATCGCGCAGCGTCTCGTCGTCATTGCCGCCGGCGCCGCCGCCGCGCCCGGCATAGGGGCATTGCCATTCGGGGCCGACCTGCCGGCCGCTGTATTGCGCCGCTTCCGACGTGTCGCCGTGGCGCGCCAGCATCGGGTTGATCGAGCCGGCAAGCGCCAGGTCGCGATCGAGGATCGAGCCGCGCAGTTTTTCATAGCGGTTCTGGGCACGCAGCTGCTCGAACTGGTCGTGCAGGTTGAAGACCAGCACCGGCCGCTCGAAGCGCCGCGCCGGGCGGCTGGCGCCGGGGTGCAGGCCAACGACGAAAAAGGCCTCGCCGCCGAAGCTGAGCGAGAAATGCGGGTCTTCGGGGTCATCGCTGACGCGGGTATCGGCCGGCGATCCGTACCAGAGTGCATCCTTGTCCGACAGCGACTGGACGCGTTCCCACAAAAAGCGTTCGAAAACCGCCTCGGCCATGACATCGGGCTGCTCGAAGATCACCACCAGGGTCTGGAACAGTTCGGGGGTGTGGCGATAATCGGCCGCAAGCCTGGTCAGCTCGGGGACGATGCGAAGATCGTCCCAGGCGGACGCAAGGTCGCGCGCGATGAGGATTCGCATCTTGTCTCGCGACAGCGCCGATTTGGCGCCGACGCAGGGGAAATCCGCCGCGCGGATGAAGGTTCGGAAGCGCTCGGCGAGGTCGGCCTCGCCCGCCTCCGGATTGTCGATCGTCATTGAAGAACTCCATTGGCCGCTTGCCCGGCGTGCCCCTGAACAACCAACGCCGCGCGGCAATGTTCCCGCAGGCCATGTCACGGACGAACGCCCGGTCTCTGCTGCAAGGGCCTGCGCAACCTGCCTTCGCGGGTTCGGATCGCGCTTTCGCGCCGCCGCATCGCCCCGTATAGACGCCGCATGAGCCACGCCCCCGACCCTGAAATGCTCGCCAAGACCGAGACGCTGATCGAGGCGCTGCCTTATCTGCAGCGCTATGCGGGCAAGATCTTCGTCGTCAAATATGGCGGCCATGCCATGGGCGATGCGGCACTGGCGCAGGACTTTGCCGAGGATATCGTGCTGTTGAAGGCAGTCGGAATCCTGCCCGTGGTTGTCCATGGCGGCGGCCCGCAGATCGGCGCCATGCTCAAGCGGCTGGGCATCGAGAGCCGCTTTGTCGATGGCCTGCGCGTCACCGATGCGGCGACGGCGCAGATCGCCGAAATGGTGCTGGCCGGGTCGATCAACAAGGAACTCGTCGCCTGGATCGAACGCGCCGGCGGCCGCGCTGCGGGCATTTCCGGCAAGGATGCCGGCCTCGTCCGCGCCAGGAAGGTGGAGCGTACCACCCGCGATCCGGACAGCGCCATCGAACAGGCGGTCGATCTCGGTTTCGTCGGCGAACCCGAAGCCGTCGACCGGACGATCATCGACACGCTGCTTGGCGCCAATATCGTCCCTGTCATTGCGCCGGTGGCCGTGGGCGCCGATGGCCATACCTACAACATCAACGCCGACACCATGGCCGGAGCCATCGCTGCGGCGCTCGGCGCCTCGCGGCTGTTCCTGCTGACCGATGTCGCCGGCGTGCTGTCGAAGGACAAGCAACTGCTCGCCGACCTGACTCCTGCCGATATTGCAGTGCTTGTCGCCGACGGCACGATCAGCGGCGGGATGATTCCCAAGCTCGAAACCTGTGTCGCCGCGGTCGAGGCCGGGGTCGATGCCGCCGTCATCCTCGATGGCCGGATCGGCCATGTCATGCTGCTCGAAATCTTCACCCGGCGCGGCGTGGGGACGCTGGTCCGCGCTGCTGGCTCGTTGAAAGGCTGAATCCAATCCCCGGGGGTAGGACGTCAGCCGCCGTAGAGCCTGTCGAGCCGTTCGCCATAGGCCTGTTTCAGCACATGGCGCCGGATCTTCAACGACGGCGTCATCTGCTGGTTGTCGGTGGTGAAGGGTTCATCGGCGATGATGACGCGGCGGACCTTCTCGATGACCGAAAGCTTTGAATTGACCCGGTCGACCGCGGCCATGACGGCGCGGTGGAATTCGGGCTCCTTGGCCAGCTTCTGCAGATCGGCCGGCATTCCCATCTGCCGGGCCCAGCCGAGCGCCCATTCGGCTTCGGGGACAACGACGCCGACGATGTATGGCCGCTTGTCGCCATAGACCATCGCCTGGTTGATTTCGTCCTGAAGTGTCAGCATCCCTTCGATGCGCTGGGGCGCGACATTGTCCCCCTTGTCGTTGATCAATATGTCCTTCTTGCGATCGGTGATGACGAGGTGGCCGTCCTTGTCGAGATGGCCGATATCGCCGGTCAGCAGCCAGCCGTCCTGCAGCACGCGGTGGCTTTCGGCATCGTTCATCCAATAGCCGTCCATCACCAGTTCGCCGCGGACCAGGATCTCGCCGTCGCTGGCGATCTTCACCTCGACACCGGGCAGCGGCGGCCCGACGGTGTGCATCTTGATCCGCGCCCGCGGGCGGTTGCACGAGATCACCGGCCCGGCCTCGGTCTGGCCATAGCCTTGCAGGATGGCGATGCCTATCGCCGAAAAGAAAATCCCGACTTCGGGGTTGAGCGGCGCGCCGCCGGCGACAAGCCCCTTCAGCCGGCCGCCGAACTTGGCGCGGATCGATTTGCGGATGGTGCGTTCAAGGGCCGCATCGAGCAGCTTGTCGGCGAGATTGAAAGGTTCGTTGCGGGCTTCCTTGCGCGCCAGCCGCAGCGCCTGGTTGAGCAAAGTGACGGCGATGCCGCCCTGTTTCTCGATCTGCTTGGCGATGCGGGTACGAAGCACTTCGAACAGGCGCGGCACCACGACCATGAAGGTCGGCCGCACTTCCTCGATATTGGCAGCCAGCTTTTCGAGGCCCTCGGCGTAAGCAATCTGGCCGCCCATGCCGAGCGGCATGTACTGGCCGGCGGTATGCTCATAGGCGTGGCTGAGCGGCAGGAAGCTGAGGAACAGCTCGCCCGGCACCTCACCGGCTTCGAAATCCTGCTCGATGATGGTGATCGCGCCGGCGATGTTGCGCATGATCGCGCCATGGTGCTGGCGCACCCCGCGCGGCGCGCCGCCGGTGCCGCTGGTGTAGATGAGGCAGGCCAGATCGTGGCGCTGCATCGTTGCCCGGGCACGGACGCTGGCGCGATCGGCCTCCAGGCTGGCGGCACGGTCGCTCAGGATCGTTTCCCATTGCGAGGCTTCGAAGCCCGCGCTGCGCTGGGCGTCCTTCAGATGATCGATGCCGATGACGATGCGGCAATGGTCGCTCGCCGCCACTGCCGGCAGCACATTGGCGGCAAGCTTGGGGTTGGACACGATGACGGCGCGCGCGCCCGAATTATTGAGGATATGGGCGTGATCGGCCTGGGTATTGGTGGTGTAGGCGGGAACGGTGATTGCGCCGGCCGCCATGATGGCAAGATCGGCGAGGCACCATTCGGGGCGATTTTCGCTGACCAGCGCGACCCGGTCGCCGCGCTTGATGCCGAGGTCGATCAGCGCTGCCGACAGGCTGGCAACGGTGTCGCGGGCGTCGGCCCAGCTGATCGATTGCCAGCTGCCATCGATCTTGCGCGTCAGGAACGGCGCTGCCCCACGCTCATCGGCATTGTCGAGGAACATGGTGACGAGATTGGGCCAGGCATCGACTCGGGCAGCCAGGCGCGCAGGGGCAAGCGGCGGCAGTTTCGGGGGGGCCATTACGCTTTCGTCCTCAAAAACCGTCAGTTCTGGAAACCGCCAGTTCTAGAAACCGGTGGCGACGCCTTCGCTACGCGGATCGACACCGCCGCGCCAGAGTCCTGTTCTGCCGTTGCCGACCCGTTCAAGGCCATTGGCCTTGAGCGGCAGCGGGAAGGACGCGACCTTGTGGCCGAGCTTCTCGAGCGCCGGCACCATCGCCTTGAGGCGCTCGCCCTGCGGCCCGGCTTCAACGACGACGAGACCGTCGTTCACATAGACAAGCGGCAGCGCAATCGCGTCGCCGACCGGCAGTTTCCAGTCGAGAACGCCAATGATCGCCTTGGCGACCTGGGCCGGGATGGTCATGCCGCCGGCAGCGCCGATGGCGAGAATGGCACGGCCGCGTGAGTCATAAACGATCGATGGCGACATCGACGACCGCGGCCGCTTGCCGCCTTCGACACGATTGGCGACGGGGGCGCCGGCGACCATCGGCTCGAAGCTGAAATCGGTAAGTTCGTTGTTGAGCACCATGCCACCAGCAACCAGCGAGCTGCCGAAGGCGCCTTCGACCGTGGAGGTCAGCGAGGCAAGATTGCCGGCGGCATCGACAGCGGCGAAGTGCGTTGTCGAGGGGATTTCGCCGCCCGGCGCCGCGGTGCGCTTTTCGGCGCCCCTGGGGGCGCCGGCTTCGACCCGGGCCATTGTCGAATCGGCCTTGATCAGTCGCCCACGGCTTTTCAGATAATCATCGGCGATCAACCCGGCGACGGGCACCGAAACGAAATCGGCATCGGCGCCATAGGCGGCGCGATCGGCAAAGGCGAGCCGCTCGCTTTCGGCGATCAGATGCCAGGCCACCGGGCTGTCGGGGCCGAGCTTTGCCAGATCAAAGCCTTCGAGCTGCTTGAGAATGGCGAGCACCGCAATACCGCCGGCCGAAGGCGGCCCCATGCCGCAGACCTTGTAGCGGCGATAGCTGGCGCACACCGGCGGGCGGGCCTTGGCCTCATAGGCGGCGAGGTCAGCAAGCGTCATCGACGACGGGTTGGTCGGCGCCGTGGCGACGCGGGTGACGATCGTCTGGGCAACGGCGCCGGTGTAAAAGGCTTGCGGCCCGGCCTTGGCAATGGCTTCGAGCGTTTGCGCCAGCGCTTCGTTGACGATGCGCGACCCGGCAGGCTTGGGCGTGCCATCGGGGTTGAGGAACAGTGCCGTCGCCTCGGGGGTGCGCGCCAGGTTCTTGGCGCTGCCGGCGACGGCGCGGGCCATGCGTGGTGTCATTTCATAGCCGCCGCGCGCGAGATCGATGGCGGGCTGGAACAGCGCTGCCCAGGGCAGCTTGCCTTGCGCCTTGTGCGCCATCGCCAGCATTGCGACATTGCCCGGAACGCCGACGCTCTTGCCGCCTGGCGTCGCTTCACCGCGCGGCTGGGGCTTGCCATCGGCACCCATGAACAGTTGCGGCGTTGCTGCCATCGGCGCCTTTTCGCGGCCATCGAAGGTCAACGGCGCGCCGCCTTTTGCCGGTTGGTAGACAAGCAGGCCGCCGCCGCCGATGCCCGAGGATTGCGGCTCGACGACCGTCAGTGCCAGCAACGTGGCGGCAATCGCGTCCATGGCATTGCCGCCCTGCTTGAGCATCGCGATGCCGGCCGCGGTGGCACGCGGATCGGCCGAGGACACCGCATTGGCATGGCTGGCGGCGTTGACGGGCGCCTGGGCATGGGCCGGCAACGTCGCTGCAAGAGCCAAAAGGGGCAGGGCAATAAGGGCTTTGATCATGGCTGCGACCATAGCGGGGCGAATTGTGACGGCAAGAGGCGTCACCCAGGCGACAACGCGAGGTCCTTCTGAAGCACCACGACGTCCGACTGCCGATAGGCCAACCGGGAATAGAATCCGAGCGCTGCCAGATTATCGGTCCGCACCATCAGGTTGAGCCGCGGAACGCCGGCGGCCGCGCACCAGTCTTCGGCTGCGGCCATCAACAGGCGTGCAATGCCGCGCCGCCGTTCGGCCTCGGCGACGGCGAGGTAATAGACCCAACCGCGATGGCCATCGTGCCCGGCCATCACCGTGCCTAAAAGCTGTGCATCGCGCCGGGCAACAAGGATCGTCGATGCTGGCCCGGCCAGCGCACGGTTGGCATCGGCAATCGGGTCGTTCCACGGTCGCGTCAGCCCCGCCGCAGCCCACAGCGCGGCGGCGGCGGGAACCTCGGCCACCAACAATGTACCGACCTCAGCCACCGACCGCGCTTGCCACGCTGTCGAACCCGCCTTGCCGCAGCAGTGCCGCCAGCTCGGTCTTGATTCGGGTCACCAGCCCGGGGCCTTCATAGACCAGCGCCGAATAAAGCTGCACCGCACTCGCCCCGGCGCGGATACGGGCAAAGGCATCGGCGCCCGACGCAATGCCGCCCGCCGCGATCAGCGGCAGTTGCCCGCCCGTCGCCCGGGCAAAGCCCTGCAGGGCCGCAAGCGCCAGCGGCTTCAAGGGCGCACCCGAAAGCCCGCCGCTTTCGCCAGCGTCGCGGCTGGCGAGTGCCGGGCGGCTGATGGTGGTGTTCGACACGATCAGGCCATCGACGCCACCCTCGATGGCGATGCGTGCAATGGTCTCGAAATCGGCCGGCTCCAGATCGGGCGCCACCTTGACGAACAGCGGCACCGCCAGCGCCCCGCGCGCATCGACGACGCGGGCAACAAGATCGGCAAGCGCTGCCCCATCCTGCAACGCCCGCAGCCCCGGGGTGTTGGGCGACGAGATGTTGACGGTGACATAGCTGGCCAGCGCGGCCGCGGCGCGGACGCCCGCCACATAATCGGCGGTCCGGTCCTCGGCATCCTTGTTGGCGCCGAGGTTGATGCCGACGACGCCGGGCAGGCCGCGCCGCGCCGTCAGCCGCGTGACGGCATGTTCGAGGCCAAGATTGTTGAAGCCCATGCGGTTGATGACGGCAGCATCCTCGACAAGCCGGAACAGCCGCGGCTGCGGGTTGCCGGCCTGGGGGCGCGGCGTCACCGATCCGCATTCGACAAAGCCGAATCCCAGTTTCAGCATCGCATCGGGTACCAGCACATCCTTGTCGAAGCCCGCTGCCAGCCCGACGGGGTTGGGCAGCGACAGCCCGGCGATACGGGTGGCCAGGATGGGATCATCGGGTGCCGCGGCCGGCACCAGCCCGGTGCGCAGCGCCGCCAGAGTCAGGCCATGGGCGCGTTCGGGATCGAGCGCGAAAATCAACGGGCGGAGGGCGGAAAACATCACGGCCGTCATGCAATGCGATCGCGTCGCCGTCAAAGCGCAGACTTGGGGTGCGGCGACACTCCGGGTGAATCGAAAAGTGCCTCCGGCGGCCGGGGCCGGCGGCCCCGGACCCCGATTGATGTGTCGGCGCGCATGCGCGGAACCCACTGAATGGGGTTTGGGGCCGTTGGCCCCAACCGCCGGAGGCCTTATTCTTCCTCGTCGTCGCGCCCGACCAGATCGAGCGCCCGCGCCCGCACCTGGTGCAGCTGGCACCAGTGGACCAGCGCTTCCTCGCGGCCATGCGTCACCCAGACTTCGCCGGGGGCAAGTTCGGTGACGGTAGCGGTAAGTTCGTCCCAATCGGCATGGTCGGAAATGACAAGCGGCAACTCGACACCGCGCTGGACGGCGCGCTGGCGGATCCGCATCCACCCCGACGCGAGCGCCGGAACGGGATCGGGCAGGCGGCGCGTCCACCGGTCGGCAAGTGCCGAAGGCGGGGCGATGACGATCGACCCAGCCATTTCGGCGGCCTTGATTCCGGTGGCCGGGCGAAGCGCGCCGAGATCGACACCGAAATGGCGGTAGAGGTCGCACAGCTTCTGCATGGCGCCGTGGATGTAGATGGGGGCGTCATGGCCGGCAGCGCGCAGTTCGGCGATGACTCGCTGCGCCTTGCCAAGGGCATAGGCGCCGATGAGGACACAGCGGTCGGGCTCGGCGGCAAGCGCCGCCAGTGCCTTGGCGATTTCGCCTGCGATCGGCGGGTGGCGAAACACCGGCAGACCGAAAGTGGCTTCGGTGATGAAGACATCGCAGGGCACGGGCTCGAACAGCTGGCAGGTCGGGTCCGGCCGGCGCTTGTAATCGCCCGAGACGACGATTCGCTCCCCCTTGTGCTCGAGGACGATCTGCGCCGACCCAAGGACATGCCCGGCGGGGACGAACCGCACATCGACATCGCCCAGCCTCAGGCTTTCACCATAGGCCAGCGCCTGGCCACCGGTCTGGTCGCCATAGCGGACGCCCATGATGGCAAGGGTTTCGGCGGTGGCGAGCACCTTGCCATGGCCGGCGCGGGCGTGGTCGGCATGGCCATGGGTGACCAGTGCCTTGTCCTTCGGACGCGACGGATCGATCCAGACGTCGGCAGGGGCGATGTAAATGCCCTCTGGATGGGGAATCAGCCAGTCGGGGGATTTCATCCGAGAACTATAGCGGAAACGGCGTCCAGATCATGTCGTTGATGTCGCGGCCGCCGGTCGCCAGCAGCGCGAGGCGTTCGAAACCCAGGGCAACGCCGCTCGCCGGCGGCATCAGTGCCAGGGCGGCCAGGAAGTCATCGTCGATCGGGTAGCGCTCGCCATAAAGGGTCTGTTTCAAGTCCATCTCGGCTTCGAAGCGCCGGCGCTGTTCGGCGGCATCGGTCAATTCGCCGAAGCCGTTGGCGAGTTCGACCCCGCAGGCATAAAGTTCGAAACGCTCGGCAAAGCGCGGGTCGGCAGGGCAGGGCCGGGCGAGGGCGGCTTCGGAAATCGGATATTCGCAAAGCACGGTGAGCCGGCCCTCGCCCAGTGCCGGTTCGATGCTTGTGACGACGATCTTGCTGAACAGGTCCGACCAGCCGTCATCGGCGGCCACGGTAATGCCGAGCCCGGCGGTCGCCTCGGCCATGGCGTCGCGATCGTCGAGCAGCGCGGCAAGGTCGAGACCGCAGTGGCGCTCGAACGCGGCCGCCAGTGTCAGCCGCTCGGGTTCGGCAAAGGGATCGCAGGTCCGGTCGCGCCAGCTCAGCCGTTCGCGCCCGGCCGCCGACAGGGCGGTGCGGCACAGTTCGACGGCATCGGCCATCACTTCGGACCAGTCGGCATGGCTGCGATACCATTCGATCATGGTGAACTCAGGGGCATGGAGCGGCCCGGCCTCGCGGTTGCGCCAGACGCGGGCGAAATCGACGATTCGGGTTTCGCCGGCCGCGAGCAGCTTCTTGGCGGCAAGCTCGGGCGATGTGTGGAGATAGCGCCGTGCGGGCGTGCCGCCTTCCGGCTGCCAGTCGGCAGCAAAGGCATGGAGATGCGCCTCGTTGCCCGGCGATCGCTGCACCGCGCCGCATTCGACGGCCACGAAATCGCGCGCGGCGAACCAGCCCTGCAGCGCCAGCTTGACGCGGTTGCGCGCCAGCAGCAGCGGCCGCCGGTCGGCATGGGTTTCGGGGTGCCACCAGATGGGGGTCATTGCTGGTGTCATTGCAGGTGTCGTTGCAGGTCCGGGCGCATCACCCTTGGCCTTTGGCCGTCATGCGGCTAACAGCGCAAGCTTTCACGCACTTGAAGGCCCTATTCATGGTCAAAGTCATCGCCAGCAACGTCCGCAAGGGCAATGTCCTCGAGCATGAAGGCGGGCTCTATGTCGTCCTCAAGGCCGACAGCTTCCGCCCCGGCAAGGGAACGCCGACGACGACGGTCGAAATGCGCCGGATCTCGGACGGGGTGAAGACGGTGATCACGGTCAAGACCGGCGAAGGCCTGGAACGCGCCTTTGTCGAGGAAGTCAGCCACAATTACCTCTACAATGATGGCGACAACTTCATTTTCATCAACAACGAGAATTACGACCAGGTGCCGGTGACTGCGGCCATGCTCGGCGACGACGCCGTGTGGCTTCAGGAAAATGCCGAGTGCCAGCTGCTGATGTTCGATGGCAAGCCGGTCTCGATCTCGCTGCCGCCGCGCGTGGCGATGACGATCACGGCCACCGAACCCGTGGTCAAGGGCCAGACCGCATCGTCGAGCTACAAGCCCGCCACCATGGAAAATGGCGCCCGGGTCATGGTGCCGCCGCACATCGACGTCGGCACGCGCATCGTCATCAACACCGAGGATTCCAGCTACGTCGAGCGCGCCAAGGATTGAGGTTGCCTCCGGCGGCTGGGGCCGGTGGCCCCAGACCCCATTCGCCTGCGGCTATCTTGCACTAAGCGGCGGCGTCTGCTGGTGCTGGACGACGCGCCAGACATCATGCTCCAGCCGGCGCATCGTTGTCGTGCACCAGGCGACATAGCCGGCGGCGCCGTCGCGTTGGGCTTCGGCCTTGTAGGCGATGGTGATCAGCCCTTCCTGTGGCCGCACCACCTTCTGCTCGCTGAACGCAACGCTCGACCAGCGCGGCGTATGCGCAACGGCGGCGATCGCCTCGGCCCCGGTCATCACATGCGGCTGCTGGGGCAGCACCATCACACAGGCATCGTCGATCAGGTCGCGATAATGCCCGGCATCGCCCGTCCACAGGCTGTCCTCGAATTCCCAGATGCGGTCGTCGTCCATCGCGTATCTCCCTTGGTACAGGGTTACGCTTGCCGGCGCGGTGCGTTCCGGGTGGGCGCTATTCGGCCGCGGGCATCAGCCCGGCTGCGGTCAGCCGTTCGGCGATGATCGGCATCAGGGTCGGCGGGATGTCGGGCATCGGCGGGTGGCTGGTGAAGCTGCGATTGTCGCTCAGCACCGTCTCGCCGCTGCGAATGACAAAGCCTTCATAGCCCTTGGCGGCAACCGCGTTGCAGATCGTCGTATAGGTGTTGAGCCCGCCGGCATAGGGCATGAACATCCGCGGCTTGCCCGGCACATTGGCGCCCATGTACCAGCTGTTGGCCTGGGGCAGCATGGTGGGTGTAACGGCGGCGCGGACATGCTCGCACCACTGGTCTTCCGCCTCTGCGCTGGCCTCGATGCTCGCCTGCTGGCGCTGGCGCAGGAAAACAAGGGCGTCGGTCAGCCATTCGACATGCTGCTCGATCGAATTGATCATGTTGGTCAGGACGGAGGGGCTGCCCGGCCCGGTGATGGTGAACAGATTGGGGAAGCCCGCGACCATCAGGCCCAGATAGCTGCGCGGCCCTTCGGCCCAATGCTCGCGCATCGTCCGCCCGCCCTGCCCACGAATATCAATCCGGTCGATGGCGCCGGTCATCGCGTCGAAGCCGGTGGCGAGGACAATGGCGTCGAAATCATGTTGGCGCGTGGCTGTGGCGATGCCGGCGGCGTTGAAGCGATCGATCGGTGCCGCGTGCAGATCGACAAGCTCGACATTGGCGCGGTTGAAGGTGGCATAATAGCCGGTATCGACGCACGGGCGCTTGGTGCCGAAGGGGTGGTTGTTGGGGGTCAGCAACTGGGCGACGGCCGGGTCGGCAACCTGTTCGCGGATTTTCTCGGCGACGAATTCATGGACGATGCGGTTGGCGGCAGGGTCGATCGCGGTATCGGCAAAGGCGCCGAGGATGCGAAAGCCGCCCCAGGCCCAGCGGCGTTCGAGCTCGGCGCGGATCTCGTCCGGGGCGGTGAGCATCGCCAGCGCGTTGCGGGGTTCATTCTGGAAACCGCCGACGCTGTCTTTCGATGCAGCGCGATAGGCACGCGGGTCGGCGGCCCAGGCGTCGAAGTCCTCGGCCGGAATCGGGCCATTGTGCGCCGGCATCGAATAGTTCGGCGTACGCTGGAAAACCGTGAGGTGCGCGGCCTGTTCGGCGATGATTGGGATCGACTGGATGGCCGACGACCCGGTGCCGATGATGCCGACGCGCTGGCCGGAAAAATCGACACCTTCGTGCGGCCAGCGCGAGGTGCGATAGACCGGTCCTTCGAAATCATCGATGCCGGGAAAGGTGACATCCGTCGGGACCGACAGGCAGCCGGTGGCGAGAACAAGATGCCGGCAATCATAGGTTGCGCCGGTGTCGGTCGCGACCCGCCAGCGCTGCGCCGCTTCGTTCCAGTGCGCGGCGGTCACGCGGACATTGAAGCTGATATCGCGATTGAGGTCGAAGCGTTCGGCGACATGCCCGGCATAGCGCAGCAGTTCGGGTTGCGGTGCATAGCGTTCGGACCAGCGCCATTCCTTTTCAAGTTCCTCATCGAAGCCGAAGCTGTATTCGAGGCTCTGGATATCGACCCGGGCGCCGGGATAGCGGTTCCAGTACCAGGTGCCACCGACGCCGCTGCCGGCCTCCACCACCTGCGCCGATATTCCCGCCGCGCGCAGCTTGTGGAGCATGTACATGCCGGCAAATCCGGCGCCGACGACAAGGACGTCGGTGGTGATCGGCGATGTCGTGTCGGCCATTGCGCAGTCCCCGTTGATCGATCGAGATGGCAAGGTACCACGTCCGCGGCCGGCACGAAGCCGTTCAAGAGAACAGGGTACACCCCGTTTTCAGGCCTCGTGCTGCGGCAGACCGTCGCCGATGACATAGTAATCGCCCTTGTCGGCAACGAAGATGTGCATGTGAAGCCGAGTGTCTGTCGGCGCATCGAAAGCGCCCATCGCAATGGCAATCCGATCGCGCCCCGGTGGGTCCCAGAACAGGAAACTGCCGCAGGTGCTGCAAAAGCCCCGCCGCACCTTTTCGGAAGACTGATACCAGGTCAGCCGGTCATCGCCCATGATGGTCAGCGCGGCGCGCGGCACGTCGGTCGATGCCCAGAAATGCCCCGATTGCTTGCGACACTGCCGGCAATGGCAGGCGTCGGGCGGCGGCAGGTCGCCGGCGACGGTGAACGATATGGCGCCACAAAGGCATGATCCCGTGTGCATGCGTCGCATTTTAACCGATATCGGACCAGCGCCGAAGCCCCGACTTTTCGAGCTCTCTGTTTGTTTTCGCCTCCCGGCCCCTATATCCCGGCTGTGAGTCTTCCCGCCCCGATTGCCGACTGGTTCGCTCGCCGTGGCTGGCACCCGCGCCGGCATCAGCTCGAAATGGTCGCGGCCGCTCGTGCCGGTCACCATGCGCTGCTGGTGGCGCCGACCGGCGCCGGCAAGACCCTGGCGGGGTTCCTGGCGACGCTGGCCGATCTGGCCGAGAACCCGCGCGAGGGGCTGCACACCATCTATGTCAGTCCGTTGAAGGCGCTGGCAGTCGATGTGCAGCGCAACCTGCTGACGCCGGTGAATGAGATCGGCCTCGATATCCGCATCGAGACGCGCACCGGCGATACCCCGTCGGACCGCAAGAAGCGCCAGCGCGAGGCGCCGCCGCACATCCTGCTGACGACGCCCGAATCGCTGGCGCTGCTAATCAGCTATCCCGATGCGGAAACCATGCTGGCGGGCGTCGAGACCGTGATCGTCGATGAAATCCACGCCTTTGCCACCACCAAGCGCGGCGACCAGCTCAGCCTCGCGCTGTCGCGGCTGCAGAAACTCGCGCCCGGCCTGCGCCGCGTCGGGCTGAGCGCGACCATCGCCGATCCCGAAAGCTATCAGGGCTGGCTCGCGCCCGACGCCGATGCGGACAGCGTGACACTCGTCACCGGCGATCCCGGCGCCGCGCCAGTGGTCGAGATCATCATCCCCGAAGACCGCATTCCCTGGGCGGGGCACAACGGCCGCTGGGCGGCAGCGGCGGTGATGCGCCGGATCGAAAAGGCGCGGCTGGCGATCGTCTTCGTCAACACCCGCGCCGTTGCCGAACTCGTGTTCCGCGATCTGTGGAGCGAGAATGATCAGGCGCTGCCCATCGGCATCCACCATGGCTCGCTTTCGGCCGAAGCCCGCCGCAAGACCGAAGCCGCGATGGCGAACGGCAAGCTGCGCGCCATCGTCGCCACCGCCAGCCTCGATCTCGGCATCGATTGGGGCGATGTCGATCTCGTCATCCAGATGGGGGCGCCCAAGGGGGCCTCGCGCCTGCTGCAGCGCACGGGGCGTGCCAACCACCGCATGGACGAGGCCAGCCATGCGCTGATCGTGCCGGGGAACCGCTTCGAATATCTGGAAAGTGTGGCGGCGCGCGATGCGGTGCTGGCGAACGATCTTGATACCGATGTGTTTCGCCCCGGCGGGCTCGATGTGCTGGCGCAGCATGTCTTCGGGCTGGCGGCGGCAGCGCCCTTCCTGGCCGATGAGGTCTATGCCGAAATCCGCAGCGCCGCGCCCTATGCCGGGCTGTCGCGGGCCCGCTTCGACGAGGTATTGGGGTTCGTCGCCACCGGCGGCTATTCGCTGCGCGCCTATGATCGCTACCAGCGGCTGAAACTCGACAAAGCCGGGTCTGGGGACGGCCGTTGGCGGCTCAGCCACCCGCGCCTTGCCGCCCAGCACCGGCTCAATTCGGGCACCATCGTCGAGGCGGTGACGATGAATGTCGTTTTCGGCAATGGCGCGCCCGGGCGCGGTGGCAAGCGTCTGGGCCAGATCGAGGAATGGTTCGGCGGGCAGCTGCGCGTTGCCGACAGTTTCATGTTTGCCGGCATGACGCTGGAAGTGACCGGCTTTGATGGCCCCGATATCCATGTCCGTCTCGGCCGCGGCGTGCCGAGCGTGCCCACTTACGTTGGCGGCCGCATGCCGCTGTCGACCAATCTGGCGGCGCGGGTGCGCGGGCTGCTCAACAGCCCCGAGCGCTGGGCCGAAATGCCCGACGATGTCCGCGAATGGCTCGAAATCCAGGCCCGGCGATCACGGCTGCCGGGGCTCGACGATCTTCTCGTTGAAACCTTCGAGCGCGACGGCCGCTTTTTCATGGTTGCCTATGGCTTTGCCGGCCGCAACGCCCATCAGACGCTGGGGATGCTGCTCACCCAGCGCATGGAGGCGGCCGGGTTGCAGCCGCTGGGCTTTGTCGGCGGCGATTACATGGTGGCAGTCTGGTCGCTGAAGCGGGTCACCGATCCAGCGCCCCTGTTCAGCCCCGATGTCTTCGAGGAAGAACTTGCCGAATGGATGGCGGCCTCGCCTTTCCTGCGCCGCGCCTTTCGCGATGTCGCGATCATCGGCGGGCTGATCGAGCGCGCCATCCCCGGCCAGCACAAGAGCGGGCGGGCGATGAGCGTCTCGTCCGATCTGATCTACAATGTCCTGCGTCGCCACGAGCCGTCGCACCTGCTGCTGACCGCTGCCTGGGCCGATGCGCGCTCGAAATTGACCGATATCGACAGGCTGGCAGGGTTGCTCGACCTGGCCCAGGCCAGGCTCGTGCTTGTCGAGCTGTCGCGGGTTTCGCCGCTCGCCGTCCCGGTGCTTCTCGAAGTCGGGCGCGAATCGGTGCCGGGCGCCGCCGACACCTCGTTGCTCATCGAGGCCGCCGAACTCGCCGCCGAAGCCATGCAGCTCGATTAGAAGCGGTTGCGCGCGGGCAGGAGCGCCAGCTTGCCTTGCAGGCAAAGAAAACGGCGCCAGACCCGGTGGGGGCCTGGCGCCGCATCAGCGTCGGATTGGCGCAACGGTTACTTGACGGTGGCTTCGCCGTCTTCGATGGCATCGGCACGGGCTTCGCCACGCTCTTCGATGGCATCAGCCTGGTTGCGCATGGCATCAGCGTTGGCTTCGGCATTGTTTTCGGCAACGCCGCCCATGGCTTCGCCCTTGTCTTCGACCATTTCGGCCTTGTTTTCCAGATTGTCGGCGGTGGCTTCGGTCGATTCGCGAACGCCATCGGCCTGCTTTTCAGCGGCCGACTTTTCGCAGCCGGCAAGCGCCAGAACGGCGGCGAACGATGCGATGCTCAAGGTAAGGCTGGACTTCATGTCAGTGCTCCTGATCCGTTTCGGCCCCTGACAGGAGCCCGGTCACATAACGCCCCGCCGGAACAACGGTTCCGGGCGATGAGGCACCGCCGGAACAACGGTTCCGGTCGATGGGGCACCGCCGAAACAACGCTTTCGGTCGGTGGGCACTGCCGGAACGGGTTCCGGTAAATGGGTGGCCCCGGCCAGGATTCGGGGGGAAGCTGATGGCCGGGGCCGTTTGAGGGCGACGCTCGCGGGGGGACTGTCTGCGCCGCCTCTGTGGGGGAATACGCATTTGGCAGGCGTTGGTTGCGTCGAACCACGAATATTGTGGAAATTTTCTTGGGCAGGAACCCGAAACAGCAATCTACGTTTAGATTTCGACCGGCGCAGCGATCGCCGGCATGAATATAAAGGAGAATTTCGATGGGTGAACTTACCGAAAAGGCCAAGGGCGTCGGCAATGATCTTGCCGGCAAGACCAAATCGGCTGTCGGCAAGGCAACCGACGATCCGTCGTTGCGCGTCGAAGGTGGTGCTCAGCAGGTCAAGGGCAGCGCCCAGAAGGTCAAGGGTGACGTCGAAGGCGCCGCCGGCGACAAGATCTGACCGCTTGGTCACACCATAGTAACGACCGTTCGCCCGGTGCAGCACCCGCTGCGCCGGGCGATTTCGTTTGGCCCCAATTGGCGCTTGCGCCTGGCGGATCGATTGCGGCAAGACGCGACCAATGGATGTTGCCCTTTCGTTCGCTGGCGAGACACTCTGCCCGCAACCCTGTGGCGGGCTGTTCTGGCCCGCCCGGTCGGCATTGCTCGTTGCCGATCTGCACTTCGAGAAAGCCAGTGCCTTTGCCCGCCGCGGCTGGCTGCTGCCGCCCTATGACAGTGCCGACACGCTGGCGACATTGATCGGCACGATCGAGGCCACGGGGGCGCAGCGGATCATCTGCCTCGGCGACAGTTTTCACGATGCCGGCGGTCCCGCCCGGCTGGCCGATGGCCCGCGCGCGGCCCTGCGCAGCCTTACGGCCAGCCTCGACTGGCTGTGGATTACCGGCAACCATGATGATCGCGCCGGTGCCGCCCTCGGTGGCCGGGTGATGGCCGAAGCCCGCCTGGGGCCGCTGATCCTGCGCCACGAAGCCGATCCCGGCGATCCGGCGCCCGAAATCTCGGGGCATTTCCACCCCAAGATCGCCGTTCGCATCCGCGGCCGCCGCATCGTCCGCCGCTGTTTCGCGGCATCGGCATCGAAGCTGATCCTGCCCGCCTATGGCGCCTTTGCCGGCGGGCTCGATGTTGGTGATCCGGCAATTACCGGGGTGATGCGGGGCGCGGTGACGGCGATTGTCGCCGAAGGCAACCGCCTGCTGCAGTTTCCGGTGGCGGCACCGGCCGGCGCGGTCGCCGCCGAATAGCTTGACCTTGGACCTGCGTGACAGCAACGCGGGTGTCATGAACGCCCCGCTCGCCAGCCGACCCTCGACCCGCCGCATCCTGGGTGCCAGCCTCGTCGGCACAGCCGTCGAATTCTACGATTTCTATATCTATGCGACCGCTGCGGCGATCGTCTTCGGGCCGCTGTTCTTCCCCTCGGAGGATGCCTCGGCGCAATTGCTGGCGGCCTATGCCAGCTTTGCCGTCGCCTTCATCGCCCGGCCGATCGGGGCGCTGGTCTTCGGTCATTATGGGGATCGCATCGGCCGCAAATCGACGCTTGTCGCCAGCCTGCTCGTCATGGGCGGTTCCACCCTCGCGATTGCCTTTCTGCCGACGTATCAGAGCGTTGGCTGGGTGGCGCCACTGCTGCTGTGCCTGCTGCGCTTCGGCCAGGGCTTCGGGCTGGGCGGCGAATGGGGCGGCGCGGCGCTGCTGGCGGTCGAAAATGCCCCGCCGGGCTATCGCGGCCGTTTCGGCATGTTTCCGCAATTGGGTGCGCCGGTCGGGTTCATCGCTGCCAATGGCCTTTTCCTCCTGCTCGGGCTGACCTTGAGCGACGCGGATTTCCGGGCCTGGGGCTGGCGGCTGCCGTTCCTGTTCAGCGCCGTCCTTGTCGGCGTCGGGCTCTGGGTGCGGCTGAAGCTGACCGAAACCCCGGCCTTCGCGGCAATGGCCGAAAAGGGCCCGCCGCCGGCGGTGCCGATCGCCGAACTGCTCCGCGATCACTGGCGCGCCACGCTCGGCGGCACCTTAGGCGTCATCGCCTGCTTTGCGCTCTTTTACCTCTCGACGGCCTTTGCGCTCGGCTATGGCACGACCAAGCTCGGCCATGCGCGCGAAACCTTCCTGTCGGTGCAGCTTGGCGCCATTCTGTTTCTGGGGGCCGGCATCCTGCTCGCCGGCTGGCTGTCGGACAAGTTCGATCCGCGCCGCGTGCTGATCGGCGGCTGTGTGGGCGGCATCGCCGCCGGCGCACTGCTGGCGCCGATGCTCGGCAGCGGGTCGCTGGCTGTGATCGGCGTCTTTCTCGCCCTGGCGCTGTTCGTGATGGGCTTTGTCTATGGCCCGCTCGGGGCCTGGCTGCCGGGGCTGTTTCCGGCGCGGGTGCGCTATACCGGCGCTTCGATGGCCTTCAATCTCGGCGGCATATTGGGCGGTGGTCTTGCACCCGTTGCGGCCCAGGCCCTGTCCGAAAGCACGGTTCTGGGCGGCGGGCTGCAACCCGTCGGGCTTTACCTTGCCGCCGCCTGCGCCGCGAGCCTCGTTGCCCTGCTGGCCCTGAAAGCGCCGCCGCATCTCGACTGAAACGTCGCAAGCCGATAGCACAGCAACATGAAAACATTGATCCTTGCTCTGTTGCTTGCCGCTGCGCCGGCGGCTTCCCAATCCGCGGCCCAATCCACCGCGTCTGGCGATCTGGCGCGCTGGCAGGCGCAGGCAGCACGCGTGTCGATCACCCGTGACGATTGGGGTATTCCCCATATCAAGGGCAAGACCGATGCCGATGCGGTGTTCGGCATGATCTATGCCCAGGCCGAGGACGACTTCAACCGCGTCGAGACCAATTTCATCAACGCCCAGGGGCGCCTTGCCGAAGCGGAAGGCGAATCGGCGATCTGGCGCGACCTGCGGATGAAGCTGTTCATCCAGCTCGATGCCCTGAAGGCCGATTATGCCCGCAGCCCGGCCTGGCTTAAGTCGCTGATGGACGCCTGGGCCGATGGCCTCAACTTCTACCTCGCCACCCATCCGGCGGTGAAGCCGCGAGTCATCACCCGGTTCGAACCCTGGATGGCGCTGGCGTTCAGCGAAGGCAGCATCGGCGGCGACATCGAAAGCATCTCGCTGGCAGGGCTCGAAGGCTTTTACGGCAAGACGCCGGTCAAGCTGTCGGCCATCGAAACCGGTGCCGAACGCCCTGAACCCACGGGCTCGAACGGCTTTGCCATCGCGCCGTCGCATACGAAGAACGGCCATGCGCTGTTGATGATCAACCCCCATACGAGCTTCTTCTTCCGGTCCGAAGCCAAGGTCGAAAGCGGCGAGGGGCTGAACGCCTATGGTGCCACCACCTGGGGGCAGTTCTTCATCTACCAGGGCTTCAACAACAACACCGGCTGGATGCACACTTCGTCGGGCAACGACAATATCGATGAGTTTACAACGCCGCTGGTGGTGTCGGAAGGGGTCGAGGTCTACCCCTTCGGCAAGACCAACGAGCCCTACAGACGCGAGACGATCGTCGTTCCCTATCGCGCCGCCGACGGGACAATGGCGGAGCGGCGCTTCAGCGTCCTGCGCACCCGCCACGGCCCGGTGGTCCGCACCGAAGGTGACAGGCTGGTCAGCGTTGCCCTGATGCACCGCCCGCTGGCAGCGCTCGAGCAGAGCTTCCTGCGCACCAAGACGACCGACCTCGCCAGCTTCATGAAGGTCGCCGAGCGCAAGGCCAATTCATCGAACAACACGATCTTTGCCTCGTCGAAGGGGGAAATCGCCTATCTCCACCCCCAATTCATGCCGCGCCGCGACGATCGCTTCGACTATACCAGGCCTGTCGACGGCACCGATCCGGCGACGGCATGGCAGGGTGACCATGCGCTGTCGGAGCTGCCGCAGGTGCTCAACCCGAAGAACGGCTGGCTGTTCAACACCAACAACTGGCCCTGGACGGCAGCCGGCGCCGACAGCCCGAAAAAGGCCGACTTCCCGCGCTACATGGACAAGGCCGGTGAAAACCCGCGCGGACCCAACGCCGTCCGGGTGTTGTCGGCGCGCCGGGATTTCACCCTCGATAGCCTGCTGGCAGCAGGCTATGACAGTTACATCCCGGCCTTTGCCGATCTCGTGCCGACTCTGATCGCGGCCTATGACCGGCTGCCCGCCACCGACAGCCAGCGCGCCAGCCTGGCTGGGCCGATCCAGGCCTTGCGCAGCTGGGATTTCCGCACATCCGAAAGCTCGGTCCCGATGGCGCTCGCGACGATGTGGGGCGAATCGCTCATCGCCCGCTTCGGCGCGGCGGCGAAGCGGGACGATGAAGCGCTGGTGCCCTTCCTCGTTGCCACGCCCAGCGACGCCGATCGCCTCAGCACCTTTGCCGAAAGCACCGAGCGGCTGGTGCGCGACTTCGGCAAATGGGCAACGCCCTGGGGTGACATCAACCGCTTCCAGCGCGTCAATGGCGATCTCGTCCAGCCCTTCGACGATACGAAACCCAGCATCCCCATCGGCTTTGCCTCGGCCCAATGGGGCTCGCTGCCGGCTTATGGCGCCAAGGCGTGGCCGGGGACGAAGCGTTGGTACGGCACCTATGGCAACAGCTTCGTCGCGGTTGTTGAGTTCGGGCCGAAGGTCAAGGCACGGGCGATTTCCGCCGGCGGCCAGAGCGGCGACCCCCGGTCACCGCATTTCAACGACCAGGCCGAACGCTATCGCACCCACGACTTCCGCCCCGTCTATTTCACCGATGCCGATCTCAAGGGGCATATCGAACGGACCTACAAACCGGGACAATGACGATGCGGGTGATGGTGCTGGTCAAGGCGACCGAGCCAAGCGAGCAGAACGGCTTCGACCCCGAATGGATGGCCGACATGATGGCAGCGATGGGGCGCTTCAACGATGCCCTCGAAGCGGCCGGCATCCTGATCACCGCCGCTGGCCTTGCACCCAGCTCAGCCGGCAAGCGCATTGCCTTCGATGGCGCCGGGCGCCGTGTCGTCGACGGTCCCTTCACCCCGGCGCATGACCAGGTGGCAGGCTTCTGGCTGTGGGAGGTCAAGGACATGGCCGAAGCCATAGAATGGGTAAAACGCTGTCCCAACCCGATGCCGGTGCCGAGCGAGATCAGGCCGCTCGACTGATCGGGGTCAGCAGCCGCCGATCGCCGGAGGTGCCCTAGTCTTCGCCGAACTTGTCGGTCACCAGCCCGACGAGCTTGGACACCGCGGCTTCGGCCTGTGGCCCGGTTGCCGAGATCTGGATGGTCTCGCCCATGGCGGCCGCGAGCATCATCAGACCCATGATCGAGGTGCCGGTGACGCTGCTGCCATCGTGCGAAACGGTGACATCGGCATCGAAGCTGCTGGCAAGCGTGACGAATTTGGCGCTGGCGCGGGCGTGCAGGCCGCGCTTGTTGGTGATGGCCACCGTGACCGGCCCGATGCGGCCGGCGCCGGTATGGCTTTCGCCCGAGACGTTCAAGCCGCTTCGCCCAGCATTTTGGAGGCGACGGCGATATATTTGCGCCCCGCCGCCTGGGCGGCCTCGACCGCCGATTCGACCTTCATCGTCTTGCGCACGCTGGCGAGCTTGATGAGCATCGGCAGGTTCACCCCGGCGATGACCTCGACATTGGGACGCATCAGCGAAATCGCCAGGTTGGAAGGGGTGCCGCCGAACATGTCGGTCAGCATGATGACACCCTGGCCGGTATCGCAGGCATTGATCGCGGCTTCGATATCGCGGCGGCGGACTTCCATATCCTCGTCGGCGCCGATGCAGATGGCGACGACGCGGTCCTGCCGGCCGACGACATGCTCGGTCGCTGCCAGAAATTCGGCGGCAAGGTTGCCGTGCGTCACGAGAACAAGCCCAATCATGCGGGGTTGCCCTGGGCCGGGTTGGGGGCGGCTGTCAATACGGCGGCGTCATTGCCGTGGCTGGCAAGGTCGCGGTGGAGGAGGTGCGGGGCGTGGCCGGCCGCCGTCAGCCGCGCATGAAGCTCGCGCGCCACGGCGACACTGCGGTGACGGCCGCCGGTGCAGCCGATGGCGATCGTCAGGTACGCCTTGCCCTCGCGGCCATAGCCGGGAAGCAGCGTCAGCAGCAGATCGGCGATGCGATCGACGGCAGGCGCATAGGCCGGATCGGCGGCAACATAGGCAGCGACAACCGGGTCTTCCCCGGTCAGCGGCCGCAACGCGACGTCCCAGTGCGGGTTGGCCAGAAAGCGCATGTCGAAAACCAGATCGGCATCGCGCGGCAGGCCGGCGGCAAAACCGAAGGACAACAGGCTCACCGTCAGGCTGCCATCGGTGGCGCGGCCAAGCTGTTCGGCGATGCGGCGGCGCAGATCGGCAACCGACAGCCCGGTGGTATCGATCACCATGTCGGCCCAGCGGCGCAGCGGCGCGGTGAGAATGCGTTCGCGGCCAATGCCATCGGCAGCAGGACGATCGGCAGCGAGCGGGTGGCGGCGCCGGGTCTCGGAAAAGCGCCGGGTCAGCTCGTCGTCCGAACAATCGAGGTAGAGCAGCCGGATATCGACGCCATCGCCGCGCAGGGCACGCAGCCGCGCCACCAGCGCTTCGGCATCGAACAGCCGGGTGCGCGAATCGATGCCGAAGGCAAGCGGGCGCGCATCGGGGCCCTGCGCCGAGCTGAGAAGCGTATCGACAAGCCCGAGCGGCAGATTGTCGACGGCTTCATAATCCATGTCCTCGAGCGCCTTGAGGGTGGAGGACTTGCCGGCGCCCGACATGCCGCTGACGATCAGGATCGGCGGCGCAGCAGCTGGAGGAGTGGCGGGAGGGGCTGCGGGCGGGGGCACATCTACTTTTAGGCCAAGCCCGTGCGCCAGCAAAGCCCGCTCGACTTTCAGGGTCGCTGCCTCGCCGCGTGGCGACAGCGCGAGCGCAGGGATGGCGACCCCCTCGAAATGCCGCAACACGGGTTCGGGCAGGCGCTCGGCGGGCGCCGCGAGATCGATGGCGAGCGCCACCATTGCCGGGGCGGCAGGCTCGGCGACGATACCCACTTCGCGGACTTCGATCAGCCCCGCCAGCGCCGGTGGCGCTGATGCCCAGAGCGTGCCGTCCCGCGCCGTCAGCACGACCCGGTCGTCGGCGACGAGCCGCCAGCCGCGATCGATCAGCCGCAGCGCCAGCTCGGACTTGCCGGCCCCCGACGGCCCGAGCAGCAGCACGGCGCGGCCATCGAGCGCCACCGCCGTCGCATGCAGCGTCACGCCGACAGCGCCGGCAGGGCGACGGTAAAGCAGGCACCACGCGGAGCCGAGTCGCCGACACTCATCGTGCCGGCGCTCTTGGCGTCGGCGACACTGATCGTGCCGCCGTGCGCCTCGACAATGGCGCCGGCAATCGACAGCCCGAGCCCCGAATGGCGGCCGAAATCCTCGGCTTCGGGGCGCTGCGAATAGAAGCGCTTGAAGACATCGCTGCGATTTTCCGCCGGGACACCGGGGCCGTCATCGCCAACCGACAGCAGGACAGTGCCCCCGCCAGGGCCATCGCCAGCGCCGACCGTCACTGTCACCCGCCCGCCCGGCGGCGAAAAGGACACGGCATTGTCGATCAGGTTGCGCAGCACCTGTGCCAGCCGCGCCGGGTCACCGCGCACCATCGCCGCCTCGCCAGTGCCGGCAAAGTCGATGTGCAGCCCTGGCGGCAGCCCGGCAGTCGAATAGGCTTCCACCAGCCCGGCTGCCAACGCTGCCGCATCCACCGGGCTGAACCGCGTCCGCGACAGTTCGGCGTCGAGCCGGCTGGCGTCGGCGATATCGGTAATCAGCCGGTCGAGCCGGGCGACATCGTCGCGGATCACGCCAAGCAGCCGGGCGCGCAGATCCGGCCGCTCGATGCTTTCGAGCGTGTCGACAGCGCTGCGCAGCGAGGCGAGGGGGTTCTTCAGCTCGTGCGCGACATCGGCGGCAAAGGCTTCGGTCGCATCGATGCGCAGGCGCAGCGCGATCGACATGTCGGACAATGCCCGTGCCAGCGCGCCGATCTCGTCGCTGCGTTCGGGCAGGCGCGGCACGATGACCTCGCGGCTGCGCCCCAGCCGGACGCGGTGCGCGGCAATCGCCAGCATCCGCAACGGCCGCACGATGGTGCGCGCCAGATACCAGGTCAGGAACAGCGTCAGGCCCGTCACGCTGAGCAGCAGCCAGAACGACGTCAGCCGCTCGGCACGCAGGATCCGGGTCAGGTCCCCGGCATTTTCAGTCAGGTGGACGGCGCCGCCCCCTGCCAGGGCCGCGGCTGCCGACAGGACGAAACTGCCGTCAGCGGCGCGGCGCAGCTGGGACACGGGCCCCGCGCCAGCCAGGGCCGCGATTTCCCCCCAATGGCCGGCCGTGTCGGGCCGGACTTCGAAATAGGCTGGCGGGCGCGGTGCCGAGCCGACGCGTTCCAGCGCTCGGTCGATGAAGCGTGCCGATCGCCGGCGCCAACTGTCGCGCGCCGGATCGTCGATGACGAAGCGCGTCACCCCCGGGCGCCGCCAATTGTCGGCAAGCACGCTGCCGCCGGGGCCGTAAAGCCGCAACCGCGTGCCGCGTTCGAAGCTGCGGCGCTCGATTGCCGCGATGCGCGCCGGTAGCGGCAGGTCGCCCGCAAAGCCGGCGACCGTCGTCGCTTGCGTCGCCAGTGCCGCGGTGCGCTCGTCGAGCAGCCGCGAGCGGACCGTATCGAGGTAGAGCAGCATGATCGCCAGCACGATGACAGCGATGAGGTTGACCGCGAAGATTCGCGCCCGCAGCGACCCGAAGCCGAGCCCCCGGCGCCATTCCTGAACCTCGGCGGGCTCGCCGGCGGCGCGCGGCTCAGGCTTCGTTGAAGCGATAACCGACGCCATAGAGCGTCTCGATGCCCTTGAAATCGTGATCGACGGCCCGGAACTTCTTGCGCAGCCGCTTGATGTGCGAATCGATGGTGCGATCGTCGACATAGACGTCCTGCGCATAGGCTGCGTCCATCAGCTGGTCGCGCGACTTGACGAAGCCGGGGCGGCTGGCAAGGGTTTCGAGGATCATGAATTCGGTGACAGTCAGCGCGACATCGCCGCGCCGGCCTTCGCCGGCGTCCCAGGTGACGCGGTGGCGGGCCGGGTCCATCGTCAGCCGGCCGCGGATGATCGGTTCGGCGGCCGGCGCCGCGCCGTCGGCCTCGGGCGGCAGCGCGCGGTTGGCGGCGCGGCGCAGCACCGCGCGGATTCGCTCGATCAGCAGCCGCTGGCTGAACGGTTTGCCGATATAATCATCGGCCCCCATCGCAAGGCCCAGCGCCTCGTCGATTTCGGTGTCCTTGGAGGTGAGGAAAATCACCGGCACCTGCGATTTTTCACGCAAGGCGCGCAGCACCTCCATGCCGTCCATGCGCGGCATCTTGATATCGAGGACGGCAAGATCGGGCGGGTTGTCGAGCAGCGCCTTCAACGCGGTGGCGCCATCGGAATAGAGCCGGACGACAAAGCCCTCGCTCTGCAACGCGATCGACACCGAGGTGAGGATGTTGCGATCATCATCGACGAGCGCAATGACCTTGGGCTCAAGCGCCTTGGTCTCGAGGGTTGCAGGGGGGCTGGCATCGGACATTGCCGCTGCTTGTCGCGCCGCGGCCGGGCGAAGGCAAGGGGGCGGGGCGGGGTGAGGACAGCCTGCAGAAAAAGCACCCGCCAGCCGCACCGAACGCCTTTTGACGAAAGGCCGCAGCTTCGTTATGCGCCGCGCATCGGTAGTCGGGGGCTGCCACGAGTCTTTTGTCGAAAAGGAACCCGCGCGTGGCAGCAGTGATTTCATCGCATGGTCTCGAAGCCCAGGGCTATGTGACGCGGGCGCAACTCCACTGGAACCTGGGCACGGCGCCGCTGATCGAGCTTGCTGTCCGGCGCGGCGAAGGGCTGCTGTCGAAGGATGGCGCCTTTGTCGTCGAAACCGGCAAGCACACCGGGCGCAGCGCCAACGACAAGTTCATCGTTCGCGATGCCGTCACCGACGGTGCCATCTGGTGGGACAAGAACAAGTCGATCACGCCCGAACAATTCGCAGCCGTGAAGGCCGATTTCCAGGCGGCGCTGGCCGCCAAGGAGACGCTTTTCGTCCAGGATCTGTTCGGCGGCTCGCAGCCCGAATATCGCGTCAATGTCCGCGTCATTACCGAATTCGCCTGGCATTCGCTGTTCATCCGCACCCTGCTGGTGCGCCCCGAAGCGGCAGCGCTCGCCGACTTCCTGCCCGAATACACGATCATCGACCTGCCGAGCTTCAAGGCCGATCCGGCCCGCCATGGCTGCCGCGGCGAAACCATCGTGGCGGTCGATTTCGAAGGCAAGACCATCCTCATCGGCGGCACTGCCTATGCCGGCGAAATGAAGAAGGCGGTATTCTCGATCCTCAACTATCTGCTGCCGATGAAGGGCATCATGCCGATGCATTGTTCGGCCAATATCGGCCCCAACGGCGACACGGCGGTGTTCTTCGGGCTTTCCGGCACCGGCAAGACGACGCTCAGCGCCGATGCGTCGCGCACCCTCATCGGCGATGACGAGCATGGCTGGTCGGACACGGCGGTGTTCAACTTTGAAGGCGGTTGCTACGCCAAGGTCATCCGCCTTTCGGCCGAGGCCGAGCCCGAAATCTATGCAACCACCAGGCGCTTCGGCACGGTGCTCGAAAATGTCGTCATCGATCCCGTCACACGCGAAATCGATCTCGACGACAACGCCCTCGCCGAAAACAGCCGCGCTTCCTACCCGATCGATTTCATCCCCAATGCCAGCAGCGACAATCTCGGGCCCGTTCCCGACAATGTCATCATGCTGACCGCCGACGCTTTCGGCATTCTGCCGCCGATCGCGAAGCTGACCCCCGACCAGGCGATGTACCACTTCCTGTCGGGCTACACCGCGCGGGTCGCCGGCACCGAAATCGGCGTTACCGAGCCCGACGCGACCTTTTCGACCTGCTTCGGGGCGCCGTTCATGCCGCGCCATCCGTCGGTCTATGGCAATCTGCTCAAGGATCGGATCGCTCGCGGCAATGTCGATGTCTGGCTGGTCAACACCGGCTGGACCGGCGGCGGCGCCGGCACCGGCGGGACCGGCAGCCGCATGCCGATCAAGGCAACCCGCGCGCTGCTCAACGCCGCGCTCGATGGGACGCTGAAATCGGGCCAGTTCCGCACCGACGAGAATTTCGGCTTCCAGGTGCCGGTTTCGGTGCCGGGCGTGGATTCGAAGATCCTCAACCCGCGCGACACCTGGGCCGATCCGCTGGCCTATGATGCCAAGGCCAAGGCGCTTGTCGGCATGTTCATCGCCAACTTCGCCCAGTTCGCCGATCATGTCGACGCGGGCGTCATGGAAAGCGCCCCCCGCGCGGCCTGATTCCGGGGGCGCTTGCCACCACCGCATTGCCGCCGCTATCGATTCCAAACGCGTGACCCCCCGCGCGCAGAAAGTTCCCTGATGGCCGCTCGCCAAACCCTTCGACGCGCCGCTGTCTCGTTCGGGCTGATGGCGGCCATGCCCGCCACAGCGCAGGATGCGCCCGCTTCCGACTCGCCGCAGGACGTGCCTGCCGCCGAGGCCGCACCGGACGCGCCGGCACCCTTGATTGCCGATGTCATCGTCACCGCGGAGCGCCGCGCCGACCCGGCGCAGCGTGTGCCGCTGGCGCTGACGGTGTTCACCGCCGACCGGCTCGAAGCGATCGCGGCGACAACGCCGCTCGGCATCGGCAACCTCGTGCCGGGGCTTTTCGCTTCCAACAGCATCGGCCTTGGCTCGGCCAACATCCTGACGCTGCGCGGCCTCGGCAATGGCGCCACCGATACGCTGACCAGCCCCGCTGTCGCCACCTTCATCGACGATGTCTATTTCGGCCGCCCCAACGGCAGCAATTTCGGATTTTTCGACGTCGGCCGCGTCGAGGTGCTGCGCGGTACCCAGGCGACGCTGTACGGCCGCAACACCAGCGGCGGCGCGATCAATGTCGCTCTCGAACGCCCGAGCGACCGTGTCGCCGGCATCGCCGAATTGGGCGTCGGCGGCTATGGCCGGTGGCAGGGGGCGGGGTCGCTCAACCTGCCCTTCAGCGACGCCGTCGCGCTCAAGCTGTCGGGCTTTCTCCAGAACGACAGCGGCTATGTCCACAACACGACCACGGGGGAGCGGCTCAACGACAGCGACATGGCGGGGCTGCGCGGTGCCGTCCAGATCCGCTTCAACGACGCGGTGCGCTGGAACCTCGCCGCCACCTATATGCGCAACGATGGCGAAAACCTTGCCAATTCGCTGTGCGACCCCAATGCCCCTGCCGTCTGTACCGCCCGCTTTGCCGCCACCGGCCGCCGCGCGGCACAGCCGCTCGGTGCTGCCAACCCGCTGATCCCGCTGGGCAATCGCCTCGACACCCAGATGTACACGTCGCATATCGACTGGGCGACCGAAGCCTTTGCGCTCAGCGCCATCACCGGCTTCGTCAACAACCGCGAACGCTTCGCCATCGATCGCAGCGATGGCCGGGCGTTCCCGACAGCGGCGGTGCCGATGCCAGCACCAGTGGCAGGCGCAGCCGGCTTCGATCCGGTAACCAGCGATGGCCGCTACGACCAGTTCTCGCAGGAGCTCCGGCTGGCCGGGTCGCTGTTCGGCGGGCGGCTCGATTATGTCGCGGGCCTGCTGTATTTCGACGCCAACGACACCGTTGACCGTGGCGGCTCGATCGTTCGCACCGGCATCATCGACAAGGCCGCCTATGTGCAGGCCGATCTCAACCTCGGCGACAGGCTCAAGCTGACCGCCGGCACCCGCTACACCGACGAGAAAAGCAGCTTCGCAACCGACGCCGGTGCCGCGGCGACGCAGACGACCCGGCAATGGTCGCCGCGCTTGGGTATCAGCTACCGCGCCAGCGACGCCGTGCTCGGCTATGCCAGCGCCGCACGCGGCTGGCGTTCGGGCGGCTGGGACCCGAGCGGGACAACGCCAGGCACCATCCTGCCTTTCGCACCCGAGACCGCCTGGACCTATGAAGGCGGCATCAAGGCAACGGGCCTGGGCGGCCGGGTGCGCGCCAATCTCGCCGCCTTCTGGATCGAGGCACGCGATGCCCAGGTGCCGCTGCTGCTCGGCAGCAACCCCGTTGTCCAGACCATCGACGGCTATCTCAACCGCGGTGCCGAACTCGAATTGACCGCGGTGCCGATTGACGGGCTGACGCTGCGCACCGCGATCACCTATCAGAAGGACCGTTACCAGGTCGGCAACAGCCCCGCGGCCGGGGCTTTCGGCGTCAAATCGGTGGCACAGCAACAGGCGCTGTGCCGGGCGCAGCTTGCCGCCGGCCGTGTGCCGCTCGCCGGCACGGCCAATGCAGCGCCCGATTGCGCCGCCGGAATCGTCGATGCCAATGGTGACATCGCCGAGCCTGTGCGCACCCCCGATCTCGCCGTGGCAATCGGCGCTGCCTATGACTGGGCACTTCCGGCGGCAGGCATCATCCTGACGCCTTCGGTCGATGCCCTGTACCGGACCGCCTTCGAAGCCGGCGCGGCCAATGCGACGCTTTATGGCGGCGCGCTCGGCGGGCTGCCGGCAAACCCGTTCGGCAACGGCGCCGTCGTTGCCGGGTCGTACAACCCCGCTGTCTGGCAGGTCGCGGCGGCGCTGGCGCTGCGCACCGACGATGGCAACTGGACCCTCACCGTCTCCTGCTCGAACTGTCTCGATGTCGCTTATACCCAGTCGGTCGTCGGCACCGCCCGCTACCTCAGCCCGCCGCGGCTTTGGCAAATCCGCGCGCGCCGGGCATTCTGAGGCGGAATCGCGTAGAACGAGCCGTTTCGACGCCCAAAACGCCATGCGGCAGTTGCGTGACAGCCCAACTACGCTAAGGAATCAGGCTGCAATCGAGGGGCGCCGCGTCGGATGACCCCAATGCGTAAAACAAGGGGAGTGCAATGGCAAAAGCAGCAACGCCGGCAGCCAAGCCAGCCGGCAAGAAGATGGATGCTCTGCAGAAGCCACTGACGCCGTCGGCCGATCTCGCCGTCATTGTCGGCAAGGACATGCTGCCGCGCGGCCAGGTCGTCAGCAAGGTGTGGGACTATATCCGCAAGCACAATCTGCAGAAGCCGACCGACAAGCGCGTCATCGTTGCCGATGAAAATCTGAAGAAGATCTTCGGCAAGGACGAAGCGACGATGTTCGAAATGAACAAGTACCTCGCCCAGCATCTGAAGTAGGCGATGATTGCCGCCTGCGGGCGGGACGAAGACGGGGCGGTGGAACGATTTGTGACAGCTCGGGGGGTCTTGCTGTCGCATCGCTTCGCCGCCCCTTCTTGCGGGCAGGCCGGGCGATGAACCCGGCTGGAGTCGAGCCCTTTCATGCCATGGCGCTGTCACGCGCGGCGCACCGGATCGAGGCCGAAGGGCGCCCGGTCTTTCACATGGAATTCGGCCAGCCTTCGACCGGCGCGCCGCCGCGCGCGATCGCCGCTGCCCATGCCCGGCTCGACAGCGAGCCCGGCGGCTACTGGGAAAGCGTGGCGTTGCGCGAACGCATCGCGGCGCTTTACGCCGAACGCCATGGCCTCGCCATCGATGCCGATCGCATCCTGCTCACCTGCGGTGCCAGCCCGGCACTGGCACTGGCACTGGCCGGGCTTTTCGCCCCCGGCGACGCCATCGCCTTTGTCCGCCCCGGCTATGTCGCCTATCGCAACGCCATCCGCGCGCTCGGCCGGGTGCCGGTGGAAATCGCTGCCGACGCCTCGACGCGCTTCCAGATCGGCGCCGCCCATATCGACGCGCTCGAAACCGCGCCCGCCGGGCTGATCGTCGCCAGCCCGGCAAACCCGACCGGCACGATGTTGTCGGCGCAGGACCAGGCCGCACTGGCAGCAGCAGCAGCGCGGCGCGGTGTTCGCATCATCGCCGATGAAATCTACCACGGCCTCGATTATGGCGCCCGTGCCCATTCGATGCTCGAATTCGACCCCCAGACCATCGTCATCAACAGCTTTTCGAAATATTTCTCGATGCCGGGCTGGCGGCTCGGCTGGATCGTCGCGCCGCCGGGCCAGTCCGAACATCTGCGCGCCTTCATCGGCAGCCTCTACCTCACCCCGCCGACGCTGTCGCAACACGCGGCGCTTGTCGCGATGGACGAGACCGACGTGCTCGAAACCTATCGCGACACCTATCGCCGCAACCGCACGCTGCTGCTCGAAACCCTGCCGCAGCTCGGCATCACCCGCGTCGCGCCGCCCGATGGTGCCTTCTACATCTGGGCCGATGTCGGGGCGTTCACCAACGACAGCATGGCCTTCTGCCACCAGCTGCTCCAGGACACCGGCGTCGCCATCGCCCCCGGAATCGATTTCGATCCCGTCGAAGGCCATCGCTTCGTGCGCTTTTCCTTCGCCGTCAGCGAGGATCGCGCCGCCGAAGCGATGCGGCGCTTCGGCGATTGGCTGGGGACGCGGTAGAAGGTGCCTCCGGCGGCCGGGGCCGACGGCCCCGGACCCCGGTTGTTGATGTGCGCAACGGTAATCGATCGGGGTCTGGGGCCATTGGCCCCAGCCGCCGGAGGCCATTGCCTTACCCCAGATACTCGATATCCGACGCCCGCCCGCCCGGCGGGGCGTGCACGCGTAACCGCCGCACCATCCGCGGGTCGCCGTCGATGACCTCGAAGCGCCAGCCATTGGGATGGTCGACGATTTCGCCCAAGGCCGGCACGCGGCCGGCCAGCATGAACACCATGCCGCCAAGTGTATCGACTTCGTCGCCGATCTCGTCATCGGCGAAGCTGGTGTCGAGTTCGGTCTGCATGTCCTCGAGCGCCAGCCGGGCGTCGGCTTCCCACAGCCGGTCGTTGATCGCCTGGATCAGCGCGGCTTCGTCCTCGTCATGCTCGTCCTCGATATCGCCGACGATTTCCTCGACCAGATCCTCGATCGTCACCAGCCCGTCGGTGCCGCCATATTCATCGACGATGATCGCCATATGAGTCTTGCCGGCGCGCATCCGCGCCAGCAGATCGACGATCCGCATCGATGCCGGCACATAGAGCACCGGGCGCAACAAGGGCTCGACCGGCAGGTCGGTGAACCGGTCCGACGATACGGCGTCGTCGAAGGTTTCGGCGATATGGGCGTAGATGTCCTTGATATGCGCCATGCCGATGATGTTGTCGCGGGTGCCGCGGAACACCGGCATCCGGCTGTGCCCGGCTTCCTTGAATAGCGCGACGAGCGCCGGAAAGCCATCGGCGAGATCGAACACCACCATGTCGCTGCGTGGCACGCCGATGTCGCCGGCCTGGCGCTCGCCGAAGTGCAGCATGTTCTTGAGCATGGCCCGCTCGACGGCGGAAAGATCGTCGCGCCCGGCGATCTCGTCGTCATGCTCGTCGATCGCCTCCTCGAGGCTTTCGCGCAAGCTTGGCTCATGGTCGCTGCCGGTGATGAGGAGGCGCAGCGAGCGCCATAATCGGGAGGCGAAATCGTTGCTACTGTCGGGGTCGGGCATGGCCTTCAGTCGTTCAGCCGTGTCGAATCGGCGGCATAGGGATCGGGCAGGCCGAGATGCCGGCAGGCCGCCGTTTCAAGGGCTTCCATTCCGGTCGCCGCATGGTCGCTCTGTTCATGGTCATAACCTAGCAGGTGGAGCAGGCCGTGGACAATGAGGTGTTGCGCATAGTCCGGCAGCGGCCAGCCTTTTTCGTGCGCCTCGCGCGCGCAGGTTTCGGCCGCGAGGATGATGTCGCCCAGCAGCACCTCGCCGTCGTCGGTATTGCCCAGGCTTTCGAGCAGATCGGTCTGCACCATCGGGAAGGACAGGACATTGGTCGGCTTGTCCTTGCTGCGATAGGCGCGGTTGAGGTCCTGCACTTCGGCGTCGTCGGACAGCTTGATGCTGACTTCCACCATCGCGCTGCCGCGGTCGAGCCCGGCATTGGGCGTCTCGCGAAGCGCGGCGGCAACAGCGGCAGCTGCAAGCGCCTGCCAGTCGGCGGCCGGGGCAGCGGCCGGCCAGAGCGGCGATCCGATATCGATCTCGACGTTAAGCATGGTCGGCCCTGGTCTCAAACATAGGTTTCAGGCATCGGTTTCAGGCATCGGCTTCAGGCATCTTGAGGCGGCCCCTCATAGGCATCGACGATCCGGCCGACGAGCGGGTGGCGAACGACTTCGCGGCTGGAAAAGCGCAGCGCCGAAATGCCATCGACACCATCGAGCCGCCGCACCGCATCGGCAAGCCCCGACGCCCCCGGATTGGGCAGATCGACCTGGTTGGGGTCGCCGCACACCACCATCCGGCTGCGCTCCCCAAAGCGCGTCAGGAACATCTTCATCTGCAGCGGCGTGGTGTTCTGGGCTTCATCGAGGATGATGAAGGCGTTGGCGAGGGTGCGGCCGCGCATGAAGGCCAGCGGCGCGATCTCGATCTCTCCCGATGCCAGCCGGCGCTCGACCTGTTCGGCCGGCAGCATGTCGTAAAGCGCATCGTAGAGCGGCCGCAGATAGGGATCGACCTTGTCCTTCATGTCGCCGGGCAGAAAGCCGAGCCGCTCGCCCGCTTCGACCGCCGGGCGCGACAGCACCAGCCGATCCACCGATCCGGTGATGAGCTGGCTGACCGCCTGCGCCACCGCAAGATAGGTCTTGCCCGTTCCCGCCGGCCCCAGCGCGAAGATGATCTGGTCGCGCGCCAGCGCCTCGATATAGCGGACCTGGGTGGGGCTTCGCGCCGCAATGGTCTTCCTTCGGGTGCGGATGACGGCGGTATTGGCAAGCCCGGTTTCGGCCGACACCAGCCCGTCGAGCGACGGATCCGCCGACATGGCGACGGCGCCCATGACATCGCCGGCATCGATGGTCTCGCCATGCGCAAGGCGGTTGTACAGGCTGGTCAGCACATCGCGGGCGCGGGCGGCGACATCGGCCTCGCCTTCGATCTGGACGCGGTTGCCGCGCGCCGAGATATAGACGCCGAGCTGGCCTTCCAGCGCGATGAGGTTCTGGTCATGCTCGCCGAACAACGGCCCCAGCAAATAGACTTTCTCGAACTCGATATCGAGCCTGACACGGTCGCTGGCGGTGGCGGACCGGGTGCCGCCGGAAACGGGGACACGCGCAGGCTTTTTGGACATCAGGCGGCTGTTCTTTCTGTTTGAAGGGGAATCGCTTCGACGCTGTTTGGCTGGCCTTCGGTAATCTCTACCGCGATCAGATCGCCGATCTTGGCGCCCGGAATGGCAACGACAGCCGATTGCAGCCACGGCGTCTTGCCGATCAGCTGCCCCGGCTTGCGGCCCGGGCGTTCGAGCAGGATGTCGGTATGCCGCCCGACACTGGCGCGGTTGAAGGCATGGGCGCCGGCGGTGATCGCCGCCTGCAGCCGTGCCAGCCGCTCGGCTTTCACATCTTCCGGCACCTGGTCCGGCATGGTCGCTGCCGGTGTGCCGGGCCGCTGCGAATATTTGAAGCTGTAGGCCTGGGCATAGCCGACTTCCTCGACGATGCGCAGCGTGTCGGCGAAATCCTCTTCGGTTTCACCCGGAAAGCCGACGATGAAATCCCCCGACAGCGCGATATCGGGGCGCACGGCGCGCAGTTCCGCCAGCGTCGCCAGATAGGAGTCGCGGGTGTGGGCGCGGTTCATCGCCTTCAGGATGCGGCTCGAGCCGGACTGCACCGGCAGATGCAGATAGGGCATCAGCTTGGGGATCGCGGCATGGGCCTCGATCAGTTCCCGGGTCATGTCGCGGGGGTGGCTGGTGGTGTATCGGATGCGCTTGAGGCCTTCCAGCTGCGCCAGTTCGGCGATCAGCGCCGGCAAGGTCGCGCCCCCTCCCAGCTCGAGCCCATAGGCATTGACGTTCTGGCCGATGAGGGTGATCTCCACCGCACCTGCCGCCACCAGGGCTTCGGCTTCGGCGACCAGATCGGCGAAAGGCCGCGAAACCTCGCCGCCGCGGGTATAGGGCACCACGCAGAAGCTGCAGAACTTGTCGCAGCCTTCCTGCACGGTCAGGAAAGCGCTGGCGCCCTGGTGACGGCGCGGCGGCAGCGACGCGAACTTGGGGCTTGCCGGCATGTCGGTATCGATGGCGCGGCCCCAGCTGGCACGGCGCGCATCTTCAGGGATCGCAGCGGCTTCGCGCAACAGCTCGGGCAGGCGGTGATAGGCGAGCGGCCCGACGATGACATCGACGGCCGGCGCGCGGCGGCCGATCTCGGCGCCTTCGGCCTGGGCGACGCAGCCGGCAGCAACGATGACGGGACGCGAGCCATCGGGGCGCAGCTGTCGCAGCCGGCCGATATCGGAATAAAGCTTTTCGGCGGCCTTCTCGCGGATATGGCAGGTGTTGAGGACGACGATATCGGCGGCTTCGGCCCTGTCGGCGGGCACATGGCCGGCGCCTTCGAGCAGGTCGCCCATGCGCTCCGAATCATAGACGTTCATCTGGCAGCCGAAGGATTTGACGTGGTAACTTGACACTGGCTGCGACGACTCCGGCGAATACAGTGACAGCATAGCGGCTGCCCGGGGTGCGGTCATCCCCGCATGAAGGCGTGATAGCTGTCGCTGATGACGCTGTGGCAGTGCCGCGCCAGTGCCTTGCGGTCGGCGAAATCGGCGGCCCGCACCGGGGGGTGAAAACGGATTTCGGCACGCACCCGGCCCAGCCCCATGAAATCGACGGCATGGGGCATCAATTCGGTATCGCCCACCCAGGCCAGGTCGGGCAGCCGGGCGCGGGTGACAGGCATGCCGTTGACGCGGGTATAGGCGATCGTCACCGGCTGAATAACGACATCGGGAACAATGTCGGTCACGGCGAACAGCGATGATTTGAACGGCAGGACCTGGGTGCCGTCGCTGTTGGTGCCTTCGGGAAACAGGATGATGCTGTCTCCGGCGGCTAGGCGATCGGCAATGGCGTCGCGCTGTTCGCCAGCGCGGCCACGCCGGCTGCGCTCGACATAGACGGTGCGCGCCAGCGTCGCCAGCCAGCCGACCAGCCCCCAGCCCCCGACTTCGGACTTGGCGACGAACGCGGCCGGAATACGGGCGCCGAGAACGGGGATATCGGCCCAGGAAACATGGTTCGAAATGAACAGCACGCCGCCGCTTCTGGTGCCGCCCCCGGTTCCACCCCTGCTGCCGCCGCGCCGCGCCGGGGTGCCATGGGTGACAATGCGGATACCCAGCGCCCGCGACAGGCTGCGGTGGAAGAGCCAGGGCAAATGCGATTTGCGACCGCCGCTCAATGTCTTGAGAACAAGTTCGGCGGGAACGAGCAACGATGCCGCCGCAACCGTGCCGGCGATGCCCTTGGCAGGCCCCAGCCGCTGGTGGCGACGCTGTTTCTGCGGCGGACGCGGTTGCAACGGCCGCGGCGCCGGCGCTGTCACTCGCCGGCCTTGATGGCGACCCCGTACAGTTCCATGCGATGATCGACGAGGCGATAGCCCAGGCGCTCGGCGATGCGGGCCTGGAGTTCCTCGATCTCGGGATCGTGAAATTCGATTACGTCGCCGGTCTCGACATTGATCAGATGGTCGTGGTGCTCATCCTGTACGGTTTCATAGCGCGACCGCCCGCCATTGAAATCGTGGCGCTCGATGATCCCCGATTCCTCGAACAGCTTGACGGTGCGATAGACCGTGGCAATCGAAATCCGCGGATCGACGGTGGCAACGCGGCGGTGCAGCGCCTCGACATCGGGATGGTCGTCGACTTCCGACAGCACGCGCGCGATCACGCGGCGCTGCTCGGTGATGCGCAGGCCTTTTTTGAGGCAAAGTGCCTCGACATCGATGATTGCGCCCATCACCACTCCGATGATCCGAAATTCAGATCAGTCTGGATAGTCGGCCAGGCAAACCCCGGCAAGACCCGCGCGCTTTGCACGGCACCTTGGCGGGGCTTCGATGCGTTCAGGCAGCGACCTTGCGCGGCCGGCCGCGGGGCTTGCCGCCCACCTTGGCAACGCGCTTCGTGCCAAGGCCGATCGACTTGGCAAGGTTACGGCGCTGTTCGGCATAATTGGGGGCGACCATCGGATAATCGGCCGGCAGTCCCCATTTCGTCCGATAGTCGTCGGGGGTCATGCCATAGCGCGTCATCAGGTGACGCTTCAGCATCTTCAATTTCTTGCCGTCTTCAAGGCAGACAATATAGTCAGGCTTGATTGACGCGCGGACTGAAACCGCCGGCTCCTGACGAACAGCGGCAACTTCGACGGGCGACCCAAGCCCGGCAAGCGTTGCATAAACATTCTGGATAATGCTCGGCACGTCGCCGGCTGCCACGGTGTTGTTGGCAAAATGCGACGAAACAATATCGGCCGTAAGCGCCAATAGCTCGGCGTGTGCTTGTGAACCCTCACTCATTCCAGTTTTCCTCGAATCAATTGCGGAACCCTCCTCCGCAGTGGCGCCAATGACTTCAACAGCCGAAAAAATCAAGTCTGTTACGCAAATATTTCAGACCTGTATTCCACCCTCTATTCCACGGTCCATCGTAATCGCCGCAAAGCGTTCACCCGAAGACCCGGTATAATAGTTGGCGCGCCGGCCGACGTCGACAAAGCCCAATGCACGGTAAAGTGCACGCGCAGCACTATTATTTTCGCGGACTTCCAGAAACAGTGCCCCGGCACCGCGGCGGCAGGCATCTTGCGCAACCTTTTCGACAAGCAACCGGCCGATACCGTGGCGCCGCCAGTCCCTGTCGACGGCGACAAGCAGAAGTTCGGCCTCGCCGGCCACAACCCGGGCCAGGCTGAACCCCAGGATCTTGCCATGGGAATCGACTGCCTGGCGGGCGAAGCTGCCCGGAAGTGCCAATGTGCCGGCAAGTTGCATCGCCGACCAGGCCTCGCCAAAGGCGGCATCGAAGCTGCTCTCCATGATCGACATCATGGCGTTGACGTTCCCGGCCTCGGCGGAGGCAACGCGCGGCAGCGTGATCGAGGTCATCGCGACTGCTTAAGTGACGGCATTCAAAGCGGCAATATCGCGTCGGGCGGCCGCACATAATGCGCTGCTGGTGCAAGGCCGCGCGCCGCTGGCGGCAGGTGCAGTGCATAGGCGCAATCGGGGTGGCCGGCATGGACAATATCCGGCCCCGCCGGCTGCACTGCCATGCCAGCTTTGGCCAGAAGCGCCGTGCCTGCGCCGGCCAGCGGCCCGGCGGCCGGCACGGCAGCCGGCGCCAGCGTCTGGATTTCGACGGCGCCAAAACCCGCGTCGAAATGTCCGAACAGCAATTGCCCGCGGCCGGCATCCATGACGACGCTGACGCGCGCCAGCCCGGGTCGTTCGGCAAAGGCCCGGGCCGCAACCAGCGCCGCGCCCGAAAAACCCGTCACCGGCACATCCCAGGCGAGCCCGAGTGCCCGTGCCGCGGCAATGCCGATGCGGATGCCGGTAAAGCTGCCGGGTCCGATATCGACAAGTACCGCCACCGGCGCCGGCTGCCCGTCCAGCAGCGCGGCTATCGCCGGCATCAGCGCTTCGGCATGGCCGCGGCCGATTTCACGATGATCATGGCCGACAAGGCAGGCACCATCGAACAGGGCCAGCGACAGTGCCGGCGACGCCGTCGAAATGGCAAGGACAAGCGCGGTCACAACAGGCTGGCGGCGTCCTCGAAGGCCAGGCGCGGGCTGCGCGGAAACAGCTTTTCGGCCGTGCCCTTGCCCAGCGAGCAGATGAAATTGGTCTCCACGCTGGTGCCGCCCCAGAATTGCGCATCGACCGCCGCCTTGTCGAAGCCCGACATCGGCCCGGTATCCCAGCCCAGCGCGCGTGCGGCGATGATCAGATAGGCACCCTGCAGCGACGAATTGCGGAATGCCGTTTCCCGCGCCACATCGTCCTTGCCGGCAAACCAGCTGCGCGCATCGGCATGGGGAAACAATTCGGGAAGACGATCATAGAATTTGGTGTCGAAACCGATGATGACGGTCACCGGTGCCGCCAGGATCTTGGGCGCATTGGCCCCACTCGCCGTTGCCGCAAGCCTGGCCTTTGCCTCGGCCGACACGGCGAAGATGAAGCGCGCCGGCGATGCATTGGCCGACGTCGGCCCCATCTTCACCAGATCGTAAAGCGCGCGCAGATCGTTTTCGCTGACCGGGGTCGAATCCCAGCTGTAATAAGTGCGTGCCTCGCGGAACAGCAGGTCGAGCCCGGCGTCATCAAGGCCGGCGGATCGAGGACTGGACATCAGATCGCGCGCACATCGGTGACTTCGGGGACATAATATTTGAGCAGCGATTCAATGCCCATCTTGAGCGTCGCCGTCGACGACGGGCAGCCCGAACAGGCCCCCTGCATTTCGAGGAATACCGTTCCCTTGTTGAAGCCGCGATAGACGATGTCGCCGCCGTCGCCGGCCACCTGCGGGCGAATCCGGGTGTCGATCAATTCGATGATCTGGGTAACGATTTCGGCATCCTCGGGATCGTCGGCGATGACCGGCCCGCTCGCCTTGGCGGTGTACAAGGGCGCTCCCGAGCTGAAATGATCGACCAGCACACCGAGCACCTGGGTTTTCAGATCGGCCCAGTCGGCTGAGCCTTCGGCCTTGGTGACGCTGATGAATTCAGGCGCGAAGAACACGCGCTCGATATCGCCGAGCCCGAACAATGCACTCGCCAGCGGCGACGCTTCGGCGGCCTCGGGGGTCGCGAAATCGGCGGTCGAGCCGTCGGTCACGCTGCGGCCGGGGCGGAACATCAGCGTCGCGGGATTGGGCGTGCGTTCGGTTTCGATGAACATGGAAAGGCCTCGATGCGGTCGGTGTCGCCGATGTGGCGGCTCGGCCCCGGCAAATCAAGCGGAAAGACGAGGAAATTCGTCTTGTTTAGGTAAGCGACTCGAGTCGCTCGGCGTCGAGGCCACCCGGCACCACGATGACAACGCATGGCAATTGCCCGGCGCGCTCGCCGGTGAAATAGCTGATCAGCGGGCCGGGAACGCCTTTCGACGCAGCCCCGAGCACAAGCGCACGCACACCTTCGTTGGCGCGGATATGGTCGAAGATTGCCGGCGCCTCGTCGCCCGTCAGAACCGTTGTCAGTGGCCGGCGGCCCGACAATGTCTCGGCCTCGTCGGCGACCGCAGCGAGCAGCGCATCGGCGGCGGCGCGGGCTTCGGCGGCCATGGCGTCCTGCACGGCCCCCCATTGCATGAATTCGGGCGGCCGGATGACATGGAGCAGCGCCACAAGGCCATCGACATGCGCCGCGCGCATCGCCGCAAAGCGCAGCGCCGTGCGGCTTTCGGCGCTGTCATCGATGACGACGAGATAGGTAGGGGCGGTAACCACGCTGAAATGGTGCGCCCAAATCACGCCCTCGACAAGCACCAACGCAACACGACACCGCCGCCCCGCGAACGGGGTCCGGGGCGAAGGCCGCGGCCGCCGCAGGCTCTTTCAATCAACATCCAACCCGCTAACATCGCTCGGTTCCCGTGTTTACCCAAGGACCGACCATGCAACGCGCCACCCGATTTCTTGCAACGATCATCGCCGCGTCGCTCGCCGGCCCGCTGCTTGCGGCCGAGCCTTTCACCCTCACCTCGACGAGTTTCAGCGATGGTGACCGGCTGGCGCGGGAGGCCGCGGGCAATATCGCCACCAACCCAAATTGCGTCGGCACCAATGCCTCGCCGCAACTCGCCTGGTCGAACCTTCCCGAAGGCACGAAGAGCCTGGCGTTCCTGATGGTCGACCCCGAAGGCCGCAGCGGCCTCGGTGTCACCCATTGGGTCGCCTATGGCATCCCCGTCACACGCACGGCCTTTGCGGCGGGCGAGATCGCGCAGCCGCCGGCGGGCTTTGTCGGCGGCAAGAGTACCCTCGGCCTCAACTATTACATGGGCCCGTGCACGCCGCCGGGCACCAGCGATCACCATTATACCTTCATCGCCATCGCCACCGATCTCGAACCCGGTGCGCTGCCGGCCGACCTGACCCGCGAGGAATTGCTGCCAAGGCTGGCCGGCCACGCCAAGGCCTCGTCGGGGCTGGTCGGTCGCTTTCGCCACCCTTCGTCCTGAAGCAACGGCCCCCGGCTTTCGCCGGGGCAGGCGCAAGCACTGGTCCCCGCCGGTGCAATCCGCCCGCGGCCGCAAAGCGAAGGATGACGCGCGCCCCCCGGCAGCGCTAAGACTGGCGGCGTGGACATCTATCTCCCCATCGCCGAGATGTCGGTCAACGCGCTGGTCATCATCCTGCTCGGTGCCGGTGTCGGCTTTCTGTCGGGGATGTTCGGTGTCGGCGGCGGTTTCCTGACGACCCCGCTGCTGATCTTCTATGGCATCCCGCCGACGATCGCCGTGGCGTCGTCGGCCACCCAGATCACCGGTGCCAGCGTGTCGGGGGCGCTGGCCTATTGGCGGCGCGGGCAGGTCGATCTGAAGATGGGGGCGGTGCTGGTGGCGGGCGGCATCGTCGGCGCCGGGATCGGCCAGCTCCTCTTCCGCCGCCTCCAGAAACTCGGCCAGATCGATGTCGTCATCAACATCGTCTATGTCCTGCTGCTCGGCGCGGTCGGCATCCTGATGCTCCGCGAGGCGGTGGCGGCGCTGCGCAGCGAAGCGGCGATCGCGGCCGGCGGCGACCGCCCGCCGGTCAGGCTTCGCCGCCATGTCGGCTGGGTCGCGGGCCTGCCGTGGCGGACGCGTTTCTACAAATCGGGGCTGTATATCTCGCCGCTCGCCCCGCTGGCGCTTGGCGCGATGGTCGGGCTGCTGACCGTGATCATGGGCATCGGCGGCGGTTTCATCATGGTGCCGGCGATGATCTATCTGCTCGGCATGTCGGCCAGTGCCGTTGTCGGAACGTCGCTGTTCCAGATCATCTTCGTGACCGCGGCCACGACCCTGCTCCACGCGACCTCGTCCAAATCGGTCGATATCGTGCTGGCCCTGCTGCTGCTGGCGGGCGGCGTGGCCGGGGCGCAGCTCGGCGTCCGCGCGGCGCAGCAACTGGCGCCCGAACGCCTGCGGCTGGCGCTGGCGCTGCTCGTGCTGGGGGTGGCGTTCTGGCTGCTTGTCGGGCTGACGGTGCCGCCGCAATCGCTGTTCGTGCTCGATCCGGGCGCATGAGGGCGGCGATCCCCATCGGGCTGTGGCTGGTGCTGGGTGCCGCGTCGCCGACCGTGCTGATCACCGATCTCAGCCAGAGCCGCATCGATATCAACACCCGTTTCAAGGGCGCCGATCTGCTGGTGTTCGGCGCCATCCAGTATCCGGCCGGCGCTGTGCCCGATGCCCCCGCCGATATCGCCGTCGTCGTTCGCGGCCCGGCGGCGCCGGTCACGGTACGCAAGAAGGCGCGGGTGGCGGGCATCTGGCTCAACACCGATGCGGTGCGGTTCGAAAGCGTTCCCGGTTTCTACGCCGTGGCCACCACCCGGCCGATCGACGATCTCGCCGATGATCGCACCACGGCCATTTATGAAATCGGCGTCGGCAACCTGCAATTGTCGCCGGCGAGCGCCGCTGCGACCGAGACTGTCCAGGCTTTCGAAGCCGGGCTGATCGCCGCCAAGCGCACGGCCGGGCTGTTCGTCGAATCGCCCGACGGCGTGCTGGTCACCCGCAACGTGCTGTACAGCGCCCGCATCGCCATTCCGGCGGCGGTGCCGGTGGGTGACTATGCCGCCGAAATCCATCTCATCCGCAAGGGCCGGGTCATCGCCAGCTCGTCGACGCCGATCGCCATCGGCAAGTCCGGTTTCGAACGCTGGGTATATCTGATGGCCCAGCAGCACAGCCTTGCCTATGGCATGGTGGCGGTTGCGGCAGCACTGGCAGCGGGGGGCATCGCCAGCGCGGTAACGCGGCGGCGCTAGCGCTTTTGCAGGCGCTTTGTACACCCTTCCGGCGTTACGAAGGCCATAGCGATTAGCTATCGCCGACTCGATGAATTTACGGTATCATTGTCATCGGAGCATTATCGGTTTCGAAGCAAGACAACACCGCGACGCCGCCGAGCGGGCACCATTCTACACTGACTATGGAAGACTTGGACAGAAAATGAGCTTTGATCGACGCGGACGTGGTGCCGGACGTGGTGGTGGTTTCGACAAGCGCGAGCGCGGTTTCGACCAGTTTGAAGGCGGCGGCAGCGGCGGATATGGCGGCGGCGGTGATCGTTTTGGCGGCGGCGGTGGCGGCGGCTATGGCGGCGGTGGTGATCGCTTCGGCGGCGGCGGCGGCAGCCGTTTCGGCGGCGGTGGTGCCGGCGGTGGCGGCGGCTTCGGTGGTCGCCCGGGCGGCGGCGGCTTCGGCGGCCCGCGTCCCCCGCGCGACATGGGCCCCGGCGTCAACCTCGGCACGGCCAAGGGTGTTGTCAAACTCTTCAACGGCCAGAAGGGCTTCGGCTTCGTCGTTCGCGATGACGGCGGTGAGGACGTGTTTGTCCACATTTCCGCGGTCGAAGCTGCCGGCCTGACCGGTCTTGCCGATGGCCAGCCGCTCGAATTCACCCTGACCGAGCGCAACGGCCGTGTGTCGGCAACCGATCTCGTCATCGATGGGGAAGCCCTGCCGGTGACCGACCGCGCACCGCCGCGGGACCGCGACAGCGGTGGCTTCGGTGATCGTCCGGCGCCGCGCAGCCGCGATGCAGCCCCGGCCACGAACGGCCAGCGCGTCGAAGGCACGGTCAAGTTCTTCAACGGCCAGAAGGGCTTCGGCTTCATCCAGCGGGAAGACGGCGGCCCCGACGCCTTCGTCCATATCTCGGCAGTCGAACGCGCCGGCATGTCGAACCTCAACGAAGGCCAGCGTGTCTCGTTCGAACTCGAGGAAGATCGGCGCGGCAAGCAGGCAGCGGTCAACCTGACCTCGCTCTAAAGCCGGCCGCGTATCAAGGGGCGCGTCTGCCAAGCGGCAGGCGCGCCCTTTTGCTTGGATGGAGGCGATTTTGCAGACAGTCATGCGGGCGTTGGGTGTGGCCCTGGTTGCAACCCTGGTTGCAACCCTCGTCAGCAGTCCTACGGTGGCGGCGACCCCCGAAGCCCGGGCGCAAAGCCTGCGCGATGCCAAAGCGGCGTGCCGCAAGGCGTCCGATCTCAAGAACGCCGCCAGCCTGGGCGAACCCGTGGTGTTCGGGGATGCGAGTGGCAAGACGGCGGTGCTGGTGACAGGGGTCTGGCGCCCGGCGCATATGAAGAATGCCCGGGCGACGATGCTGTGCCTTTACGATCGCGCCAGCGGCACGACCGAAGTCGAGGAAGTCAGGCGCTGGGCAGCGCCGAAGGAACAGACTCGGCCAGCACCACATGGCTGACGATCATCGCGTGACCGCCGGTTGGCAGAAAAAGTGGGAAACCGGCAAAAACAGACACAGTTAGCCTCTGCCTTTGCGGTTTTTGGGCGCGATTCGCGCGCCAGAATGCCGATTCTGGCTGCCTGAAGGGCTTGTCGACAGCCGTTCGCCAGCGTCAAATCGTTGGAATCCTTGGTCGCAAGCGGCGTGAACCGTCCTGTTTCCGAGGCTTATGGCCACTGTTGCGGTGCGGCATTGCGTCCCGCGACGCTTATTTCACTGACAAGTCGGTCCGAGATAGGGCATCGGGTGCGGCTTCGCACCCGGGCGCGCGCTCGGGCTCTCTCTGTCACGACGTTTTGTGCAAGGACCGACATGCCCGATTCGCCCATCATCACCGGCCTGATGTTCTTTTTCTCGGTGACGACGCTGGTTGTCATTGCCTATCCCGTCGTGAAGCTGCTGCCGTCGTGGCTCGAACGCTCGGTTTACCGCAAGGTCGCCTTCAATCGCGATGCGATCGAAGCCCTCGACATCGCCGCGGCACGCTGCACCGACCCCGATCAGCGCAGCCGTCTGGTCGCCCAGGCACGCTATCACCGTGCCGCGCTCGCCAATCTGGCCCCGAATGACCCGGCCCTGGCACCGAAAGCAGCCGAGCGCGTCGAAATCGCGGCCTGACAATCGGCTCTCGGCGGCGGGGTGCTCGTCCCCGCCGGCCGGCAATGGCGTGATTGGCTCTCGATCACCCTGTCGATGATGATCGCTGGACAGCACCGTCCCGTCTCGGCACGCTGGCCGGCATGACCTGTTTCGATTTTCCAGCCGCCATTCTCGCCAATTCTGCCGCGCGTCCTGACCATCCGGCGGTCATCTGCCGTGGGGAAACACTGAATTGGGGTGATTTTGCCGCCCGCGCCGATGCGGTTGCGGCCACGCTTGCCAGTCTTGGCACAGGCCCTGGCGATGTCGTGGCAGCGATCGCGGCGTCTTCCAACGATTATGCGGTGCTGTGGGCCGCGGTGTTGCGCCTCCGCGCCACGATCGCGCCGCTGGCACCATCGTCGACACCTGACCAGATCGCCGCGATGGTCGGTGATTCGGGGGCGCGGCTGGTGTTTACCGATGCCGCCGCACGCGCTGATTTCGGCGCCGTGCTCGGCAAAGTCGCGATCATCGATCTTGAAAGCCTCGACGACTGGATCGATTCCGGCGCCGAAGTGCCGCCCCTGGCGCTGCTCGACCCGGCGGCGGCGTTCAATATCATCTATTCATCGGGCACCACCGGCACCCCCAAGGGCATCGTCCAGTCGGCTGCCATGCGCTCGCTCCACATCACCGGCGCCAAGGCGCTGGGTTACAGCGGCGATTCGGTCACCCTGTTGTCGACCCCGCTCTATTCGAACACCACCCTGGTATCGTTTCTTCCCACCCTGGCCTGGGGTGGGACGGCCGTGCTGCAGCCCAAATTCAACAGCAGCGAGTGGCTGAAACTGGCCGAAACCCATGCCGCGACCCATACGATGCTCGTGCCGGTCCAGTACCGCCGGCTGCTCGCCGACCCGGCGTTCGACGATCACACCCTGTCCTTCCAGATGAAATTCTGCACATCGGCGCCTTTTCCGGCCGAACTGAAGGCGCAAGTGCTTGCCCGCATGCCCGGCGGGCTGGTCGAATTCTTCGGAATGACCGAGGGCGGGGTCAGTTTCGTCTTCCCGGCGCACCTTCACCCCGACAAGCTCCACACCGTTGGCCGCGCCAGCGAAGGCCATGCCGTGCGAATCATCGATGAAGACGGCAAGGATGTGCCCCCCGGCACCCCCGGCGAGATCGTCGGCCAGTCGCCGGCGACGATGAACGGCTACAAGAACCGCCCCGATCTGACCGCCAAGGCCTTCTGGACCGCCCCCGACGGCAGTCTCTGGCTCCGCACCGGCGACATCGGGCGGCTCGACGAGGATGGTTTCCTGACCCTCATGGACCGCGCCAAGGACATGATCATCTCCGGCGGCTTCAATATCTACCCGAGCGACATCGAGGCGGTGCTGCTGGCCGAGCCCGGTGTTGTCGAAGCCGCCGTCGTCGGTGTCGCTTCGGACCGCTGGGGGGAGACGCCGGTGGCCTTTGTCGTGGCCCCCGGGGCCGATGGCGAGGCATTGCGGGCCGCCGCCAACGCCCGGGTCGGCAAGACCCAGCGGCTGGCATCGCTGGTTCTCGTCGAGGAATTGCCCCGCAGCCACATCGGCAAGGTGCTGAAACGCGAGCTTCGCGACAGCTTTGCCGGCAAGGTCGATTGAGCTAAGGCCAGGCAACCGGGCAAGATCGCCCTTCAGCAACGGCGCAAGACCGATGATCCCGATCCTGCTGATCGCCCTTGCCCTGGCGATGGATGCCTTTGCGGCGTCGCTGGGCCAGGGTGCGGCAGCCCGGCCGGCACCAACTTTGGGGGGCGCGCTTCGCATCGGCACGGCCTTCGGGGTCGCGCAAGGGGTGATGCCGCTGCTCGGCTGGGCGCTGGGCGTCGCTTTTGCCGCGACCATCCGTGATTTCGACCATTGGATTGCCTTCGCCCTGCTCGGGGCGATCGGCGGCAACATGATCATCAAGGGCTTCCGCCCCGCGGCGGACGATATCCCGGCAGCGGCGCCGCTGTTCACCGGCTGGGCCCTGCTGGCGGCCTCGATTGCAACCAGCGTCGACGCTGCCGTTGTCGGGGTTTCGATCGGTCTGTTCGATTATCCGGTGATCGTGGTTTGCGCGATCATCGCCAGCGTGACCTTCCTGCTCTCGAGCGCCGGCGTCCTGCTCGGACGCTCGCTCGGCGCTGTCGTCGGGCAGCGCGCCGAAGCGTTGGGCGGCGCGGTGCTGATCGGCATCGGGAGCAAGATCTTGATCGAGCACCAGTTTCTGGGCGGCTGAGGGGCTTTGCACTTGGCCCGCCGTGCGGGCATAAACATGACGAAGCATTGGGGGACGATGGGATGATGTTGAAGCAGCTGATTGCCGGCCTGTCATTCGGCCTGTCGCTTTCCCTCACCTCCACAGCGGCAGTGGCGGCACCCGATGCGGCAAAGCTCGCCGAAATCGATCGCATCTTTGCTGAATGGCGGCTCGCGGCGCATGTGCCGGGCCTTGTCTATGGCGTGGTCGCCGATGGCCGGCTCGTCCATGTTCGCGGGCTTGGCGTGCAGGACATCGAATCGAAGGCGCCGGTGACCCCGGACAGCCTGTTCCGCATCGCTTCCATGTCGAAGGCGTTCACGGCGCTGGCGATCCTCAAGCTGCGCGATGCCGGCAAGCTGTCGCTCGATAGCCCTGCCGAAACCTATCTGCCCGAAACCGCCTCCTGGACCTATCCGACCAGCGACAGCCCGCGGATCACCGTCCGCAATCTGCTCACCCACTCGGCGGGCTTTGTCGAGGACAACCCCTGGGGCGACCGCCAGCAGGTAATGACGGAGCCCGAATTCACCAGCCTTTTGAAGCAGGGCGTCGATTTTTCACAAAGCCCGGGGCTGGCCATGGAATATTCCAACATGGGCTACGCCATGCTCGGGCGCATCGTGGGCAATGTCTCGGGCGGACGCTATCAGGACTATATCCGGCGCGAATTGATGGCGCCGCTCGGCATGGCCTCGACCGGTTTCGATGTCTTCGCATCGCCGGCCGGGCGCCGCTCCCTCGGCTATCGCTGGCGTGACGACAGCTGGGTTCGCGAGCCCGAGATGCGCGACGGGGTTTTCGGCGCGATGGGCGGCGTCGAAACAAGTGCCAACGACTATGCCCGCTGGGTGACGGCGCTGCTTTCGGCCTGGCCCGCCCGCGATGGCGCCGAGACCGGGCCGCTGCGCCGCGCCACGATCCGCGAGATCGTCACCGGTGCCAATTTCGCCTCGGCCCGAACTCGCCCGGCTTCCATCGGCGCCCCCTGCCGCCAGGCTTCGGCCTATGGCATGGCGTGGAACGTCATCGATGATTGCGACCTCGGGCGGGTCGTCACCCATACCGGGGGGTACCCCGGCTATGGCTCGGTCGTCATGCTGCTCCCCGAAAAGGGGGTCGGCATCTTCGCTTTCGCCAATCGCACTTATGCAGCGCCGGTGCCGCCGGCCTGGCGCGCCGCCCTCGCCCTGCAGGCGGCCGGCGCCATTCCCGATCGTTCGCAGCCGGTCAGCGCCGGGCTCCAGGCATCCTATGACGCGGCAAGGGCCGTCTGGCGCGCCGGCGCAATCGATGCCGCGCCGCTGGCCGACAATATGCTGCTCGATCGCGATGCGGCCGCCTGGCAAAAGGCCATCGCCACGCTCAAGGTCAGCGTCGGTACCTGTCCAGCGACCGAAGCAGTGACACCGATTTCGGCGATGGAAGGCCGTTTCGCCTGGTCGTGCGACCATGGCCGGGTGACCGGCCGGGTCCAGCGGGCACCGACCAAGGCGCTGGCAATCCAGGCGCTGGAGTTCAACCCGGCCGCGCCCTGATCAAGTCCCGGAGTCCAATCGATTCAGGCCCAACCCGTCACGGCGACCAGCGGATCGCCGGACCGGCCATCGGCAAGAAGGTCGGCGCGTACATCGCCGAAACCGGCGTGTTCGAGATAGAGTTTGACGAGCGCGGCTTGACCGCTGGTATCGAGCGCCCGCCAGATCGCCACGGCCTTCATCGGAAAGCAGCGGTTGGAAAAGCTGACGATGAAAGGCGCGCCGGGCACAAGAACCCGGTGGATTTCGGCAAAGACCTGCCTTGGTCGCTGCAGATATTGCACGCCCACGCAGCAAAGCGCAGCGTCGAAGCTCCGATCATCGAGGGCGAGCGCCGGCTGATTGTTGAGATTCTGCACGAACCAGTCGTCGAGCCGCGGATTGGCAGCGAGTTCGACGGCATTCATGCCATGGCCGACGGCCTTCAAGTCAGGAAAGTCGGCGGGCAGGTGGCTGACCCAGCTCGACATCAGGTCGAGAACCCGGCCCTGTCCGGGCAGCGTTTTCCGATAAGAGTCAGTCAAGGCGGCGACGGCGCCCTCGTCGATGTGCGTTACCAGCCGCGGCGGCGCATAAAATTCGAGGTCGTCGTCATTGTCCTGCTTGGCAAAGGCGCCGGCGGGCAGCTCGGGCAGCAGGTCGTCGCTGATGGTTTCAGGGTTCGGCATGGCATCATGCCTCGCAACCGGGCGCCGGAACGTCAATGCGGCGCAGCGCGCGCCTGCTGCCGGCCGCACGACTGCGGCCATTGTTCTTCTGGCTTTCCAGTCCCGGGCAGGGGAAGGAGCTGATCATGCAAACCCCGATCATCATCATTGGCGCCGGCATGGCCGGGCTGGCCTGCGCCCGGCGTCTGGCCGGCGCCGGATTGCCGGCCCTTGTATTCGACAAAAGCCGCGGTATCGGCGGGCGGCTGGCGACGCGGCGCGTGGAAGTGGCAGGCTGCACAATCAGCTTCGACCATGGCGCCCAGTATTTCACCGCCCGCGACCCCGGCTTTGCAACCGCGATGCACGATCTCGGCGCGGCTTGCGCGCGCTGGGACGATGGCGCCGCCGAGCCGCACCTCGTCGGCGTGCCCGGTATGTCGAGCGTGCCCCGCACGATGGCAGCCGGGCTTGATGTCAGGCTGGGCGAAACGGTGGCCGCCGTGCGCGCCGTTTCCGGTGGCTGGACGCTCGATATCGGCGCCGCGAGCCTCGACACGCAGCAGCTGGTCATGACCGTGCCGGCGCCGCAGGCGGCGGCGCTGCTTGGCGCCGGCCACCCCCTGCACCCGCGTCTGGCCGGCATCGGCATGGCGCCGTGCCTGACGTTGATGGCGGCTTTCGATGCCGACGCGCCCCGGCCCTTCGCTTCGCGTGCTGCCGCCGATCACCCTTTGGCTTGGATTGCGCATGATGGCAGCAAGCCGGGCCGTGCCGATGGCCTGACGACCTGGGTTGCCCAGGCCAGCGTGGCGTGGAGCGAGCAGCATCTGGAGGCCGATCCGCCAGCCATCGCCGCCATGATGCTGCCGATGCTGGCCGATGCCATCGGCGCCGCGCCGGGGCAGGCACGCCATGCCGCCGCCCACCGCTGGCGCTATGCCCGGACGCTGGAACCGCTGGGCCAGCCGTTTCTGGCAAGCGATGACGGCAGCCTGCATGTCGGCGGTGACTGGTGCCTTGGCGCTCGCGTCGAAGCCGCATGGTGCAGCGGCACGGCGATTGCCGAGGCCATCATCGAACAGGCAAATCCGGTGTAGCGCTGCCTGCCGTCAGTTCGTGAAGCGCGGCAATCAGCGTGTCGACCTCATCGGCCGTCGTGTAATGCGCCAGCCCGACGCGCACCAGGCCACCGGTTTCGGCAAGCCCCAGCCGCGCGACGACTTCGACGGCATAAAAATGTCCTGCCCAGACGAAGATGTTGCGCGCCGCCAATGCCTTGGCGATCGCATCGGGCCGGTGCCCGGCGATGGTGAAGGCAAAGGTCGGCACCCGCCCCGCCATCGTCGGCGGGCCGTACAGCGTCAGGCCCGGCACGGTTGCAAGCCCTGCCAGCAGCCGTTCGCCGAGCGTGTGTTCATAAGCGGCGCACGCCGCCATGGCGATCCGCAGCCGGCTGGCGCGGTCATTGGCACGGTCACCGCCGACCAGCGCGCCGAGCCCTTCGAGGTAGGCGATCGTTCCTGAAACACCGGCCTGCGCTTCGAACGACGGCGTGCCGGTTTCGAAGCGCGTTGCCGCTGGCAGCGTCCGCGCCGGCCGCACCTTGTAGGCCGCGATCGTTTCGAGCAATGCGGCGCGGCCCCACAATACGCCCTGATGCGGGCCGAAGAATTTGTAGGGCGAACAGACCAGCAGGTCGCAGCCAAGTGCCCGGACATCGACCGGCAGGTGTGGCACCGATTGCACGGCATCGACAAAGACCAGCGCCTCGCACCGCTGGCGCACCACGGCAACGATTCCGGCAATATCATTGAGCGTTCCGATGGCGTTGCTGGCGGCGCCAACGGCGACAAGCCGGGTCCGCGGGCCGAGCAGCGAGGGCAGCATCGCCATGTCGAGTACGCCGGTCGCGGGATCGAAATCGAGCCAGCGCACGGTCATGCCGCAGTCCTCGGCGACACGCAGCCATGGGGAGACATTCGCATCGTGATCAAGCCTGGTGACCACCAGCTCGTCGCCGGCGGACCAGTGCTGTGCCAGCGCCCGCGAGACGGCCAGCGTCAATGAGGTCATGTTGGCGCCGAAGGCGATTTCATCCGCACTGCCACCGAGCAGATCGGCCATGGCGGCATGGGCGGCGTCGCTGAGGGCGTCGGTTTCCACCGATGTTGCAAAGGCGCCGCCGGCATTGGCGGTGCCGCGCTCGAGATGGGCGACCATGGCGGCGATGGCTGGCGCGCAGACCTGGGTGCCGCCAGGCGCATCGAAATAGGCGCGGGCGCGGCCGCCATCCTCGACAGCAAGCGCCGGAAAGGCGGCGCGAACCGTATGAATCGGAAAGCTCATGCGACGCGCCGTGCCGTGATCACCACGTCGATATCGTCGGGACGCGGATTGATGAAATCGAGCCGGGTTCGCCCATCGGGCAGCAGGCTGATGGTCGCCGGGATCGTGGAATTGGTCAGCACCCAGCCCAATGGCAGAACGACGGCATTGGCCGGGCGGCCGAAGGCGCGGTGGCAGACGAGCTCGTCACCGGCCAGCGTGTAGCGGACGGGGTCGGTATAGGTTTCGGCGATGCGGATGCGTCGGCTGCCGCCGTTGGGGACTGGCTGAAAGCGGAACACGACGGCGGTCGTCGATTCTTCGACCTTTGTTTCGCGCGGGTCGATCGCGGTGATGGCGGCCCCACGCACCAGTTCGGTACGCAGCGCTTCGCCGGTATCGAGATCGCGCGCAGCAGGGTTGGAGACGGTGCTGCCGGCGCGCACGACATTGACATAGGCGCCGATCCCCGGCCGTTCCTCGGTGTAATCATGGGTCAGATCGAAGCTGTGGGTTTCGGGCGGCTGCAGAAAATAGACGATCTCGCGGGTCTGCGCTGCACGCTCGCTGGTCATCGCCAGGCTTGATCCCGCCGGCACCGGCGCACGCACCGGCAGGGCGCGCATGACCAGCGGCATTGGTACGGGTGCTGCGTTCCAGAAGGAAATAGCGATGCGGCCGTCGCCCTGCTGGACGACCTGAACCGGCACGTTGACGCTGGCGAGCCGGTAACCCGTGGGCAGGACGACGGTATTGCGCTTGATCCCGAGCGAACGGTCGAAAATGATGGCGTCACCGTCGGTCCGATAGCTTTTGGCATCCTCGTAGGTCTTGTCGATGCGGATACGGCTGCCACCACCGTCGGGCACCGGCCGCGCGAGGGTCACGGCGATGTAGCGGCTTTCGGGGGTTGCGCCGGTGACGCCCCCGGCGCGCGCCACATCGCCGCCGACTTCGGCAAACGCCAATGGCGCGCCACTGGCACGATCGGTGACGTGTTCGTTGCTGGCGATGCTGCCGGTGCGAATGGGGTTGAAATAACGGGTGGCGCCAGCGGTGGTGGCAGTGATGTCATAGACGATGCGAAAGGCATGTGTTGCCGGAGCCAGCAGTTCATAGCGGGTGAAGGCGCCTGCGTCGGTTTGCACGGGCCCTGCCTGAGCCATCGACGCCATCGCCGATAGTGCCGCCACCAACATGCGGTATCCTGCGCGATCACGCGTTGCTCGCTTCATCTGTTTGCCCCAAGCTTTCGCGGTCTTGCGAACGCTCGATAGCGTGCTGCGCAACCCGTTACCATCTGCCAAGGCCGGCTGCCTTCGAGCCGCGAGTGGTGGCGCTTGGCGATCGCCCGTCATCATCGTGTCAGGATATGCGGAGCGTCACGTTCCCGCAGGGGTCGCCAAGCTGAACAAGCCGGAGCAGCGCGACCAATGGCTCGCGAGAATCGATAGGCTATGCACGCCCCTATAATCACCGCCGATGGCCAGGTGTCATCGACACCGGCGTTGATTTGTCCCGGCCCTCAGCTTGCAGGCTGCAAAGCGGCTGAGAGCCGCCCAACAATGGTCTGCAGGGCTTCAAAATCATATGGTTTTGTCAGCACGGGAATGTCGGCGTAGCGACCGTCTGAAATATGCGACGCACCTGTCGCAAAGGCGAACGGGATCTGACGCTTCAATAGCTGGTCTGCGAGCGGAAAGCTGGACGCACCGTGCAGATTGATATCGACAAGCGCGATATCGAAAGGCTGCGTTTCGATCAGCTCGCTGGCCATTTCGATCGTGTCGGCCGGCCCTAGGATATCGTAACCCAGATCAGCGAGCATTTCCTCGGTAACCATCGCGATGATGGTCTCGTCTTCGATGAGAAGTACGCGCTGTTTCGGACAGGGTGCTGGGGGGGCGTAAGGTGCGCCGACATTATCTGGCCCGGCTTGCACATCGTCCCGGGTCATCACATCCCCTAACACCAATCCGTCAACTGACGCGCCGGTACAGGCTCGACCAATCACTGGCTTGGACGGACCATGATCCCACTAACCTTCCACCACGGGCGCTAGCTCGCAAGCAGACATGGCCGAAAGTGTCTTTTGTCTGCCCGGTCCGAACACTGGACTGTCAAGCTCGACGACCCGATTGGGAAGCATACGCAACGAGTTACTGGATTGCTAAACTCACATCGGCCGGCAAGGTTCCCGGCGGCAGGAAATTTTTTTGCTGTGCATTGGATGCGCGGACATCAAGCGTCACCCCGACTGCCTGAACCTCCGCAATAACGGTAGCAAGTGCTTGACTTATCTTCGATCGAGGCGAAGGGCGTTAGCGGTCAGTGAGCATCCGCTATCACGGCGAGTTGGCGGACCTGATTATAGCTGAGCACCAGGCTCTGCACCGCTGAGGTGCCTTCAGGTGTTTGGAAGACCGCGAGGATTTCGTCCCCCATGACCCTGACTATCAGTTTTTCGGTTTCGCTGGACTCATCTTCTACATCGTAATCAAGCATTGAAAGGTCCCCCGAGCGTACGGCTCCAAAACTGCAGCGTACGCCGCGTCCTTATTTCCCTAGCCTGTCTTATGCACCGGACGGTCTGTTCAGGGTTGGCGAACGTGTAACCGGGGCAGATTCCCGGGCATCAGGTTGCAGCGAGCCTGACGAGGCTGGGCAGACTGGGGATGCTCGACGCCCCTGGGACAGCGAAGCGGTCACCAAGGAAGCGATAGTAGGAGACGCCAAGCTTGCTGCAGGTCTTCAG
>Ga0209906_100132_pt1 | contig 98018 bp, 93 predicted proteins | sample FECB24metaG_FD_188303 | JGI IMG/M metagenome (GOLD analysis project Ga0209906, IMG submission 188303) | Cyanobacterial communities from the Joint Genome Institute, California, USA from Joint Genome Institute, California, USA - FECB-24 metaG... ... | reverse complement strand
CTTTGCCATCATCCACCTCATCAAAGTGGATGTTGAATCACCGACCAAGCCCGTCGTCACATCACAATCGATTCATCGAGCGCAGGACGTGCTCTAGGTGCACGCCGATGCCAGCAACGTCGGCGCGAAGTTGAAGGCGGTCGCGGCAAGCGCCGCCGTGGTCGCGCCGAGGCCAATCTGGTCCATCACCGTTGCCGCTTCCGCGCGTCTGCGGATGATCGTGAACTGAAGCCCCAGCGTGCCGGCCAGCAACGCGACGGAGAGCGCATATCCCCCGATCAGCGCGATACGGTGGGCGCCGGGCGCCCAGTCAAAATGGCAGCCGAGAAACTGCAACGCATAAAGCGCGTTGAATGCCACGCCCCACAGCGCGAAGCCGATCAGCAGGGGCCACAGCCGGCGGATCATGAGGCACCTCCCGATCTCGTCAGCAGGGCAATCAGCGCCCAGGCCGGCAGCAGAGCGAGAGCAGCGTAGTCGGTCCAGAGAACTGACAGTCGCAGCGGGGTCGCACGAACGGCGGAGACGTAACCCTCGTGCCAGCGCCACGCGGCATGTGCCGTGATCAGCATCGCAATGCCGGAGTGAATGGCGCAATAGGTCAACAGCGCAAAGCGCAGCGCGCCATTGGCGTGAAGGGTGGGGTTTTCCAGAAGGACAATGCCGACGACACAGGCGAGCGCCGTCACGCCGGCCAGCACTGCCGCACCGATCAGCCATCCAAATGGTGAGTTCCCCGCCGCATTCTTTCCGCGCGCCCGGCGCGCCAGGATGCTAGCGCCGAAACCGGTCACCAGCCCGATCGCGGGCAGCCAACCGGTATCCGGTGGCGGTCCGTCCCAGCCAGGAGCGACGAAGGCGAGATAAAGAGCGCCAAACAAGAGTGACGCATACAGAGTGGCGTCGCCGGCAATGGCGATCTTCGAAGCCCACCAGATGACGTTGTCCTCCACCTCCGCATCGATCGGGACCGCCTCACCTTGTCCGATGTCGATCGGGCCCGCGTCGCCCTTGGCGCCCAGCGCGCGCGACCATGCGACGAAGAAGCCGACGACGACGATCGCGGCCAGCGGGACGATCCAGTAGACCTTGAACAGCAGGCAAAGGAAGAAGGCGCCGGTGGCAAGTGCGGTCCAGAGCGGCAGAAACGACCGCTGCGGCAGGATGATGACCTGGTCGGGCGCGCCTGACATCATGTCGACGCCGAGCGTCTCCTGGCGGTCGGCCCGGGCAAAGCCGAGATAGCCTTCGCCCGCCGCCAGCCTGTTGCCGATCGCATCCGGGTCGAGTTCGTCGGCGCGCTGCGTGATGGCGGGGAGTGCCGCGAAATTGTAGTCCGCCGGCGGGGTCGGCATGGCCCATTCGAGGGTCCGCGCCTGCCACGGATTGCGCGCCCCGCGACGACCGAACCGGAACTGCAGAATGATGTCGATCAGCACCAGCGCGAAGCCCATCGCCATGATGAAGCCGCCGACCGAGGAGAGCAGGTTCAGCCAGTCCCAGCCCCAGTTGGACGGATAGGTCGAGATGCGCCGCGGCATGCCCATCAGCCCGATCAGGTGCATCAGGAAGAAGGTCAGGTTGAAGCCGACGATGATCAGCCAGAACGCCGGCACCGAGAGCCGGTAGACGCTGGTGCGCCCGGTGAAATGCGGCAGCCAGTAGTAGAGCGCGGCGAGCATTGGAAAGACGAAGCCGCCGACCAGCACGTAGTGCAGGTGCGCCACGACGAAATAGGTATCGTGCGCTTGTGTATTGAACGGCACCATGGCGAGCATGACACCGGTCAGGCCGCCGCAGACGAAGACGATGAAGAAGCCGACGACATAGAGCATCGGGACATCGAACCTGGGGCGTCCGGATGCCAGCGTGCCGATCCAGGCGAAGATCTGCACGGCTGTCGGAATGGCCACCAGCGCGCTCGCGGCGGAAAAGAAGCCGAGCGCCAGATGCGGGATGCCGACGGTGAACATGTGGTGGACCCACAACCCGAAGCTCAGGAAGGCCATCGCGACGATCGCGACGATGATGGCGTCGTAGGCGATCAGTGGACGCCGGGCGAAGGTCGGGATCATTGTCGACAGCACGCCGGCTGCAGGCAGGAAGATGATGTACACTTCCGGATGCCCGAACAGCCAGAACAGATGCTGCCAGAGGAGCGGATCTCCGCCGCGGGTCGGGTCGAAGAAGGGCAGGTCGAACGCCCGCTCCATTTCGAGCAGGATCGAGCCGAGGATGAGCGGCGGGAAGCCGATCAGCATCATCGTCGCGGTGACCAGCATATACCAGCCGAAGATCGGCATGCGGGTGAGCGACATTCCCGGCGCGCGCATCTTGAGGATGGTGACGATGATCTCGACGGCCGCGGTGATCGCCGAGATTTCGACGAAGGTGATGCCGAGCAGCCAGACATCGGCATTTATGCCGGGCGTGTAGGTGTCCGACGACAGCGGCGTGTACATGAACCAGCCCGCATTGGGCGCGTAGCCCAGCACCATCGCGACGATCAGGATCATGCCGCCGAACAGGTAGCACCAGAAGCCGTAGGCCGTCATGCGCGGGAAGGCGAGGTCGCGGGCGCCGAGCATCTTCGGCAGCATGTAGATCGCCAGCCCCTCGAACATCGGGATGGCGAAGAGGAACATCATCACCGTGCCATGCATGGTGAAGATCTGGTTGTAGAGGTCGGGCCCGATAAAGGCGGCAATGGGCGTCGCCAGCTGCGCGCGGATCAGCATGGCCAGAACGCCGCCGATGGCGAAGAACCCCAGCGCCAGCAGCATGAAGCGCTTGCCGAGAATGCTGTGGTTGACCGCCGACAGGCGGCCCAGTCCGGGCGGCGTGCCCCAGATCCGGGTCAGCGCCTTGTGCAGGGCGATCGGCGAGAGCTGTTGTCCGCTCATGGCGTGCCTCCGACGGCTGCGGCATAATCCGCCGGCGCGTGGGCACGGGCCTCGAAATCCATCGTGTCGTGCCCTTCGCCGCAATATTCCGAGCACATACCGCGATAGACGCCCGGCCTGTCCGCCTGCAGGCGGATGACATTGGTATGTCCGGGGATCGCGTCGATCTTGCCGCCGAGGCGCGGCACCCAGAAGCTGTGAATCACGTCGGCGGCCGTGACGACGATGTCGACGGGCTCGCCGGCGGGCAGATGCAGGATCCCCGTCGGCGCGGCGCCGGGCATGTCGGGATAGGTGAATTGCCATTGCCACTGCCGGGCATGTGCCTCGATGCGGATCGGCGTCGCGCCGCCGGGTGTCGGCAGCAATCGTTCTCCGAGCAGGAGTGCTGCGACGAGAAGAGCGATCAGAATTGGGACCGGCATGACCAGCCCTCCCCCGACGATCCAATGTCGCGGCGTGAGGGAAGCGACCGCAGCCGGACGCAGCAAGGCCAGCGCCAGCAGCCCCATGACCAGGGCGAACAGCACCAGCGCGCCCCAGAACATGACCCACCAAAGGGTGGCGATATTGGTAGCGGCTGGTCCGGCCGGATCGAGGGTGGACAAAGGCGTGGCGCAACCTACCAATGCTCCGGACGTTGCTGCCACAGCAGCGAGCTGTAAGACCCGTGCAGGGCACCGAAACACGAGGTTGGAAAATTGGCCGAGTCGAACACCAAACAGGCCGAGCAGGCCGAGATGGAGTCGGAGGAAGCGCCCCCCGAAGCGAGCAGTTCGCATGGCAATCCCGCGATCCGCGCCGTGGCGGAACAGGATCTCGGCTCGGCGATCGCCGTAGCCGGCCATCCCATTCACGCCATGCTCGTCCACTTCCCGATCGCTCTGGTCATCTGCACGCTCGGCGTCGACGGCATGTACTGGTTGAACGGGGACCCGTTCTGGGTGCGGGTCGGACTGTGGTCGAGCGGCTTCGCCTTCGTCTTCGGCGTGATTGCCTCCGTGGCTGGCACTGCAGAACTCCTGGCCGTGCCGGGACTGCGCGTGCGCGTCGCGAGTTGGAACCATGCCATTGCCGCAATGACGTTGCTCGCGGTCGCCGGTGCGAACTGGGGCCTGCGCATCAACTTCCCCGACGCGGTCCTCCCGCACGGGCTGCTGCTCTCGCTGCTTGCCGCCATCTTGACGGGGCTGGCCGGTTGGCATGGGGGCAAGCTGGTCTTCGATCATGGGGCTGGCCTCATCATCTCCACCAAGCAATGAAATCGGGCAGCATCTCGCCCAGTGCGCCAGGTACGAACAGCTCCTCGATCCAGCCGGCGGCAGACCATTCGGGCCTGCCCAGCACGACAACGAGAATGCTGGCGATGACCGTTATCGTCAGCACCGTCACGGTCATGAAGCGCCAGAAGGGGTAGCTCTGTCCTGGCTCGAACAGGCGCAGGATCATCAGTCCGTTCATCACGTGGATGATGACGAGCAGCCCGACAAGCGCCAGCTTGACGGAGAACCAGGGCTCGAACGTCTCTTGCATGAAGATCAGCGCGATGCCGAAGGCAATCGCGATGAAGGCCGCAGGCGACACGAAGCGGATATAGAGAAAGCGGGTGAAATTGTGCAACCGGTAGAGCTCGGTATCGACCAGCTTGCGCCGCTGCAGGTAGAGGAACGGCAGGCACAGGAGGCCGACCGACCACAGCGCGATGGCGAAGATGTGCACGAACTTGAGGAGGATGACGCTCACGCCCGGCGCGCCCCGCTCAGCCGCAGCCAGGCAGCGAGACGCAGCACCGCGACCACGAGATAGGGCAGGCTTGCCGGCACCCACATGATCAGCCCCGCCAACTGCTGATCCGAAAGCGGGTCGATACCGAAGGCGAGCGTCGTGGCGAAATGCGGTGCGTAGAGCGGCTGGAGGGCGAATACTAGCAGCGCGCCCAGCAGACCCATCTGCACCGTCACCGCCAAAAGCGCGACGATCGCGCGCCCCGGCGAGGCAAGCAGCACAGCAGCCCAGAACAGCATCGCACTGGCCAGCAGGCTCACCTGCATCGCCCAGTAGACCGAGGGCATCGTCAACGCCAACGAATAGGCGGCGGGCGCATGCCACAGCCAGAAGATGACCGTGTGAGCCACCACGAGCGGCGTGATGAGCCTCGGCAGAGCCGACGCGACCCTGACCCTCAACTGGCCGATCAGCGCCCACGCCAGCAAAGGCGCCGCCACGGCGACGAGCAGCACATGATGCACCACGCGGGCCGAAAACAGCGCGACTGTCAGTGCACAGAGCGGGCTGATGAAGATGACCGCAAGAACCGCCATGCCCGTGACGAAGCTGGCGTTGTCCCGTGCCGAACGATTGCGTCCGAGCAGGAACAAGCAGATCGCGATCGCCATGGCAGCCAGCAGGACGGGATCGAAGTTCCACCGTCCCCAGAGATCATCCGGGAACGGTGGAGGGCCGCAATAACTCGCGGGGGTCCCTGAGGCTGGCATGTTGGTCCTGACGCTTAACCTCGAAGCTAGGGTGTTGCGCCTGCGGGTAAGGCGTAGGCGATGAAATAGTCTCCGATGGGCGTTTCCATAAAATCATGGCCGCCCGCATTGATCACGACGATCTGGCGGCCTCCGGCCTCATAGGTCATGGGTGTCGCCTGGCCGCCAGCCGGCAGTGCTACCTGCCAGACTTCTTCGCCGGTCTCAATGTCGATGGCGCGCAAAAGGTCGTCGGTCGCCGCCGCGATGAAGAACAGGCCCGTGGCCGTGATCACTCCGCCGCCATTGTTTGGCGTGCCAATTTCCAGCGGCAACATCGACGGGATGCCGAATGGTCCATTCTTGCGTGCCGTTCCGAAGGGGCGATCCCAGAGAACTTCGCGCGTTTTCAGGTCGATGGCTGCGATGCCACCATAGGGCGGCTCCTTGCAGAGCATGCCCGTGAATGGCACGCGCCAACCGGCATTGACCCGGATCCCGTAGGGTGACTGGGCTTGTGGGCTGATGCTGCCGTGCGAGCCTCCGCCGAGGTCGGGATCATAATTCGGGTCGGTGATCGGGAGAATGCCGAGCGCATCGACTTCCTCGCGCGGGACGAGTTGGTTGTAGTTAGGCATGTTGTTGTAGTTCGCGATCATAATGCCCTTGACCGGGTCGATCGCGACGCCACCCCAGTCCGAGCCGCCATTGTAGCCGGGAAACTGGATCCAGGGCCGGTCGACGGTGGGCGGTGTGTAGACGCCCGCATAGCTCGCCTGGCGGAACTGGATGCGGCACCACAACTGGTCGAGCGGCGTCGTGCCCCACATATCAGCCTCGGTGAGGTCGGGCTTCAGCAGGTTTGGGAAGTCCGTGACATAGGGCTGCATCGGCGACAGGCGATCCGGCTCGACGCCACCCTGCGGCGCAGGGCGCTCCTCGACATTGACGAGCAGTTCACCCGTCTCACGGTTCAAGATATAGAACTGCGCCTGCTTGGACGGCATGATGATGGCTGGCACGGGACCGTTGGCGGTCGGGAAATCGACCAGAGTGCCCTGCCCGCCGAGATCATAATCCCACACATCGTAATGGACGGTCTGGTAGTGCCAGGCGACGGCGCCGGTCTCGACGTCGAGTGCGACGATCGCGGTAGAATAGGTATTCTCGGCGTCGGAGCGATCACCGCCCCAATAGTCGACGGCCGAATTGCCCATTGGCATATAGACGAGGCCGAGGTCGTCGTCGCCGGACGCGATGGTCCACATGTTCGGCGTGCCCGGCGTATAGATTTCACCTTCCGGCGGCAGGCCGTTCTCGCCCGGCCGGCCCATGTCCCAAGCCCAGTCAAGGGCACCTGTAACGGCGTTGAAGCCGCGGATCACGCCGGACGGCGCTTCGCGGGTCTGGCCGTCGCTCACCTGGCTGCCGACGACGAGCACGTCACGCACCAGCGTCGGTGGCGAGGTCGGCGCGTAGAATCCGGGCGCCGTGTCGCCAATGCCCTCGAGCAGATTGACGACGCCTGCATTGCCGAAATCGGGGCAAAGCTGGCCCGTCTCCGTATCGAGTGCGATCATCCGTGCATCATGGGTCTGCACAACCACGCGGGCGGCGCACAGATCCGTCGCGGCGGCGGTCGTGTCCTGGAAATAGACGAGGCCACGGCACGAGGCGTTGTAGCCGATCGCGTCGACCGGTGTTTGAGGATCATAGGTCCAGAACTTGGCGCCGGTCGCGGCATCGAGCGCGCTCACCTGGTTCAGCGCCGAGCACAGATAGAGGCGGTTGCCCACCTTGACGGGGGTGTTCTGGTTTCCGAACGGCTCGTCGCCTTTCGGCAGGTCGCCGGTGCGGAACTCCCAGATCTTTTCCAGCTGGCCGACATTCGCGGGGGTGATCTGCTCCAGCGGGGAGTAACGGGTGGCCTTGTGATCGCCGCCATATGCTGGCCAGTCCGCGCCAGTCTCCAGTGTGGCGTAGTTCACGGGCGCCGTAGGCTCGACCGCGTTCGGAGCTGCCGCGTCGGCGGGAGCCGCGGGGGTCGGCTCGGCCGTTCCGGGTGCCGCATCAGGTGTTGAAGGCGCGGGGGTTGCGGGCGCGGGCTGCGGGATCGTTGCCTGCGCCATCAGGATCGGCTCGCGTACAGCCGTGGCCTGCTCCCGATCGGGGGTAAGCAGCATCAGCCCGGCACCGACGACCACTGCCGCGAGCGCGCCGCCTGCCAAGGCTCCGCGTGACATGTTGAAACGACTGCGAAGCGCGGGGATTGTGAGCAGCACCAGGACAAGAATGATCGTCGGTGCCAAGAGGCGCGGCACCTGCGCCCAGCCATTGAGACCCGATTCCCACAGCGCCCATATCAGTGTGCCGACGAAAGTGAAGAGATAGACCGAGACACCGGCAAGCGAATGGTGAAACAGGAAATATGCCGACACCAGGAGGCCCAATCCCGCGAACGCGTAATACCAGGAGCCACCAAGGCTGATCAGCCAGACTCCACCGACCAGGATGGGCAGGCCAAATATTGCCATGACGACCGCGAGGGTGATCGTGGCCCAATAGCCAAATCCATGGTTTGCGTCTGCCATTAATGTTTCCTTCCGCTGTGTAGTATATAGTTTGCAAACTCCGGGGCTCCGCCATGGTTCCGCCACCGTGCAGCCACGGTGGAAGTTGCACCGCTCGCGCACCAAGTTGAATCCATACACACGCGGCCCTAGCCTTGTGCACCATGTCGAAGATTTCGGAATCGACGTGCCGCAACGGCACGCCGAGCGACTGCAGATGGTCCGTCGACGCGGCGACCATCGGCGGCGGTCCACACAGGACCGGTAGCGAAGCCCGAAGCGGCATCGGCTCCTGGATCGATTACTCCAATCGGCGATGCCCGCACTCGACGTTCTCCGGCAGGACACCCGATGAGGTGTATGCTACGGCGGAAATGGCGGAGCGATTGGCGGCATAGAAAAGAACCCGATCCACCTTAGCCAAGTCGCCAAACGGTCTTATCAAGCGGGACCACCTCTGTCTGAGAGGGATGGTGTGGTAACCCCAGCGCAATGCTTGCTCGAAATCCGTCGGCTCGGCCCAAACGAGGTGAAGCAAGCTCCAGGCGGGTGCCGATCCGGTCCGCGATTGTGGTCACTATCGAAAGTCCGATCCCGCTTCCGCGTCCGACGCTCCCGTTGCGCTCGAACCGTCCAGTAAGCGATTCAAGTTTGTCGGCAGACACGACCGGGCCGTCGTTCGTGACGGAGAGTTCTCCATCCGGCGACAACGTTACGGAGACGGGTGAACCCTTGTCGCCGTGCTGAAGGGCATTGTCGATCAGATTGCGGCAAATGATCCCGACTGTGTCGGGGTCGATCGACGAAGCGACCGGCACGTCCGGCAGTGAAAGAGATATTCGACGCCCTCGCTCGGTGCGGTTCATGTCCTCCACCACGACCGAGATGGCGTCGCGAAGATCCACCTCCGCGTCGATGGTCAGTCGCCCGCCTTCCGCCCTGGCCAACTGCATGAGCCTTTCGGCGCGCGCAGTCAGGCGCTTGAGCGTCGCCTCTATGTCGGCGGCGCGCTGCGCGGTCTGGGTCTCCGCCGTCTCCTTGCGTATGCGCTGGGCCTGCGCGATCGCGCCGGCGAGCGGAGTCCGAAGCTCGTGTGCGGTATTGGCCGCGAGGCTCCGTTCGGCGTCGAATGCGGACCGGAGCCTCGCCAGGAGGGCGTTCATCGTGTCGGCCAACGGGGCCACTTCGCTCGGGAGGCCTTCGGCATGGACCGCCGCAAAATCCTTCTCGCTGCGCGTCTCAAGCTGATCCCTGAACGACCGCAACGGACGTGTTCCCCGGCGAACGGCGAAAACAATTCCACCCAAGGCTATCGGAATCATAAGAAGCACCGGAAGCCCGAGTACCATCTGCATCTCGCGGATGACCAACGCCTGATGGTTGCGATGCTGCGCGACAGCGATGATCACGGTCCCCTTCAGCGCCTCTTCGCTGTAAAGACGATGAGTTGCGGTCTGGCCGAAGCCGGCTCCCCCGTAAGTCGGGAAGTTTGAGAGGTCGGCAGCATGCGACCGAAGGAGGACCTCACCCTTGTCGTCCCGAACCACATAGGTGAAGAGTTCATCATGGCTGCGGATAGCTCCCAGCCTCTGGCTTGCGGTATCACCATCCTCCCGGCCGACGATGTCAAGGACTGCAAGCGGAAGCAGGCGCTGGGCCGTCTCTTGCAGCGAGGAGTCGAAAACCTCCTCGATTTCGTGCCTCAGCAGGACGGCTGTTATCCAGGACGCGCCGATCCATGACACGAGCAGGACTGCTCCAAGCGATAAGAGAAGCCTTCCCTGCAGGCTTTCGGGAGTCCTCATGCCTGAGCCAGCCTGTAGCCGAGCCCCCGCTCGGTCTCGATGAGATCGGTGCCAAGCTTCTTGCGAAGACGACTGACATGGACCTCAATCGTGTTGCTCTCGATCTCCGCGCCGAAGTCGTAAAGCTTTTCCTCCAATTGCGGCTTGGAAAAAAGCTGGCCCGGGCGCGTCAGGAACGCGTCGAGAAGCGCCCACTCGCGGGCCGTCAACTGAACGGCTTTCCCGTCCCGGTGCACGCTTCTGCGTGCGATGTCGATGTCCAGGCCGTGGTGCCGGATAATCGGATTGGGATTGCCTGAATAGCGTCGGGCAACGGAACCGATCCGCGCTGAAAGTTCTTCCAGGTCGAATGGCTTTACCAGATAGTCGTCGGCTCCGGCCCTGAGGCCCTCGATCCTGTCCGAGACCTGGTCGAGGGCGGTCAGGATGATGACCGGTGTGACATCTCCGGCCAACCTCAGGGCTTTGAGCGAGCCGATGCCCCGGCCGTCGGGCAGCATCAGGCCCAGGAGGATCAGGTCGTAGGCGGCCGTCGCCATCGCGTCGCGCGCAGCGTCGATGCGGGTGACCCAGTCGACCGAGTGGGCGTCCGCTGCGATCTGGGCGCGCACCGCGTCGCCGAGCACGTTCTCGTCTTCGATAAGCAGGATTCGCATTGAGAAAATCGCCTTCTCCGGCCTCGGCCTCTTGGTATCGGCGGTTCCTGACAGTGTGCTGAAGGCAAGAAGTGCTTGGCTTCAGGTTGCTGTCAGGTTCGCCCTGCAGTGTCGCCGTCAAGTTCTCGAATGGAGTAATGCGCCATGCGGCCCATCCTGACAATTCTCGCACTTATTGCGGCTTTCCCGGTCGGAGGTGCCACGGCCGATGACGACTGTTTCGTGCCGATGGCCGACTGGAAGCCGAAGGAGGCCGTTGCGGCCCTGGCGGCGGAGCAAGGCTGGACGGTGCGACGGATCAAGATCGACGACGGTTGCTACGAGATCGAAGGCGCCGATGCGCAGGGACAGCGGATCGAGGCGACGATTCATCCCGCCACCCTTGAAATACTGGAGATCGAGCGCAATGACGACGACGATGACCAGCATCGCAAGGGAAGAGGGGACTGTCAGGAATTCCGTGTGTGGGCGGGCATAATGGGTAGAAAGGAATCCCATCATGTCCCGACGCAAAGAGCCTTCGATACCGAATGAGCTACTCGACCAGTTGCTGGTTGGCGGCGCCGCCAGCGCTGCGTTTGAGCAGGGCGGCCTGCTTGATTCTCTGAAGAAGGCGCTGACCGAGCGCGCCTTGAACGCGGAGATGGATCGTCACCTCGCCGGCGTAGATGGCGCTGGCAACACGCGCAACGGCTACGGCCGAAAGACGGTGACGACCGAGACCGGCAAGCTGGCGATCGACGTTCCGCGCGACCGTCAGTCGAGCTTTGATCCTCAGCTGATCGCCAAGTATCAGCGTCGCTTCCCGGGGTTCGATGACAAGATCATCTCGATGTATGCGCGCGGCATGAGCACGCGCGAGATCGTCGGGCATCTTCACGATCTGTATGGCATCGACGTGTCGCCAGACCTGATCTCAACGGTGACGGACGCAGTGCTCGACGAAGTAGCCACCTGGGAGCAGCGGCCGCTCGATCCGATTTACCCGCTGGTGTTCTTCGATGCTCTGCGGGTCAAGATCCGCGACGAAGGCATGGTCCGCAACAAAGCGATCCACATCGCACTGGGCGTCCGCGCCGACGGCGCCAAGGAGGTGCTCGGCCTGTGGCTTGAGCAGAACGAAGGCGCCAAGTTCTGGTTGCGGGTGATGAACGAGCTCAAGAACCGCGGCACGGAAGATATCCTGCTCGCCGTCGTCGATGGCCTCAAGGGCTTCCCCGAGGCGATTGCCGCCGTGTTCCCCGAGACGGTCGTTCAGACCTGCATCGTCCATCTGCTGCGCAACTCGATGGACTTCGTCTCCTGGAAGGATCGCAAAGGCCTGGCGACGGCGCTCAAGCAGATTTACCGCGCCACCGATGCCGACGCCGCCGAAAAGGCGCTGACGGCCTTCGATGCCGGCTTCTGGGGCCAGCGCTATCCCGCCATCAGCCAGAGCTGGCGGCGCGCCTGGAGCGAAGTCATCCCGTTCTTCGCCTTCCCCGATGAGGTTCGCAGGATCGTCTATACCACCAACGCCATCGAGGCGCTGAACTCCAAGCTCCGGCGCGCCGTCCGGGCCAGGGGCCACTTCCCCAGCGACGATGCGGCAACAAAGCTGCTCTACCTGATCTTGAACAGGTCGGAGAAAGAGTGGAAAATGCCCCCGCGTGAGTGGTCCATGGCAAAGGCACAGTTCGCCGTCATCTTCGGCGACCGATTCATCAGGGCCATGGCGGCGTAATGTTCAACCGCCCGCCCACACACGGAATTCCTGACAGTCCCGAGGGATAACCCTGTGGACCGAATAGCCGTCTCAGGACCATCGCCGCGAACAACCTCTGGATAACTGGCGACAGCGCGCGGTTGGAACCTTTGGCCCTCGGCATCTGTTTTGCTGAAAATGGAGGCCGCTATGCCCGACACGAAAAAACCCAAGGCGAGCGAAAAAGAACAGTCGCCCAATCCGAAGCGATCCGGACATCCGACGCGGGACACGCGAGATAACCCGGCACCCAATCCAAATGGCAATGATGATATGGAACTGCCCGACACTAGCACCCGGGAAGAGATCAAGAGAATCCGTCCAAACATGAAGCGCTAAGCCGGCGGCGCTCCTCGCGCGCTCCGGTCATGTCCGGTCCCTGAGCCTGACGCCTGGCCCGTTGCCGTTCCCATCGATGAAGACGACGCCGGCCGCCTCCATTGCAGCCCTGACCGCCGCGAGGTTGTTCACGCTCGGGACGCGCCGACCCTTCTCGAAATCACGAACAGTGCTCTCGCTCAGGTTGGATGAGGTTGCGAGTTGTGTCTGCGACCAGTCAAGTAAGCCGCGTCCCGCTCGTGATTGCGCTGCAGTGATCGTCATATCCATCCTTTCCACTAGCACGGAAAACGTTAACAGAAAACGATTTTCGTTGACACCAGTCGCAGTCAACGATATTCGTTAATGGTTAACGGAAACCAACTATTGGAGACCACACCATGTCGAACACCACTGTTCGGGCAGCCGCCGAAGGCATGCCCAAAATCAAAACGGACGCCCTGACGATCATCCCGCTTATTGACGAGTTCCGCGCTGCGCATAACCGAACATATGGAAGCCCGAGAGAAATTCCGGATTCTGTCTGAAAGGTTCGATGTCATCAGGTGGCGGTTCCCCAGCAACTTTCGCGTCGCCTCCATGTTCTCTCGGGACGTTTCGATGATGGCGCTATATGGCGTGGCTCATGTCCAAGAGTTTTTCGACGATGCCTTGGCTAAGGTAGAGGACCGCGTTCGGCGCACGCTGTTCAGCGGCTCTTTCGAAATCATGGTGGCGCGGGAAAGTGCTGATATCTTGGCGCTGCGGACTGCCGCGCTGGCGGCTCTTGAACCCAAGCAAGCGGAAATGGATGCGGCCGGGTATCAGGCTTCAGAGGTCGCTCTGGACGCCTCAAGTCTGCGGCTGGAAGCGATCTTCCAGGAGTTGCTCGACGCTACCTGTCTAACGTTTGCGGACGCTCAGGCGAAGGCCTCGTTGCTCCTTGGCGCGTCATCTGCCTTCGGCGGCGAACTCGAATATTCGGAAAGCCAGAGACTACTTCGTTCAATCCTGACAGTGGAGGCGTGACCATGCATACGACTTTGATTTCCCGCCGCTCGCTTCTCGCTGCGGCTCCTGGCGCCGTTATGGCCGCTGGCACCCCCGCGCTCGCCGCTGGTGTCGCAAACTCGCCAACTTCTGAAAGTCCGGAACTGGTCGCCGCCTATGCCGATTTCGTCGCGGCCTGCGCGGTGCACCGCGCGGCGGTTGATGCGATGGAATGGCTTGCTGACGAATGGCGTCATCGCTGGCCGCTCGCGCCCGACCGCATCACGTGGCCCTCCGCTACAGGGACCGACAAGGCTGAAACGGGCATTGTCGGGCGTCCCTTGACGCGCCCCGAATCTGGCAAGGTGCGTGGCTTGCAGGATCTTCGGTGGCTGAAGGCGTCGGCTGACGGCGACCATGCTCTCCAAGCCCGACGCAAACCAAGTGCGGCACGTCTCGCACGCCGCGCGGCAGCATTGGCCGAACGGCGGAAGGCCTACGAGGCTGGCGTTGCCTATTACGCCGAAACTGCGCGCCTTCGCGAAATTTCTGGCGGCTACGAGGCTAAGGCCCGGACCAACTCGGCACTGGCAGCTGTGCATGCCACTGCCTCAATGGTCGCATCGATCCCGGCGCTTACGTTCGCCGGCATCACCTACAAGGCCGAAGCGCTCAATACTCGCATGGGCCTGTATGGCCTCGGCCTTAGCCGTGATGTGTTCGGCGAAGGCGTCCATCTCGCCCGTGACATCCTCGCCCTGGGAGCGGAGACTCGGTCATGACCTGTATCAGTGACAAGGGCAACGAGATCGAATGCCAGTTGAATGTGCGGGCAACTTTGGTCGAAGTCACATGCTCGTAAGCCATGGACATTCCGAGGGCCTTTAATCAACAAGGCCTGGATGCTTCGGTGGCCGGGCTTTCCATGTGTTCTCCACACAAATGGGGTTTGCAAGCTTCCATTTGCATGCTATGCAAATGGAACGCAAACCGAGCATCGTCCACGAATGGCAACCTCCGGACAATTGATTGTCGCTGTAGCAGAGGCGTTGGGCATTACCCCGGCCTCTGTCGCGGTCTTCGATCGCGCTCTCTCGGAAGCGGGCATTCGGACGAAGGGCGGGCGGGGACGAAGCGCCGCGCAGATGACAAGTCTGGACGCGGCAAACCTTCTGATAGCTGTTATCAGTTCGCCAATCGCAGGCCCAATGACCGCAAGTGCACTCGGGCAATGGGACGCTTATGCTAGTCTCCGAGTCAAGGAGGGCCTGGGCGGCGCGTTTAATCAGTCAACTTCCTTCCGAGATAGCGTTCTTAGAAATTTGGAGTGGTTGGCTGGAAGAGCCCAGTCGGTCAGTTTTCGCAATACGCACGGCTACTCTTTGAAGATGTCGCCTATCCCTAGGCTGCTTGATCTGCCGGGAGATCATACACTGGCAGATGCAGTCGCTGCAATCTTCGACAGCATAATCGACGGTTCACTCATCACCGCACTCGAACCGAATGCGAAATACCAGAGATTCGAGAATGGCACGTCTGTCGGCGTCACAGTGACGGCACCGTCTGCGGCTGCATATATCGAACTTCAGTCCCGGACGTGGGCCGAAGTTGTTCAATATAGGACCGACGTTCTTCCAGAAACGCGTCCGAGTTACGGTCAGCAGCGGTGGGTCTATTTCCCCGCGCTCGAGAGGATCGCGCTTGAGATCGGGGGTGTTGCATGACGATCCGCCCCACCTTCCGGCAGGTGGACCTCGCCCGCGTCCTTAAGGCTGCGGCCGCGGCTGGGCTGGAAGTCGGACGAGTGGAAATCGACCCAGCCACTGGCAAGATCGTGATCGTCACGGCCAAAGAAGCGCCCACACCGCAGACGGACTTCGACAAATGGAAGGCCGGTCATGCGCGTTAGACTCAAGGGCCTCAACAGCGTCCGCAAGCGCCTCGCCGACGGCACGGAGCGCACTTACTGGTATGCTTGGAAGGGTGGCCCGATGCTCCCAGGCAAGCCCGGTGGTGCCGAGTTCATGGCAGCTTATAACGAGGCGGTCGCTCGCAAAAAGCAGTCGCCGAAAGGTGTCCTCTTCTCGATCCTCCAAGGCTTTCAAGAGACGACGATTTGGGCTGACCTTGCCCCGCGCACCCGGCGCGATTATGTCGGCATCGTCAAGATCATCGAAAGGGAGTTCGGCGACTTCCCGCTTTCCGCTCTGTCGGACAAGCGCACCCGGGGCGAGTTCATGGAATGGCGCGACCGCCGCGCCAAGGCGTCCCGTCGACAGGCCGACTACGGATGGCAGGTTCTGGCGCGCATCTTGTCATGGGCGCACGGCCGCGGGCTGGTGATTGCGAACCCTTGCGAGAAGGGCGGGCGCGTCTATCGCGGAAGTCGGGCGGAGTTCGTCTGGACTGATGCCGACGAGGCGGCGTTCTACGCCAGCGCTCCAAAGCACCTGCACCTTGCTCTCACCCTGGCCTTGTGGACCGGCCAGCGCCAAGGCGATCTCCTGTCGCTGTCGTGGCTGCAATACGACGGCAAGGTCATTCGGCTGCAGCAGGGGAAGACCGGTGCTCGCGTCCATGTCCCCGTCGGTGCGCCGCTTAAGGCAGCGCTCGACGCGATCGGGGGCAAGGTCGGCACCATCCTCCTAAACAGTGATGGCCAGCCTTGGACGGCGGACGGGTTCCGATCCTCATGGCGGAAGGCTTGCGCGGCGGCCGGCATTGTCGGTGTGACCTTCAATGACCTGCGCGGCACGGTCGTGACCCGCCTCGCCCTCGCCGGCGCAACCGTCCCGCAGATAGCGACAATCACCGGGCACAGCCTGCGCGACGTCGCTGCAATTCTCGACTCAAACTACCTGAACCGCGACCCGGCGATGGCCGAGGACGCTACCCGGAAGCTCGAAGGGAGAACGAAAACTCCCAACCAAGCGCCCAACTGACCTGAAATGTTCCAGATGACAAAGGGGAAAAGTTCAACGATATCAAGTGGCTGGGGAACCTGGATTCGAACCAGGACTAACGGAGTCAGAGTCCGTGGGTCTACCGTTAACCTATTCCCCAGCATGCGCGCGGGCGAACCGTGGCGGCTGATGCCGGGGCTTTTATCGATGGGGGCGAAATAGTCAAGACCAAAGGGCCTGACTTGCCGTCATATGGCCGACTTCGCCCGCGGGGCCCCACTTGCTGCCGGAGGGCCGACTACCCTTCACAAGTCCCTACTTCCGATTACAGGCCGTACTTGCTGTTGCAGGCTCCACTTCCCGTCAAAGGCTCTTGGTGATCGGCGCGGGCGCTGATATTGTCGGGGCAACGGAAAATCATTGCGCGGTGCTGCGTCCCTTCCCGGGTTCGCGCGGCGCAAGAAGGACAGACCATTGGACAACCCCGATTCGGGCGGCAAGACGCCGCATCGCGGGGGGATGCCGGACGGCGGGGCCGATGGCCGCGGACGCCCGGACGAAGGCCGGATCTCGTTCCGGCCGGCCGGCAAGCCGTCCACGGCAGGACGCGACGCCGCCCCCGACCAGAAGACGCGCAAGAAGCGCAAGCGCAAGCGTGGCCGCAAGGTTTTCGCACGCGGCGACGCGGCGCAGGCTCCGGTCGGAGTGAAGCAAACGACGCCGCCTGCCGCTCTCGCGCCGGACGCCGATCGTGGCCAGCCGCAAGCCATGGCAACCTCGCCAAAGCCGCCCGCGCCGAAGCCGGCTAGCACGTTCGGTCAACCCTGGCAGACAGCGCGCGCCGGTCCCCGCCCCGCAATGCCGGGCGATCTGCCGGTCTATGCCGCGCTCGACCTCGGCACCAACAATTGCCGCCTGCTGGTCGCAGTGCCGACCCGGCCCGGCCAGTTCCGAGTCATCGACGCGTTCTCGCGCATCGTGCGGCTGGGCGAAGGCCTGACCGCGACTGGGCGGCTCGGCGATGCCGCCATGAGCCGGGCCGTCGAGGCGCTTGGCGTCTGCGCTGCGAAGCTTGGGACACGAGAGATCCGGCTGTCGCGGCTGATCGCCACCGAGGCCTGCCGCTCGGCGGAGAATGGCGAGGATTTTCTCGACCGCGTCACCGACGAGACCGGTCTCGAGCTCGAGATCATCGACCGGGAGACGGAGGCGCGGCTGGCGGTGTCGGGTTGCGGCTCGCTGATCGAACCGGAGACGCATGGCGTGGTGCTGTTCGACATCGGCGGCGGCTCGTCCGAGATCGCGCTGATCGACCTGTCGCGCGAGCGGACGCCCAGGCTGGCCAACCACATCGTGTCGTGGACATCGCTGCCCGTCGGCGTCGTGTCGCTGGCGGAGCGGTTTGGCGGGCGCGACGTGACGCGCGAAGTGTTCGACGCGATGGTCGCCGATGTCGCCGGCATGCTGCAGGCGTTTTCCGGCCGCGACCGTCTGGACCATCTCGTCACCGGCGACCGGTTCCATCTGCTCGGCACGTCCGGCACGGTGACGACGCTGGCCGGTGTCTTCCTCGGGCTGGAGCGCTACGATCGCAAGCGGGTCGACGGGCTGTGGCTGAACCGCGCCGATGTCGACGAGATGATGGCGAAGCTGCTCGGCTGGGATTTTGCCGCGCGCGTAGCGAACCCCTGCATCGGCGCCGACCGCGCCGACCTGGTGCTGGCTGGCTGCGCGATCCTGGAGGCGATCCGCCAGGTCTGGCCTTCGGAGCGGCTGCGCGTCGCGGACCGGGGCTTGCGCGAGGGTATTTTGACCGAATTGATGGCGTCGGACGGCGCGTGGCGCCGCGGCCAGCGCAGGAGCGCACCATGAAGAAGCCGGGCGACGCCAAGGGCACGACGCGCGTCATGAAGACCCGCATCAAGAAGAAGAGCGGACTGAAGGAATCCTCGCGCCGCTGGCTCGAGCGGCACATGAACGACCCCTACGTGCAGCAGGCGAAGATCGACGGCTATCGTTCGCGCGCCGCCTATAAGCTGATCGAGATCGACGACCGTTACAAGATTTTGAAGCCGGGCATGAAGATCGTCGACCTGGGCGCAGCACCCGGCGGCTGGTGCCAGGTCGCGGCGCGTCGGCTGGGCTCCACCGACGCCAAGCCGCTGATCGCGGCGATCGACTATCTCGAGGTCGACCCGATTCCCGGCGCGGTGATCCTGATGAAGGATTTTCTCGACGACGACGCGCCGGCGGCGCTGATCGCAGCACTCGGCGGCGAGCCGGACGTGGTGCTGTCCGACATGGCGGCGCCGACCACCGGCCACCGCCGCACTGACCATATCCGCACCATGCACCTGGGCGAAGTCGCCGCCGATTTCGCGATTTCCGTGCTGAAGCCGGGCGGACATTTCCTGGCGAAAACGTTCCAGGGCGGCGCGGAAGGCGTGCTGCTGACCATGCTGAAGCAGAATTTCACCTCGGTGCACCACGTCAAGCCGCCCTCGTCGCGCGGCGAGTCAGTCGAGCTGTTCATGCTCGCCAAGGGGTTTAAAGGCCGCAAGCCGGCCGATGCGGACGAGCCGGAAGCGCCGGAAGAGCCGGAAGAATAGGTTCTCAGCGTGGCGTGATCGGCGTCGTCGAACGGGCGACCGGCGGCTTGCCCGAAACCGAGTTGCCGGCGTCTGGATCGAGCCAGATGAAGGGCAAGGCCGCCAGCGCGGTCAGGCCTGCGACGATGATGAAGGCCCAGACGAAGGCGTCGATGCTGAGCGCAGTTCCAGTGGCGAACGCCATTGCCTCCAGCACGCCGCCGGCGACCGCGACGCCGAGTGCGATCGAGATTTGCTGGGATGCCGCGGCAAGAGCGGTCGCCTGCGCCGCATCGGCATCCGAAATGTCGGCAAAGACCAGCGCGTTGGCCGACGTGAAGAACAGCGAGCGCAGGAAGCCCGAGGCGAACAGCACGGCGATGATCACCGGCCAGGGCGTCGCGGCGGTGAAGAGGGCGTTTATGCCGATAAAGGCCGCGCCCGCCAGCGCGCTGGCGATCAGCACGTTGCGGAAGCCCCCTGCCCTCAAGGCCGCGCTCGCCATGAATTTCAAGAGGATCGCGCCGCCGGCCGAGGCGAAGGTCAGCATGCCGGACTGGAACGGCGTCATGCCGAAGCCGAGCTGGAAGAACAGCGGCAGCAGGAACGGCACCGCGCCGGCGCCAATGCGAAAGAACGAACCGCCGAGGATCGCGGCGCGGAATATCGGATTGGTGAAGAGCTTCAGGTTGAGGATCGGCGTCTCGACGCGATTGGCGTGGCGGACGTAGAACCAGGCCGAGAGGATGCCGAGGCTGAGCGTCGCCACGCCGACGATTGGCGGCAAAGCCGGCAGGCTGACGACCGACAGGCCGAAGACGATGCCCGAGGCTGCGATCGCCGACAGGACAAAACCCTTGCGGTCGAGCGATCCGCCGCCGCCCGGTTCGATCTCCGGCAGCACGCGCCCGGCGAGATAGATGCCGGCTATCCCGATCGGTACGTTGATCAGGAAGATCCAGTGCCAGGAGAAATAGGTGGTGATGAAGCCGCCGACCGGCGGCCCGATCAACGGGCCAACAAGGGCGGGGATGGTCAGCCAGGCCATCGCCGAGACAAGTTGCGATTTTGGCGTGGCGCGTACGAGCACGAGGCGCGCCACCGGCGTCATCATCGCGCCACCCATGCCTTGCAGGAAACGCGACAGGACGAAAGCGCCGAGCGATCCGGAGATCGCGCAGCAGATCGAGCCGAGCACGAAGACGCCGATGGCGACACGGAACACCCGCTTGGCGCCGAAGCGCTCCGCCATCCAGCCGCTGACCGGAATGAAGATCGCGAGAGAGACCAGATAGGCCGTCAGCGCCAGCTTGAGCGCCACCGGGCTGGTCTCGATATCGGCGGCAATGGCCGGTAGCGATGTCGCGATGATGGTGGAATCCATCTGCTCCATGAACAGCGCGACGGCAAGGATCAGCGGTGAGGAACGGCCAAGTGGCGCGCTGTCGCGCGGCAATCTCGCTTCTGGGTCAGGCTGATCAGGCATGTCGCGCGGCGGGTAGCATGCCCGGCCGGCAAAGTCGCCGGGAAATCGGCCCCAGCCGCGTGTCGCCAAATCGTCATGTCTTCACAAGTGGTTGATGTCCTTCTTGCCGTCGGGAGGGAGAGCCACACATTCGGATTTCCGCAACAAAGGGAGATACGCATGACGTTCACCACAGATCGCCGCACCATGTTCAAGACCGCTGGTATCGGCCTCATCGCTCTGTCGGCGCCGCAGATCATGGTGCGCGCCGCTACCGCGCAGGTTGCGCCGGCGGATGTACCGAATCCGGGCTTCAACCGTTTCAAGATGGGAAGCTTCGAAATCATCACCTTGCGCGACGGCTTGCGGCCGGGCGACGGCCCGCATCCGACCTTTGGCGCGAACCAGCCCGCGGAAGATGTGGCCCAGCTGCTCGAGGCGAACTTCTTGCCCTCCGACAAGTTCGTCAACGGCTTCTCTCCGACATTGATCAATACCGGCTCCGACCTGATCCTGTTCGATACGGGCATCGGCGAAGGCGGCCGCGAGGGCGGCCTTGGCCAGACGCGGGCGCAACTGGAGGCTTCGGGCTACAAGCCGGAGGACGTGACCATTGTGGTGATCACGCATTTCCACGGCGACCATATCGGCGGATTGACCGAAAGTGGACAGCCTGCGTTCCCGAATGCGCGCTATGTCGCCGGCCAGGCCGAGTATGATTTCTGGACGGCTCCAGAGCGGATGTCCGGCCCGACCGAGGGCGCGGCGAAGACGGTGGAGGCCAAGGTGAAGCCGCTGGCCGACAAGATGACCTTTATCGGCGACGGTGGGACCGTGGTGTCCGGGATTACCGGAATGGCCGCTGCCGGCCATACGCCCGGCCACATGATCTATGTGGTCGAATCCGGTGGCAAGCAGCTGGTGCTTACGGCCGATACGGCGAACCACTATGTGGCGTCGCTGCAGCGGCCAGACTGGCATGTCGCCTTCGACGCGGACAAGGACCAGGCTGCCGCGACCCGGCAAAAGGTGCTGGGCATGATCGCCACCGACCGCCTGCCCTTCATCGGTTATCACATGCCCTATCCGTCGCTCGGCTATCTGGAGAAGATCGACGGTGGATATCGCTGGGTCGCAGCCAGCTACCAGATGATGCTCTGATCGGCGGGATTACGGCTTCTTCGCCAGTTCCTCGGCATAGGCGCGGACCGCCTCGATGCGGTCCGCAGTCGCAGGGTGGGTCGACAGGATGTCAGATCCGCCCTTGCCTTCCCTGGCGCGCATCGTCTCCAGGAAACTAACCAGGGAAGCAGGGTCCTTCCCGGCCTTCACCATCAGTTCGACACTGTAGCGGTCGGCCTCGTTTTCCTGCGCCCGGGAATAGGACAGCGCCACCAGCGCCGAGCCCTGCACCAGAATGTCCTCGGCACCCGCTCCGATGTCGCCGCCGATCAGCATGATCAGCGCCGCGATGCCGGCGGCGCGGTAGAGCCGGCGCAGCGAATGCTCGCGCTCGACATGGCCGATCTCGTGGGCGAGCACGCCCAGGATGGCATCGTCATTCGCGGCCATGGACACCAGCTCGTCGGTCAGCACGATGTTGCCGTCGGGCAGTGCGAAGGCGTTCGCGCCGACCGATCCGCCCTTGCGCAGATTGAGCACATAGTTGGCCGCGCCGCGGTCGCTCAGCGCCGCCAGATCCTTGAAGCCGGCCTGCAGCCGCTCCTGGCGTGGCTTGGGCAGTATGCTCGGCGCCAGGATTGTCTCGTCGAGAGACAGAAGCGCGCCCTGGCTCATCAGTTGCGTGACGACCGGCGGGGTCAGCACGACCGCGACCTCGACCAGAAGCGGGACGGCGAAGCGGTAGATCAGGTAGCAGAAGACAGCGACCACAGCGGCGAAGGCGAAGAGACGCGGGCGAAAACGTTCGAGTTGATCGATGGCAGCGGCCGCGCCACCTTGCCCGGCGAGCGCATCGATGCCGTCATTGTCCGCGCTCTCGAACAGACTGCCGTCCGGGAAACCCACCTTTCGAGGAATCGAGCCGACCCGCGCGGAGATGTCGATATCGCCACGGGGGCCGCGCGCGAGCACGGCCTGGCTGGCCACCACGGCAAAATCTCCGCTGCTGGTGACAGACAGCGTCGCGTCAACCTTGCGGCTGGAGCCGGGCGGGTGCCAGACGCCCTTGACGGCGCTAGAAGCCAATGTCGAAACCCTCGACATCCATATATTCGGCGCCGATCGCGGTTCCGGTGTCCTGCACCGTGCCGAGATAGTCATCCAGCGATCCCGACACTTCGAGCGCCGTGGCGGCCGCCAGGAACTTTGCCATGCGGATCGCCGCCCAAGCGCGGGCGAAGCCGAGCGACAGGATGGTCGCCAGCAGGTTGGTGACCGAGATCCACAGGAACCGGCCCCGATGGATCGTCGAGCGGAGCCGGTGGCGGCCATCGATGACGGTGGCGCTGAGCGCGACGTTGCGCGTGCCGGCGCTGTAGACCAGCGCCGCGATGGCGAGCAGGATGATCGCCGGGACGAGCGAGGTGGCGAGGACCTGCAGGATCGTGCCGAGGATCAGGTCCGCGTCGTTCGATCCGCTGGCGATCTCCTCAAACACGGTCATGAAGGCCGATCCCAGTGCGAGCGCCGACAGGCCGAACAGCGCCACGCCGCCCAGCAGGATGACGGCCGGCAGCAGCCATTGGCCATAGAGCTTGCGCAGTTCCGGGTTGCTCTGGACCGGCCGCCCACCATAGGTCAGGTTGCCCAGCATGTAGCGCCACATCCAGCGCGAGGCGATCGGGGCCAGGATGCCGAGCGTGAGCCAGGTGATCGCGCTGCCCAGCACATAGGCCCGGAACGCGCCCCAATAGCCACCGTGGAAGTCGAAGCGGACATTGCGATAGCTGGTGACGCGGGCGTTGAAGCGCAGGCCGCGCATGACGAAGTAGGGGATGGCGAAGAAGAACAGCGGAGCGACAACGATGCCGGCCGGCGGGAAGAAGGTCAGCACGGCGTTGTAGGCGAGCAGGACGGCAAGCACGATGATGCGGCCAACCAGGATCTGCATCGGCCTGCCATGGAATTCGAAGCTGGAGCCGGCAAGGCGGGTGTTGCCATAGAAATAGCGCAGCCGGCGGACCTTGGCCCAGGCGGAATAGATGCCGAGCGTCACGATGGTCAGCAGGATGTTGACGATCCAGATGCCGAAATACTCGCGGGTGGTACCGTGGAAGGTGAACGGTTCGACCGTCATCCCGGACGGCGGCGGGGAGCCGTCGTCTTGCGCGGCACGTCCCCAAGGTTCTGCCGTCGCCATGCGCCCCACCCCTGCCCTGCAGCCTTGCACTAGCTTGCCGGTGCGACAGTCTGTTTACAAGAGGTCGGCGCCGCGCCGATGCCTTTGCAATCTGTCTCAACCGTGTTACCAGCCCGTGCCAATCCTGAAAGGGACATTACGAGTCGGCGCGGCCCCAGTTCAGCAACGGGGCGACAGCGCCATCTTCGCATTCAAGGATCGGCAATGGCGAAAATCATCGAGACCCCCACCGGCGCGCAAGCGCTGACTTTCGACGACGTGCTGCTGCAGCCCGGCCATTCCGACGTCATGCCGGCGGAAACCGATGTCCGGACGAAGATCGCCGGCGACATCGAGCTGAACATTCCAATTCTGTCGGCGGCGATGGATACGGTGACCGAGGCGCGGCTGGCGATCGCCATGGCGCAGGCCGGCGGCATCGGCGTGATCCACCGCAACCTGACGCCTGAGGAACAGGCCGAGCAGGTCCGCCAGGTCAAGAAGTTCGAATCCGGCATGGTGGTGAACCCGGTGACGATCGGCCCGGACGCGACGCTGGCCGATGCGCTGGCACTGATGCGAACCTACAGCATTTCCGGCATTCCGGTGGTCGAGAATGGCGGAGACGGCGGCCAGAAGACCGGCCGGCTGGTCGGCATCCTGACCAATCGCGACGTGCGTTTCGCCTCGGACCCCTCGCAGAAGGTCTACGAGCTGATGACGCGGGAAAACCTCGTCACGGTGCGCGAGAACCGCGTCGACCAGGAAGAAGCCAAGCGGCTGCTGCACATGCACCGGATCGAAAAGCTGGTCGTGGTCGACGCCAAGGGCCATTGCGTCGGGCTGATCACGGTCAAGGATATCGAGAAGACGCAGCTCAACCCGAATGCATCGAAGGACGCGCAGGGGCGGCTGCGGGTCGCCGCCGCCACCAGCGTCGGGGAAGACGGTTTCGAGCGCGCCGAGCGCCTGATTGCCGCGGGCGTCGACCTGCTGGTGATCGACACGGCGCACGGCCATTCGCAGCGGGTGCTGGACGCGGTGACGCGGGCGAAGAAGCTGTCCAACTCGGTGCGCATTCTCGCCGGCAATGTCGCGACGGCCGAAGGCACCAAGGCGCTGATCGATCATGGCGCGGATGCGGTCAAGGTCGGCATCGGTCCGGGCTCGATCTGCACGACGCGCATCGTGGCCGGCGTCGGCGTGCCGCAGCTTTCGGCGGTCATCGCGGCGGCCGAAGAGGCCGCGAAACAGGGCATCTCGATCATCGCCGACGGCGGCATCAAATATTCGGGCGATCTCGCCAAGGCGCTTGCCGCCGGCGCGTCGGCCGCGATGATCGGCTCGCTGCTTGCCGGCACCGAGGAGAGCCCGGGCGAGGTCTACCTGCACCAGGGCCGCTCCTTCAAGGCCTATCGCGGCATGGGCTCGGTCGGCGCAATGGCGCGCGGCTCCGCCGACCGCTACTTCCAGGCGGAAGTGCGCGACACGCTGAAGCTGGTGCCGGAAGGCATCGAGGGACAGGTGCCCTTCAAGGGTCCGGTCGGCGGCGTGCTTCACCAGCTCACCGGCGGCCTCCGCGCCGCAATGGGCTATGTCGGCGCGCGCGACCTGACGGAACTGCGCGACAAGGCGCGCTTCGTTCGCATCTCCACCGCCGGCCTGCGCGAAAGCCACACGCATGACGTGACGATCACCCGCGAAAGCCCGAATTATCCGGGGGGGATGTAGTCCGGCGAGCGACACCGGAAGCCTGGGTTGCGTTCCAAGGACGTTCAACCTTGCAATCAGGTCCCTGTGCTGTAGGCAAAGGGGATCGTTCTTCGGCCTGAGAAAGCCAGCGACTTGCCGCAGAGAGCATCGACCTTCGCTCCGTTCCAGCATGCGAATTTCCGCACCTTGTGGACCGCCACGCTGGTGTCCAACCTCGGCGCGCTGATCCAGGGCGTCGGCGCCGGCTGGATGATGACGACGATCTCTGACTCGCACATCATGGTCGCGCTGGTGCAGGGCGCGACGACGCTGCCGATCATGTTGTTTTCGCTGGCGTCGGGCGCGCTGGCCGACAATTTCGACCGCCGGCGGATCATGCTGTCGGCCCAGATCATGATGATGCTGGTGTCGATTGCGCTTGCGGCGTTCGCCTTCATGGGCTGGATCACACCCTGGCTGCTGCTGTCGTTCACCTTCCTGCTTGGCTGCGGCACGGCGCTTCACAATCCGCCGTGGCAGGCCTCGATGGGCGATATCGTACCGCGCGCCGACCTGCCCGCCGCCGTGACCCTGAATTCGATGGGCTTCAACCTGATGCGCAGCGTCGGCCCCGCGGTTGGCGGCCTGATCGTCGCCACCTCAGGCGTCGCGGCCGCATTCCTCGCCAACGCCGTCAGCCATGTCGTGCTGATCGGCGCGCTGTTGCGCTGGAAGCCGCTCTATCCGCCGCGCAACCTGCCGCGGGAAAGCTTCGTCAGCGCGATGTCCGCCGGTCTGCGCTACGTCTCGATGTCACCCAACCTCATGACAGTGATGTTCCGCGCCTGCCTCTTCGGCATGGCGGCTGTCTCGTCGCTGGCGCTGTTGCCATTGGTCGCGAGCGAACTCGTCGACGGCGGGGCGCTGACCTTTGGTGGCCTGCTTGGCGCTTTCGGCGTCGGCGCGATCATCGGCGGCGTCATCAATGGCCGCGTTCGAGAACGGCTGAGCAACGAGTGGATCGTCCGCCTGGCCTGCATTGGCTTCGGACTGAGCAACATCATGCTCGGCTTCAGCAGCAATGTCTGGCTCAGCCTGCTGCTGTTGCTGCCAGCCGGCGCCTGCTGGGTGATGGCGCTGTCGCTGTTCAATGTCACGGTGCAATTGTCGACGCCGCGCTGGGTCGTCGCCCGCGCGCTGTCGCTCTACCAGACGGCGACATTTGGCGGCATGGCCGTTGGCAGTTGGGTCTGGGGCGCCGCCGCGGATGCATATGGCGTCCAGATGGCCCTGCTGGGCTCGGGCGTCGTCCTGATCGCCAGCGTGGCAGTTGGGCTTCTCTATCGCCTGCCCGAGTTCGGCGCACTCAATCTCGACCCGCTCGATCAGTTTCGCGAGCCGGAACTGCGCCTCGATCTGAAGGCGCGCAGCGGGCCGATCATGATCATGATCGACTACATGATCGCGCAGGACGACGTCCCCGCCTTTCTCGCCGCGATGGCGGCGCGCCGCCGGATCAGGATCCGCGACGGGGCCAGGCAATGGGGGCTGCTGCGCGACCTGGAGAATCCGGAAACCTGGACGGAAAGCTACCACGTGCCGACCTGGGTCGAGTATCTGCGGCACAACCAGCGCCGGACGCAGGCCGATGCCGAGGTGACGGAGACGTTGACCAAGCTGCACCGGGGACCGGAGCGGCCGCGCGTGCACCGGATGATCGAGCGCCAAACGGTGCCGCTGGGCGACGACATGCCGCTGAAGGGCGAACCGCAGATTCTCTAGGTGCCCGGTTGGATTGTATCCGGCCTAGAATCGGATAGCGTCGCCGTAAAGAAGTGAGGACGAACATGAACCAGACCGCCATTTTCTGGCCGATGATCCTGCAGGCCGCTTTGACTTACGGGATCTACGCACTGATTTCCGTTCGCCGCAGGACGGCGGTCCGGGCTGGCAGCGTCAAGGTCTCGCAGTTTCGCGAGAATCAGAACGAGCCGGCGGAGAGTCTGTTCGTCCGCAACAATCTGGCGAACCAGTTCGAACTGCCGGTGCTGTTCTTCGCCGTCTGCCTCGCCATCCACGCCACGGCGGCGACGAGCTACCTGACCGTGGTGCTCGCCTGGCTATTCGTCCTGTCACGCTACGTCCACGCCTATATCCATGTGACCAGCAACCGGATCCGCTACCGCCAGCCTGCCTTCACCTTCGGGTTCCTGGTGCTGCTGCTGCTCTGGATCGTATTCACGCTGCACATTGCCGGCCTGGTCTGAGCCAAACAGCCGGCGCAGGGTCTCGGCGAGCGCCGCGCATTCGTTGCGCCTGGCGCTGCCGCGGCGCCAGACGAGGCCGAGGGTGCGCGAGGGCGCCGGCTCCGAAAACGGCACGACACGGATGTCGCGCATTTCTCTGGCCGCCGGAAGCGCGATCTCGGGGATCAGCGTGACCCCAAGGCCGTGCGCCACCATCTGCAACAGCGTCGTCAAGCTGGTCGCGCCGTAATTGGCCATTGCCGACGGGCGCACGCTACCGCAGACGGCCAGCGCCTGGTCGCGCATGCAGTGCCCCTCCTCCAGCAGCATCAGCCGCTCGAGCACGGGACTTTCGGGCGGAATGGGCGGCTCAACAAAGCCTGGCTCGGACGCCGAGATCGCCAGGAAGAACCGATCGACGAGGATTGGTTCGAACGTCAGTCCGGGATGGTCGAGCGGCAGCGCCACAACGGCGGCGTCGATCCGCCCTGCCGCGGTCTCCTCGACCAGGGTCTGCGTCACCGCCTCGCGAAGTTCGAGCACAAGTGCCGGGAAGAGCGACCGCAATTCGGGCAGCAGGCGGGGGAGCATGTAGGGCGCGACGGTGGGGATAATGCCAAGCCGCAGCCGGCCCTCCATCGCCAGCCGGCCCCGGCGGGCAACAGTCTCGACATCGCGGACCTGATTCAGGATCGCCTCGATGCGCGGCTGGAGTGCGCGCGCCTCCTCGGTCAGTTCGACCGACTTGCCGCCACGCTCGAACAGCCGGCTGCCGAGCCGCTGCTCCATCTCGGCGATCTGCGCCGACAGCGCCGGTTGAGTGACGCCGGCCAGTTCCGCCGCGCGGCCGAAATGCAGCGTCTGCACCAGCGCGTCGAAATATTCCATCTGTCGAATGGTCAGCTTTATCATAAGCAGAACCTATCACGATGAACACAAAACGCAATTTGCGTTTATCGGGCGGCCGACCTAGTCTGGAACGATTCCAGATTCAGCAGCGGCGAAAGCCCAGCGATACGCAAGGACAAGTCATGGACGCGCTAGAGGTCAACGAGAACACCGAATCCAAGCCGGAGCCGAAATGCCCGGTGGCGCATGGCGGGACGATTGCGTCCAGTGCAGCGATGCGGTCGAACCGCGACTGGTGGCCGAACCAGCTCAACCTCAAGATCCTGCACCAGCATTCGAACCTGTCCGACCCGATGGGCGAGGCGTTCGACTATGCGGAAGAGTTCAAGAAGCTCGACCTCGCGGCGCTGAAGAAAGACCTCACCGCGCTGATGACGGACTCGCAGGAGTGGTGGCCGGCCGATTTCGGCCATTACGGCCCGCTCTTCATCCGCATGGCCTGGCACAGCGCCGGCACCTACCGCACGGCGGATGGACGTGGCGGCGCGGGCGCCGGGCAGCAGCGATTCGCGCCGCTCAATTCCTGGCCGGACAACGTCAACCTCGACAAGGCGCGCCGCCTGCTGTGGCCGATCAAGCAGAAATACGGCAACAAGATTTCCTGGGCCGATCTGATGATCCTGACCGGCAACGTCGCGCTCGAATCGATGGGCTTCAAGACGTTCGGCTTTGCCGGCGGACGGGCCGACGTGTGGGAGCCGGAGGAAGACGTCTACTGGGGCAAGGAGAACGTCTGGCTCGACGACAAGCGCTATTCGGGCGACCGCGACCTGGAAAATCCGCTCGCCGCCGTGCAGATGGGCCTGATCTACGTCAACCCGGAGGGCCCTAACGCCAATCCCGACCCGATCGCATCCGCGCGAGACATCCGCTATACTTTCGGTCGCATGGCGATGAACGACGAGGAGACGGTGGCGCTGATCGCCGGCGGCCACACATTCGGCAAGACGCACGGCGCTGGCGACGCGAAGCTGGTGGGTGCGGAGCCGGAAGGCGCCGACATCGCGGCGCAGGGTCTCGGCTGGGCAAGCACGTTCGGCTCGGGCCGTGGCGGCGACACGATCTCCAGCGGCCTCGAAGTCACCTGGACCTCGACGCCGACGAAATGGGGCAACAACTTCTTCTGGAACCTGTTCGGCTACGATTGGGAGCTGACCAAGAGCCCGGCCGGCGCGCACCAGTGGAAGCCGAAGCACGACATGGGGGCTGGCTCGGTGCCGGACGCGCACGATCCGTCGAAGCGTCACGCGCCGGCCATGCTGACCTCCGATCTGGCGCTGAAGTTCGACCCGGCGTACGAGAAGATTTCGCGCCGCTTCTTCGAGAACCCCGACCAGTTCGCCGACGCCTTCGCCCGCGCCTGGTTCAAGCTGACGCATCGCGACATGGGCCCGAAGGCGCGCTATCTCGGCCCGGAAGTGCCGAGCGAAGAGCTGATCTGGCAGGATCCGGTGCCAGAGGTCGATCACGTTCTGGTTGACGATAGCGACATCGCGGCGCTCAAGGCCAAGGTGCTGGCGTCCGGCCTGTCGATTTCGGATCTCGTCTCCACCGCCTGGGCGTCCGCCTCGTCATTCCGAGGCTCCGACAAGCGCGGCGGGGCGAACGGCGCGCGCATCCGGCTCGCGCCGCAGAAGGACTGGGACGTCAACCAGCCGGCGCAGCTTGCGACCGTGCTGCAGAAACTGGAGGCGATCCAGGCCGAGTTCAACGCGGCGCAGACCGGCGGCAAGAAGGTGTCTCTGGCCGACCTGATCGTGCTGGCCGGCAACGCCGCCGTCGAGCAGGCTGCGACCAAGGCCGGTTCCGCCGTGCAGGTTCCATTCACGCCTGGCCGCACCGACGCGACGCAGGAACAGACGGACGTCGAGTCCTTCGAGGTGATGGAGCCGGTCGCCGACGGGTTCCGCAATTATCTCAAGGGCCGCTACACGGTTTCGGCCGAGGAGATGCTGGTCGACAAGGCGCAGTTGCTGACGCTGACCGCGCCGGAGATGACGGTGCTGGTCGGCGGACTGCGCGTGCTCGGCGCCAATACGGCCAAGTCGACGCATGGCGTGTTCACCGCGCAGCCGGAGACGCTGACCAATGACTTCTTCGTCAACCTGCTCGACATGGGCACGGTGTGGAAGCCGGCGGCCGGATCCGAGGGCGTGTTCGAAGGCCGCGACCGCAAGACCAACGAGCTGAAATGGACCGGCACCCGCGTCGACCTGATCTTCGGCTCGCATTCGCAGTTGCGGGCGCTGGCGGAAGTCTATGCCAGCTCCGACGCGAAGGAGAAGTTCGTGAGAGCCTTCGTAGCGGCATGGACCAAGGTGATGAACGCGGATCGCTTCGATCTGGTCTGAACCAGCTCGCTGAATTTTGCAATCGGACAGGCGCGGAGCGATCCGCGCCTGTTTTACATTTGGTATCGGGAGCAATTGCGCTATTGACCGGGCGCAGCGCATACGGCAATTGACCCGGTGTCACGCTTGCAACATACTCGGTAGTATGTTTCCGGACAGGGAGGAGTTCCGGCATGGATTTCCTGCGCGCCAATGGCGTCGTTCTGCATTTCGAGGACACCAGCGGCGACAAGCCCGCAATGGTGTTTGCAAACTCGCTCGGCACCGATTTCCGCATCTGGGACAAGGTTGCGGCGCGGCTTGCGCATGACTACCGCATCATCCGCTACGACAAGCGCGGCCACGGCCTGTCGGAAGCAACGCCTGCCCCCTATGCGATGACCGACCATGTCAACGACCTGGCGGCGTTGATGGACGAACGGCGGGTGAAGCAGGCGGTGGTGGTCGGACTGTCGGTCGGCGGCGTGATCGCGCAAGGGCTCGCCGCGATCCGGCCGGATCTTGTGCGCGCGCTGGTGCTGTCCAACACCGCCCACAAGATCGGCACGACCGAAAGCTGGAACGCGCGCATCGCCGCGGTCGGCAAGGACGGGCTCGGCTCGATCGCCGACAACGTCATGAAGCTCTGGTTCACGCCGGCTTTTCGCGACCCGGCCAATGCGGAATTCGTCGGCTGCCGCAACATGCTGGTGCGCAGCCCGCTCGAAGGCTATCTTGGCACCTGCGCCGCGCTGCGCGACAGCGATCTCACCGAGTCGACCCGCGCGTTGAAAATCCCGGCGCTCTGCATCGGCGGCGACCAAGATGGCTCGACGCCGCCTGACCTCGTTTGCTCGATGGCCGATCTCATCCGTGGGTCAGAATTCCGCGTCGTCGCCGATGCCGGCCACATTCCCTGCGTCGAGCAGCCCGCCGCGGTGGCGTCGCTGATCCAGCAGTTCCTGACCGCGCGGCCCTAAGCCCGCCCACAGTAATACCGGAGTTTTCTGCATGACCCAGCCCGTAACAGTCACTCGCGACGGCAACGTCGCCATCGTGACGCTCGACAATCCACCGGTGAACGCGCTGTCGTTCCACCTGCGCGAGCCCCTCTACAAGGCGCTGATGAAGCTTCGCGAAGACGACGCTGTCGAGGCGCTGGTGCTGACCTGCGCCGGACGCACCTTCGTCGCGGGGGCCGATATCACCGAATTCGGCAAGCCGGTGCAGAACCCGCATCTGCCGCTGATCATCGAGACGCTGGAGAGCTTCGAGAAGCCGACGGTCGCCGCGATCCACGGCACGGCGCTCGGCGGCGGGCTGGAGCTCGCCATGGGCTGCCATTTCCGCGTTGCCGTCTCCAGCGCCAAGCTCGGACTGCCCGAGGTGAAGCTCGGCATCCTGCCCGGCGCCGGCGGCACGCAGCGGCTGCCGCGCCTGCTCGGACCTTCGAAGGCGCTGAAGATGATCGTCTCCGGCACGCCGATCGGCGCTGCCGAAGCGCTGGCCGGCGGGCTGGTCGAGGCGATCTATGAGGGTGACCTGGTTGCCAACGCCGTTGCGTTTGCCCGCGACAAGGCCGCGCGAGGCGTGATCCTCACGCCGGTCAGCATGCGCGACGAGAAGCTGGCGCCGGTGCGTGAAAACCTCGCAGCGTTCGATGCGGAGATCGCCGAGGTGCTGAAGAAGTCGAAGGGGCTCGAGGCCCCGGCGGCCTGCGCCAAATCGGTGCGCAACAGCCTGACGATGCCGTTTGGCGAGGGCCTCGCCACCGAACGCAACTACTTCTTCGAACTGGTGATCGGCGACCAGTCGCGCGCGCAGCGCCACCTCTTCTTCGCCGAGCGCGAGGCCAACAAGGTGCCGGGCGTCGGCCGCGACGACCGCCCGCGCAAGGTCGCACGCGTCGGCGTCATCGGCGCCGGCACGATGGGCGGCGGCATCGCGATGTCCTTCGTCAATGGCGGCATCCCAGTCACCATCCTCGAAATGACCGACGAGGCGCTGAAGCGCGGGCTCGGCGTCATCGAGAAGAACTACAACATCTCGGTCTCGCGCGGCTCGCTGACCGAAGAGGCCAAGGCCAAGCGCATGGCGATGTTCACCGGCACGACGGACTACAACGACCTCGCCGACTGCGACCTGATCATCGAGGCCGTGTTCGAGGAAATGGGCGTCAAGAAACAGGTGTTCGAGACGCTGGACCGGATCGCCAAGCCAGGCGCAATCCTGGCCTCCAACACGTCCTATCTCGACGTCAACGAGATCGCGGCCTTCACCAAGCGTCCGCAGGACGTGCTCGGCATGCACTTCTTCTCGCCGGCCAATGTGATGAAGCTTTTGGAGATCGTGCGCGGCGCAAAGACCGCGCCCGACGTGCTGGCGACAGCAATGGCGGTCGGCAAGCAGATCGCCAAGGTGCCGGTCGTCGTCGGCGTCTGCCACGGCTTCGTCGGCAACCGCATGCTCGGCGCGCGCGGCGCGGAGGCCGAGGACCTGCTGCTCGAAGGCGCGACGCCGGCGCAGGTCGACAAGGTATTCACCGATTTCGGCTGGCCGATGGGCACCTACCAGATGTGGGACCTCGCTGGGCTCGACATCGGCTGGCGCACCCGCAAGTCGCTCGGCAAGACCGCCGCGATCGGCGATGCGCTCTGCGAACAGGGCCGCTTCGGCCAGAAGACCGGCAAGGGGTTTTATCTCTATCCGGACGGCCGCACCCCGGTCACCGATCCGGAAGTCGAGGCACTGATCGAGGAGAAGGCGCGCGAGAAAGGCGTCAACCGCCGCGACATCTCGACCGACGAGATCATGGAGCGGACGATGTATCCGATGATCAACGAGGGTGCGCGCATCCTGGAAGAGGGCATTGCCGCCCGCTCCTCCGACATCGATACGGTGTGGGCCAACGGCTACGGGTTCCCGGTCGGCCAGGGCGGGCCGATGTTCTGGGCCGAACTCGTCGGCCTGCCGAAGATCGTCGAGCGGCTGGAATACTGGTACGGCAAGACAGGCAAGGAGGTCTACAACCCCTCGCCGCTGCTGCGCCGGCTGGCGGCGTCGAAGGGCTCCTTCGCGGCTTCCACCAAGGCGGCCGCATGAACCAAGCCGGCGCCTGGCCCTGGGCGAGATCATATCCGGCGGGATTGTCGCCGGATGTGACGCTCGACACATGGCCGGTGCCGTCGCTGATCGACCGCGGTGCGCAGGAGTTCGGAGGCAGCACCGCCTTTGTTTTCCGCGATGTGAGGCTGACCTACAGTGAGTTGAGGGCCGAGATCGACCGCGCGGCGTCGGCCTTCCTGGCGTCCGGCATCGGCAAGGGGGCGCGCGTGGCGCTGCTGTTGCCGAACACGCTCTATCATCCGTTCGCCTTCTTCGGCGCGTTGAAGGCAGGGGCCGCGATCGTCCATCTGAGCCCGCTCGACAGTCCCCGCGTGCTGGCCCACAAGCTTGCCGACAGCGGCGCGCGGACGCTGGTGACGACCAATATCGGCGAACTGGCGGTGGGCGCGGCAAAGCTCGTCGAGGCTGGCTTGATCGACCGGATCATCGTTGGCGACGACGCCCGTTTCGGACCCTCCCCGCTGACCGGCCCGCTGCCGGTCTCGGAGCGGATCATCACCTGGGACGAGTTCATGTCGGCAGGCGCCGCGAACTCGTCGTATCCGACTGCCGAGACGAGCGATCTGGCGCTGCTGCAATATACCGGCGGCACGACCGGCATGCCGAAAGCGGCGATGTTGACGCATGGCAACCTGTCGGCAGCGGTCTCGTCCTACACGCACTGGGCGCGCGCCGAGCACCTGATGCGGCCGGGTCAGGAGCGCGTGCTGCTGTTCCTGCCGCTGTTCCACATCTACGCGCTGGTATCGGTGATGCTGCGTTCGCTGCATGACGGGCAGACGCTGCTGCTGCACACGCGCTTCGATGCCGAGACCGCATTGGCGGAGATCGAGGCCGGCGCGACCGTGTTCCCCGGCGTGCCGACGATGTGGATCGCCATCTGCGCCCTGCCCGGCTTCGAGACCCGAAACATTTCCTCGCTGACCTACTGCGCATCGGGCGGCGCGCCTTTGCCGGTCGAGGTGACGCGCAAGCTGAAGCAGTTGGCCGGCATTGAACTGCTCGGCGGCTGGGGCATGACGGAAACCTCGCCCGCCGGCACCAACATTCCGAAGAACCGGCCGGACAAGGCGGGCACCGTCGGCCTGCCGCTGCCCGGCATCCGGATGCGGATCGTCGGCCTCGACGACCCGCACCGCGAATGCGCCGCCGGCGAGACCGGCGAACTGGCCGTGAAGGGCGCGAATGTCACTGCGGGCTACCTGAACCGCCCCGAGGAGAACGCCGCGTCGTTCGTCGATGGCTGGTTCCTGACCGGCGACATCGGCCACATGGACGGCGATGGCTTCATGTTCCTGGTCGACCGCAAGAAGGACCTGATCATCTCCGGCGGCTTCAACGTCTATCCGCAGATGATCGAGCAGGCGATCTACGAGCATCCGGACGTCGAGGAAGTGCTGGTGATCGGCGTCGCCGACGCCTATCGCGGCGAAGCCGCCAAGGCGTTCGTCAAGCTGCACGCGGGCGCGCCCGAGCTGACGCTGGATGCACTGCGCATATTTTTGAAAGACCGCCTCGGCAAGCACGAGATGCCGGCCGCGCTCGACATCCGCCCCGCCTTGCCACGCACGGCGGTCGGCAAGCTTTCCAAACTCGAACTCAAGCAGGAGGAGCGCGCGAAAGCCGCCGTTCCCACATCCCAAGGAGCCTGAAAATGGTCGACGTCGTCATCGTATCCACCGCCCGCACGCCGATCGGCAAGGCCTATCGCGGCGCCTTCAACGATACCACCGGCGCGACGCTGGGCGGCCACGCGATCGAGCATGCGCTGAAGCGCTCCGGTCTCGACGGCGGCGAGATCGAGGACGTGATCATGGGCGCGGCGATGCCGGAAGGCACCGACGGCTTCAACGTCGCGCGACGCGCGCTGCTGACCGCCGGGCTGCCGGTGACAACCGCCGGCACCACGATCGACCGCCAGTGCTCTTCGGGCCTGCAGTCGATGTCGCTGCTGGCCAATGCCATCCGCAACGACGGCGTCATGTCTGGCATCGCCGGCGGGCTGGAATCGATCAGCCTGGTGCAGAACGAGCATATGAACCGCTTCCGCCTCGCCGACGACAAGCTGATGGCGATCAAGCCGGAAGCCTACATGAACATGATCGACACCGCCGAAATCGTCGCCAAGCGCTACGGCATCAGCCGCGCCGCCCAGGATGAATACGCGCTGGAATCGCAGAAGCGGACAGCCGCCGCACGCGAGGCCGGCCGCTTCACGGTCGAGATCGCGCCGATGAAGACGAAGATGGCCGTGGTCGACAAGGAGACCAAGGCAATTTCCTACAAGGAGATCGAGGTGGCGCATGATGAAGGCCCGCGCGCGGACACGACGGCGGAAGGCCTTGCCAGCCTGAAGCCGGTCAAGGGCGAGGGCTATGTCATCACCGCCGGCAATGCCAGCCAACTCTCGGATGGCGCATCGGCCGCAGTGATGATGAATGGCAAGGAAGCGGAGAAGCGCGGGCTGACGCCGCTCGGCATCTTCCGCGGCTTCAACGTCGCCGGCTGCGAGCCCGACGAAATGGGCATCGGCCCGGTCTTCGCCGTGCCGCGCCTTCTGGAACGCCATGGCCTCAAAGTCGATGACATCGGCCTGTGGGAGCTGAACGAGGCGTTCGCCGTGCAGGTGCTCTATTGCCGCGACCGGCTGGGCATCGATCCGGCCAAGCTCAACGTCGATGGCGGCGCGATCTCGGTCGGCCACCCCTACGGCATGAGCGGCTCGCGTCTTGCCGGCCACGCGCTGATCGAAGGCAAGCGCCGCGGCGTGAAATACGCCGTGGTGACGATGTGCGTCGGCGGCGGCATGGGCGCAGCGGGATTGCTGGAGATCAACTGAGGTAGACGCCCCCTCCACCATGCTGCGCATGGTCCCCCTCCCCCGTGAACAGGGGAGGATAAGGCGGGACCGCCGCGTATCCTCCCCTGCGAAGCGGGGGAGGTGCCGAGCGAAGCGAGGCGGAGGGGGCATATCGTAACGACGGGAGGAAACTAACCCATGGACCTTCGCTTCACGCCCGAGGAAACCGCCTTCCGCGAGGAGGTGCGCACTTTCTTCGCCGACAATCTCGACCCAGCCATCCGCAAGAAGCTCGTCGATGGCGAGCATATGGACAAGGGCGACCTCGTTGCCTGGACACGTATTCTCAACGCCAAGGGCTGGGCCGTGCCGCACTGGCCTGTCGAGTTTGGCGGCACGGGCTGGGACCCGATGCGGCAATACATCTTCCTGGAAGAAATGCAGAAGTTTCCGGCGCCGCAGCCGCTGGCCTTCGGCGTCAACATGGTCGGGCCGGTGATCTACACGTTCGGCTCAAGCGCGCAGAAGGAGCAGTTCCTGCCAGCGACCGCCAATCTCGACATCTGGTGGTGCCAGGGCTTTTCGGAGCCGGGCGCCGGCTCCGACCTCGCCTCGCTGAAGACCCGCGCCATCCGCGACGGCGACCACTTTGTCGTCAACGGCCAGAAGACCTGGACGACCCTGGCGCAATATGCCGACTGGATTTTCTGTCTGGTGCGCACCAACACCGAGGCGAAGAAGCAGGAGGGCATCTCCTTCCTGCTGATCGACATGAAGACGCCCGGCATCGAGGTTCGGCCGATCGTGACGATGGATGGCGGCCGCGAGGTCAACGAGGTGTTCTTCACCGATGTCCGCGTGCCGGTCGAAAACCTCGTCAGTGAGGAAAACAAGGGCTGGGACTACGCCAAGTTCCTGCTCGGCAACGAGCGCACCAACATCGCCCGCATCGGCGTGTCGAAGCAGCGCATCGCCCGCATCCGCGAACTCGCGGCGCTGGAGTTCGATGGTGAGCGGCCGATCATCGAGGATGAACGCTTCCGCGAGAAGCTGGCCGCGATCGAGATCGACCTGAAGGCGCTGGAGCTGACGCAGCTGCGCGTCGTGGCAGCCGATGCCAAGCGCGGCAATACGGGCAAGCCGGACCCGGCCTCGTCGATCCTGAAGATCAAAGGCTCCGAGATTCAGCAGGCGACGACGCATCTCCTGATGGAAGTGATGGGGCCGTTTGCGCTGCCCTATCTCGACTGCGACCACGACGGCCGCAACGAGCCCTTCGACGGCCCGGACTACGCCGCCACAGCAGCGCCTTCCTATTTCAACAATCGGAAAGTCTCGATCTATGGCGGATCGAACGAGATCCAGAAGAACATCATCGCCAAAGCCGTGCTGGGATTGTGAGGGGACAATGGATTTCGACCTGACCGACGAACAATCGCTGATCAAGGAACAGCTCGACCGGCTGCTGGCTGACAATTACGGCTTCGAGCAGCGGAAGAAATACATGCACGCCGCCGAAGGCTGGAGCGCCGACATGTGGCGCCACTACGCCGAGATGGGCCTGATGGCGCTGCCCTTCGCCGAGGAACATGGCGGCATCGGCGGCGGGCCGGTGGATACGATGATCGTGATGGAATCGTTCGGGCGCGTGCTGGCGCTCGAGCCCTATTTCACGACCGTCGTGCTCGGCGGCGGCTTCGTCGCGGCGGGCGGCGATGACGCCCAGAAGACGCGGCTCATCCCCGGTATCGCCGAGGGTTCGGCGAAATATGCCGTCGCCCAGGCCGAACGCCGCTCGCGCAACGACCTCGCCCATGTCGAGACCAAAGCTTCGAAGGAAGGCTCGGTCTGGCGGATTTCCGGCGCCAAGAGCCTGGTCCTCCACGGCGACAGCGCCGACAAGCTGATCGTGACCGCGCGCAGCGCCGGCGGACCGCGGGACGAGTCTGGTGTTGGCGTTTTCGTCGTCGATGCGAAGGCGTCGGGCGTGACCGTTCGTGGCTATCCGACCCAGGATGGGCTGCGCGCCGCGGAGATTACCTTGGAGAACGTGGCGGCAGAGCATGTGCTGGGCGACGCCGAAAACGGCATGCCGCTGGTGCGCAAGGTTGTCGACCAGGCGATCGCGGCGCTGTCCGCCGAAGCCGTTGGCGTCATGGGCGCGATGCACGGACTTACCGTCGAGTATCTGAAAGTGCGCAAACAATTCGGCGTCGCCATCGGGCAATTCCAGGTGCTGCAGCACAAGGCCGTCGACATGTTCATCGCCACCGAGCAGATGCGCTCGATCGCCATGTTCGCCACGATGATGGCCGACAGCGACGACGCGGCCGAACGCGCGCGGGCGATGCACGCGGCCAAGGCTGAACTTGGCCGCGGCGGCAAGCTGGCGGGCGAAAACGCGATCCAGTTGCACGGCGGCGTCGGCATGACGACGGAATACGCCGTCTCGCACTACTTCAAGCGCCTGACGATGATGAACACGCTGTTTGGCGACGGCGACTACCATCTGCGCCGGCTGGCCGCGATGGGCGGGCTGTTTGAGAACGCGGCTTGAGGTGATCTCCCCCCTGGAGGGGGAGAAAGCGAAATCAGCATCTTAGCGTAGCTAAGTGCCAGATTTCGCAAGAGAGGGGGCCTGTCGTTGCGCCTGAAGCTCCCCCTCTCTGGCAATTTCTAACACTTAGCCTTCGGCTAAGATGTTGAAATTGCTTTCTCTCCCTCGCGGGGAGAGATAGAAGTGCCTCATCCAAACCGCATGGGTGACAGCGCCTGGACCACCGCCTCCAACCCGGCGGGTGGCGCATCGCCTTTGACCAGCGCCGCCGCCAAGGCCGACAGAGCCGGCGCAGTCTGGATGCCGTAGCCGCCCTGCCCGGCCAGCCAGAAGAAGTCGTCCATGGCAACGCCCGCCACCGGCGTGCGGTCCGGCGCGAAGGTGCGCAGGCCCGCCCAGCTGCGTTCGACGCGGGTGACCGGGATGTCGACCGCCTGCTCGAAACGGTAGAGGCCTTCGGCAAGGATCATGTCGTCGACATAGGCGTCGTGCGGGTCGACCGGGATTTCCTCGGCGGGGGAGACATAGAGCTTTCCCGCGTCGGGCTTCATGTACCAGCCCTCGGCGGAGTCGGCGAGCAGCGGCCAGGCGCGGATGTCGTAGGCGTCGGGTGCAGGCAGCACGGCCATTGAGCGGCGCATCGGCTGAAGGCCGAGCGTCGGCATTCCAGCTCTCCGCGCGACATCATCCGCCCATGCGCCGGCGGCATTGACGAGAACCCTCGCCATGATGCGGCCGGCCTTTGTCTCGATCTCCCAGCCGCCAGCGCTTCTTGTCGCCGACAGCATCGGCGCATCGACCATCAGCGTCGCGCCGGCCGACCGCGCCTTACGCAGCCAGCCTTCGTGGAGGGCTGCGACATCGATGTCCTGCGCGTCGCGCTCAAAGGCCGCAGCGGCGATTTTCTCCGGCCGGAGCGCCGGCACCAGCGCCAGAGCCTGCTCCCGCGTCAGGATCTCGATTCCGTGCGAGCCCACCAGCATCGCCTCGTGCCGCGCCAACCCGTCCTCGTCCGCGATGTTGAGCACGCCGCGCTGCGTCAGCAGGGGGTGCGGGAACAGGCCCGGATCGCCGCCTTCGAACAGTGGCGCGCTCGCGGCGCTGAGCGCCCGGATGACCGAATTGCCGTAGTTGCGGATGAAGATCGCCGCCGAGCGGCCGGTCGAGTGATAGGCTGGACGGCTCTCCTGTTCGATGACCGCGATGCGCGCGACCTCTCCCAGCGCCGCGGCAAGTCCAACGCCGGCGATGCCCGCGCCGATGATGGCGATGTCGTAGTGGGTGCTCATGCGAGGTGCTTAGCGGGCGATCGGCGTCCGTGCAATCGGCCGGCCTTGCTGCAAACAGCCAGTTGCCCGAAGTCCGCCGTGGTGGCATGACTTCGCAGACACAAAACGAGGACGCGCCATGGACTATCGCCAGATCAACGACGATTTCGCCGTCACCGGCCAGATCACCGCAGCGGACGTTGCCACCGTCAAGGCGGCCGGCTTCAAGAGCATCATCTCAAACCGTCCTGACAGCGAGGACGGCGCGGTTCCCCACGACGGCATCGAGGCGGCGGCGAAGGAAGCCGGGCTCGAATTCCGCTACATTCCGGTGGTGGCGTCCAACATCACGCCGGACGACGTGGCCAAGATGGCCGATGCGCTGGATGAGCTTGACGGTCCCGTCTTCGCCTATTGCCGTTCCGGCGCGCGCTCGACCAATCTCTACATGATGGCGAAGCAGCTGCGCGGATAGCGGGCCAGCGCTGTCAATACAGCCATCGGAGCATGAACAGCGATATCGCCGGAAACAGTACCAGAATGACGGTCCGGACGATGTCGCTGATGACGAAGGGCGTCACGCCGCGATAGGTCTGGACGATCGGCGTGTCCTTCGCCATCGAGTTTATGACGAACAGGTTCATTCCCACCGGCGGCGTGATCAACCCCACCTCGACGACGATCAGCACAAGAATGCCGAACCAGATCGCGAACTCCTCCGGTCCGAGACCATAGTCCAGCGCGCTGACGATCGGGAAGAAGATCGGGATGGTGAGCAGGATCATCGATAGCGAGTCCATCACGCAGCCAAGGAGGAGATAAAGGATCAGGATCGCGACCATCACGGTCCAGGGGTTGAAGCCCTGGCCGGAAATGGTGGCGGCGGCAATCTGCGGCAGCTGGGTGAGAGCGAGGAAACCGTTGTACATCGCGGCTCCGAAGACGATGAAGAAGATCATCCCCGTGGCGCTTGCCGTCAACAATACGGACTCGATCAGCGTCCGCCGCGTCAGCCCGCCATTGACCCAGGCAATCAGCCCCGTCCCGGCGGCGCCGATGGCGGCGCCTTCCGTCGGCGTGAACCAGCCGAAGTAGATGCCGCCGACCACGGCGAAGAAGACCAGCAGAACCGGCCAGACGTCGACCAGTGCCCGGAAACGCTGGCCATAGGGCATGCGAGGACTCTGGCCGGCCGACTCCGGAAAGAGCCGGACATAGATCGAAATGGCGATCATGTAGCCGATGGCCGCCAGAATGCCGGGCACGAATGCTGCCAGAAAGAGCTTGGCGATGTTCTGTTCGGCGAGAATGGCGTAGATCACCAGCACGATCGACGGCGGGATGAGGATGCCAAGCGTTCCGCCGGCCGCGAGCGTTCCAGTGGCCAGCGCGCCCGAGTAGCCGTAGCGCTTCAACTCAGGCAGGGCGACCTGCGCCATCGTTGCCGCCGTGGCGAGCGAAGAGCCGCAGATCGCGCCGAACCCGGCGCAGGCGCCAATCGCTGCCATCGCGACGCCGCCTCGCCGGTGTCCGAGCCAAGCGTTTGCCGCGCGGAACAGCGACTGCGACATGCCGCCCAACCCGGCAAACTGCCCCATCAGCAAAAAGAGCGGAATGATCGACAGCGAATGGCTGGAGAAAGTCGAATAGGTCTCGATCTTCAGCTTCGACAGGATCGGTATGGTGCTTCCGCTGACGATCCATGTCCCGGCCAGGCCGCAGAGCAGCATGGCCAACCCGATCGGAAGCCGCAGAAAGATCAGAATGAGCAGGACGGGAAACGACCAGAGGCCGATTTCGAGCGCGGTCAATGGACGGCTCCTGTTCCCGCGTCGAGGAGAGAGCGGCCCTGCGCCACTTCCATCGCCCTGACGATGATCATGTAGACCGCCACGATGACGCCGATCACGGTCGCCGCGGCGCAAAGCGCCATGCCCCACCAGACTGGGAACTGCAGAATGAACGTCGTCTCGCCATACCCGACCTTCTCGAACATGCCGACCCAGAGGCGCCAGGCGATCAGGATGGTTACCAACCCAAGGATGATTTCGGACAGGAGATCGATGACGCGATTGGCGCCGGCCGAAAGATAGCTTGTGAACAGATCGACGGTCGCATGGCCCCTGTTCAGCTGGCACCAGGGCAGGAACGCGAACACCGCGAAGCCGGTCCCGACCTCCACAAGCTCGAAATCCCCCGGCACCGATGACAGACCAGCCCAGATGAACGCGCGGCCGACGATGCTCATCACTGTCATGGCAGTGATGGCGACCAGAACGAGGCCGCCTGCAATGGCCAGCCAGCGCGCGAGTGCACGAACAGTCGATGAAAGGTTCACAATGCCTCCCGCACGTTCGCTTTGTCCCGCCGTACGCTATCCCCAGCGTCAGTCGGGAGCAACAGCGATACGCCGAATTGATATGACATATAACAATCTTCGGCAATATGCCCTGAACGTCAGACGCCGGCTTCGCGCAGGACCAGCAGGAAGAAGGCGAAGCCGGCCAGGATGACAAGCAGACGCTGGATCATCCGCCAGCGCATGCGCTGCGTCTCCTGATCCGTCGCCACGCCAAAGTTGAAGGCGACGGGAAAGACATTGGCAAAGCCGGGAAGTCCGCCCTTGAGCATGGGCCGGCCCGACCTCGCCTCGATGGCGTAGCAGAGCCGCGTGATCGAGATCCACATCGCAATCATGACGATCGCCCATACGCCGCTGAAAGCGAAGAAGACGACGGGGTTCTGGAGAGCTTCGCGCATGCCTGCCTTCAGCCCTCAGCCTCGGGCAGCGCCACCGTCTGCTCGATCGCGCCGAAGATCGAGTGGCCGCGCTTGTCCTTCATCTCCATGCGCACGGTATCGCCGACCTTCATGAACTTGGTCGAGGATTCGCCTGACAGCAGCTTTTCGACGGTGCGCTGCTCGAGGATGCAGGAATAGCCCACTCCACCGTCCGCGACCCCGCGTCCCGGCCCGTCTTCGCCCTTGTTGGACACGGTCCCCGACCCAAAGATCGAGCCCGCCGACAGGGGGCGTGTCTTTGCGGCATGGGCGATGATGTCGCCGAAGTCGAACATCATGCCGACGCCGGCGTCCGCACGGCCAAACGGCTTGCCGTTGTAGTCGACCGAGAGCGGCAGGTGGGCCTTGCCGCCATCCCAGGCGTCGCCCAGTTCGTCCGGCGTGACGGCGACAGGCGAGAAAGCGGACGATGGCTTCGACTGGTAGAAGCCAAAGCCCTTGGCGAGTTCTCCGGCGGCCAGGTAGCGCAGCGATACGTCGTTCGCCAGCATCACCAGCCGGATCGCTTCGCGTCCCTGCGCAGCGCTGGCGCCGACCGGCACATCGTCGACGATTACGGCGAGCTCGCCCTCGAAGTCGATGCCCCATGCCTCTTCGGCCATGACGATCTGGTCGCGCGGCGCAACGAACGCATCCGATCCGCCCTGGTAGATGATCGGCTCGGCGAGCAGGTTGTCCGGCACGTCCGATCCGCGCGCCTTGCGGACCAGTTCGACGTGGTTGAGATAGGCCGATGCGTCGGCCCACTGATAGGCGCGGGGCAGCGGCGACAGGGCGTCATGTTCGTGGAAACGCTCCGAAGGAACCGCGCCGTGCTCCAGCGATTCGGCCAACGCCGCCAGATGCGGGGCGACCCTGCGCCAGTCGTCGAGCGCCGCCTGCAGCGTCGGCGCCAGGAATGACGCATCGGTGCAGCGTGTCAGGTCATGCGAGACGACGACCAGCCGCCCGTCGCGGCGCCCGTTCTTCAACGAAGCCAGTTTCATTCACGTCCTCCCATGGCGGCCTGCGGCTCTTCTTATCGGCCGGCGCCAAACTCAACCAACAGTCCGTCGCAGCCGATTGTCAACGGGCCAGACCATGTTTCCCTCACTGCGCCCTCCCAATCGGCCGGGCCGATGGCGAGATCGTCGGCCGGGATCAGATGGTGAAGCACCAGCCGCCCGACGCCGGCATCCGTGGCGATCCGGCCCGCATCAGCTGCGAAACTGTGGCTGGCCAGAAGATGCTGCTTCAGCCGCGCGCCGTTGCCGGTGCGCGCCACCAACCGGTCGACGCCCTCGGCCAGCATCGCCTCATGCACCAGGATGTCCGCGCCCTTGGCGAAATCCGCCAGCGGCGGGAAGAATGCCGTGTCGGCGGAGAAGACGATACTGCCATCCGGATGATCGAATCGCAGGGCAAAGCAGTCCGTCACCGGCGGGTGGTCGACGCGCAGCGCGGAGACCGACAGCCCGCCCTCCTCCAGCACGGCCCCCTGGCCGAACTCCTCAATCCGCACGAGATCGCGGATATCTGGCCGGCCCTCGTCGGCGATGCGGATCTCGATGTCAAACTCCATCGCCTGGGCGAAACGCGACCAATAGTGAGCCGTGCCGGGCGGGCCGAGCACGCGGATCTCGTGGTCCAGCCCTGTCGTCCACGCCGTGTGGATCAGACCCCCGAGTTCCAGAATGTGATCGGAATGCAGATGGGTGATGAAGATCAGGTCGAGCGCCTTGAGGCTCACTTCAGCTTCGACCAGCCCGCGCGAGACGCCAAGGCCGCAATCGACGACGATCGTGCGGCCGCCGAGTTCAAGCAGCGAGGAGGTCGGCGACGGCCCACCAGGCCGAATCGCAGGGCCGCCCTTGGAGCCAAGAATGGTGAGCCCAGTCGTCAAATTCTCGAGCTCTCAGGACGCTCACGCGGCAAGGTCGACTTCCATATCCGGCAGCCGGGCAACAGCCGGACGGGCAAACAGATAGCCTTGGAACAGGCTGATGCCGCTCGCCCTGAGAATGGTCAACTCCTCGTGCGTTTCGACGCCTTCGGCGATGACCTTGATGTCGAGCTGCCGGGCGAGACCGGCGAGGCTGCCGACGATCGCCTGGCGTGCGGCCGACGTGGCGATCCCACGCACCAGTTCCATATCGATCTTGATCAGGTCGGGCTGAAACTTCGCAAGGAGAGTCAGGCCCGAATAGCCCGCCCCGAAATCGTCGATAGCGGTTGTAAATCCCAGGCGCTTGTAAGCCCCAATGATGCGCTCCAGATGCGCCGTGTCCCTGATCTGCTCGTCCTCGGTGAACTCGAACATCAGGCGCGTCGGGTCGAACTGCGAGCGGCGCGCAGCGGCAAGCGTTGCCTGAATGCAGGCCGTCGGCTCGTAAACGGCATTCGGCATGAAATTGATCGACAGACGACATGCGCTGTCGGGCGGAAACAGGGCGCTGGCCAGTTCGATGGCCTTGACCCGGCAAGCCTGGTCGAAGGCGTAGCGGTTGGTGTCGTCGACCTGGGACAGGATCTGTCCCGCCGACTGGCCCTCCAAACCGCGCACGAGCGCTTCGTAGCCCCAAACCTCGCCAATCGATACGTCGACGATCGGCTGGAATGCCATGGTGAAATCGAAGCCCAGGACTGCGCCATCGCGGCAACCCTGACATTTTATCCTGGCCGTCATTACGCGATCTCCAGCACCCCCTCGACTTTGGTAGGCCACAACAGATTAACGTGGGATTTATCCAACCAGGAACGAGAGAGACGGCGATTGACCCAGCGGCAGGACCAGGCAACCGCAAGCCACTACCAGTCCATCACAACCTTGCCGGAATTGCCGCTTTTCATCGCCTCGAAGCCGGTGATGTAATCATCCACGCCGATGCGGTGGGTGATCAGGCCCGAAACGTCGAGCGGGCCCTGCACCAGTGCGATCATCTTGTACCAGGTCTCGAACATCTCGCGGCCATAGATGCCCTTCAGGGTCAGCATCTTGAAGATGACCTTGTTCCAGTCGATCTCGAAACCGGTCGGCGCGATGCCGAGGATGGCGATCTTGCCGCCATTGTTCATCGCGTCGATCATGTCGCGGAACGCGGGCGCCGCGCCCGACATTTCAAGCCCGACGTCAAAGCCCTCGGTCATGCCAACCTCGCGCATCACGTCGCGCAGCTTCTCCTTGGATGCGTCGACCACGTGCTGCACGCCGAGCTTCTTCGCGAGTTCCAGCCGCACCGGGTTGATGTCGGTGATCACGACCTTGCGCGCGCCGACGCATTGCGCCACCAGCGCGCCCATGATGCCGATCGGCCCAGCGCCGGTGACCAGCACGTCCTCGCCGACCAGATCGAACGACAGCGCGGTGTGGACGGCGTTGCCGAGCGGATCGAAGATCGCGGCGATCTCGTCCGGCACGTCGTCGGGGATCGGAACGACATTGTGCTGCGGAATGGCGAGATATTCGCCGAACGCGCCCGGCCGGTTGACCCCGACGCCCAGCGTATTGCGGCAGAGATGCCCCCTGCCCGCGCGACAGTTGCGGCAATGGCCGCAGACGACATGGCCCTCGCCCGAAACGCGCTGGCCGACCTTGTATTCGGTCACCGCCGCGCCGAAATCGGCGACGGTGCCGACGAATTCGTGGCCGGTGACCATTGGCACCGGCACGGTCTTCTGCGCCCACTGATCCCAGTTGTAGATATGCACGTCGGTGCCGCAGATCGCGGTCTTGCGAATCTTGATCAGCACATCGTTCGGGCCGATTTCGGGAATCGGCACATGCTCCATCCAGATGCCTGGCTCGGCTCGGGCTTTGACGAGGGCACGCATCATGTTGGACATGGACATCGAAATCCTAAAGAGACAAAACTGAACCGGCTCGAAAGACGGCGTTGCAGCAGACTGTAGCTGACGAATCCGGGCACCGTCAGTGTTCCTCGAGCTCGATCACGTTTCCTTCCGGATCGCGCATGTATATTGCCAGGAATGACGCGTCGGCGGTCCCGAGTTCAATCAGTTCGCCTTGGTCCTGCCCGCCGTCCCTTTTGATTGCATCCCTGACCGCCCGGATGTCGTCCACCTCGAAGGCGATGTGTCCGTATCCGGGCTCATTGACGGATGGCCGCGGACGATCTCGCGTCTCACTGTATTCGTGGATTTCCAGAAACGGCCCCTCGACACCAGGCAATGTCAGCCAGATCGAACAGATCTCGCTGTTCTGCACACCGTTGCCGCGTGACACTGTCTCCCCAGACAGTGTGGTGCTTGGCCGGCGATCCCTACACCCGAAGACAGACCGATAGAATGCCGCAAGCATGTTGGCATCACGGGCTACAATGCTGAGATGCGCAAATCTCATCTTGAGATGTTCCCCATCGTCTGCGCCCACCCTGCCCTAAGAGACCACACCAAGCTCCCGCCCGACCGCTGTAAACGCCTCGACCGCCCGGTCGATGTCGTCGAAGCTGTGCGCTGCTGACATCTGTGTCCTTATCCGCGCCTGGCCCTTGGGCACCACGGGGAAGGCAAAGCCGATGACGTAAATCCCCCGCGTAAGCATCCGCGCGGCCATTTCCTGCGCCAGCGCCGCGTCGCCCAGCATCACCGGGATGATCGGATGATCGGCCCCGGCCAGCGTGAACCCGGCCGCTGTCATGCTGGATCGGAATCGCGATGCGTTGGCGACCAGTTTTTCGCGCAGCGCATCGCCTTGCTCGACGATGTCGAAAACCCTCAGCGAAGCGCCTGCGATCGCCGGCATCAGCGTGTTGGAGAAGAGATATGGCCGCGAGCGCTGGCGCAGCCAGTCGACCACCTCGCGCCTGGCGGACGTATAGCCGCCTGACGCGCCGCCCAGCGCCTTGCCCAACGTGCCTGTGATAATGTCGACGCGGCCCTCGACGCCGCAATGTTCGGCGGAGCCGCGGCCATGCCGGCCGACGAAGCCCACCGCGTGGCTGTCGTCCACCATGACCATTGCGCCATACTTTTCCGCGAGGTCGCAGACGCCGCCGAGATTGGCGATGATGCCGTCCATGGAGAAGACGCCATCGGTGGCGATCAGCTTGAAGCGGCAGCCTTCAGCCTTCTTCAGCTCTTCCTCCAGAGCGGCCATGTCGTTGTTGGCGTAACGAAAACGCTGGGCCTTCGACAGCCTTACGCCATCGATGATCGAGGCGTGGTTGAGGGCATCCGAAATCACCGCGTCCTCTTCGCCGAGCAGCGTCTCGAACAGGCCGCCATTGGCGTCGAAACAGGAGCCGTAGAGGATCGTATCCTCCATGCCGAGAAAGGCCGAGATCCGCGCTTCCAGCTTCTTGTGCTCCTCCTGCGTGCCGCAGATGAAGCGCACCGAGGCCATGCCGTAGCCGTAACGGTCGAGCGTCTGCTTCGCCGCGTCGCGCAACTCTTCATTGTCGGCAAGGCCAAGATAGTTGTTGGCGCAGAAATTCAGCACCCTGTGGCCCGCAACCTCGATCTCGGCGCTCTGCATCGAGGAGATCACCCGCTCGGATTTGTAGAGCCCCGCCGATTTCAGGCCCGCCAGTTCGGTGGACAAATGGGAGATGAAGTCATGCGCCATGGATGATTTCCGGTTGTTGCGCCGGACTGTCGCTCTGACGCCGGTAAAAATCCATCAGAAATGCGACCGGGCGCGAGACGTGTTCGCGATATCGCCTCGTCAACCTGCCGACGCATTCGCGGAAGCGGCCGTTGCGGCAAGCAATTGTTAGGACTGGGTCGCTACCTTCTGACCGCGAAAGCGGAGGCACGTAACTTTGGCCGGCGAAACAGCGGACAGGAAGGAGCAGGACGCCATTCTGTCCATGCGAATGCACGCTTTGCTCAATTCGTCGCCAGCGTCGTTCCTGAGCATCATCGGCGCTCTCTTTGCAGTCTACGTCTACTGGTCGCCAGCGACCTCAGTCGGGCTGATCGTCTGGCTGTTCTGCATTGTCGCTGTAGCCATCACAAACCTGCTTTCAACCCTGGCATATGCCAGAGGCATTCCTGCAAGCTGGGACGCTCATTCCTGGGCGCAATTCGTCGGCGTCATGCATCTGATGTCGGGTCTGACATGGGGGCTGGGGGGCGCCTGGATGCTGACCCTGGCGGACCAGAATCAGGCTCTTCTCACCCTGGCGATTGGTCTGGCGGCGGTGACGGTTTCGATACCATCGGTCATCTATCTGAAGGCCTACAACCTGTTCCATCTGCCGATCTTCCTGTCCTACGCGGTCGGCATGGTGTTCAGTTCGCTGCATTTCAGCTGGCTGATCGCGACCGGTTTCGTCCTGCTCTTCCCCTTCGCGGTCATCATCGGCCGCGGCCTCGGCGACCAGCTTTCCAACGCCTTGCGGCTGTCGATCGAGAACAAGAGGCTGGCCGAGCATCTGGAAGAACGCAGCGCCGCTCTCGAGGCGGCAAATCGCGAATTGGAGATCGAGAGCCACACGGATCCGCTCACGGGGCTTGCCAACCGCCGTCGCCTGATGAGCTACGCGCGCGCAGTACGCGGCCGCTGCGCCATCCTGATCGTCGATATCGATCACTTCAAGGCCTACAATGACAGCTTCGGGCATGTCGAAGGCGACGCCTGCCTCGTGGCAGTGGCCGAGGCACTGGTGCGCAGCGTGCGCCCGAAGCATGACCTCGTGGCGCGCCTCGGCGGCGAGGAGTTCGCCGTTGTTCTCGCCGACGTGAGCGCGGAAGAGGCTGCGGAACTGGCCGAACGGATTCGCGCCAATGTCGAAGCGCTCGACTCGGCGTACAGGTCGCGGATCAGGCGGCTGGTGACCGTGAGCATTGGCCTCGCTGCGCGCAAGGACGGCAGAGGCGAGACCATGTCGGCGCTGATGGAACAGGCGGACTCCGCCGTCTATCGCGCAAAATCAGGCGGCCGCAATCGGGTATATGTCGAGGACATCGTGCCCGACCGCAGCGTTGCCTGAGCAGCTGTGCTTCGAGCGACGGCCATCCGGCTTGACAAAGCGGCGTCTCTCGGCCGCCGGACGGATGTGGCCACCCGTCCATCAGCGAAAGCGTCAGGCGATCGGCGCGCCGACGATGTCGATGCCGTTGCGTGCGCAGGCCATGGCGAGCGCCTGCTGGACGTGGAGGTTGGGCTCGATGTGCGGCTGGAGATCGGCGGACGACGCAGGCTTTGCCATCTCGCGCACCATACGTTCGAAGTCGCCGCCGGTCGTGGTGGTCAGGCAGCGTGCACCGGAAAGCGACTTCACCCGGAAAGCGTGCGGGACGCCCTTCGGCGCCAGTACGATCTGGCCGGCATGCGCCACCGAGTCGACACCGTCGATTCGGAACTGCATCGAACCTTCGAGAATCTGGAACACCTCGTCTTCGTTGCGGTGCACGTGCATCGGCGTATTTGAGCCGTAAGGCATCCGGTGCTCGATGATGCTGATGCGGTCAGCGCCGGCAATCGCGCCCAGGCGGATCGTCACCAGCGTGTCGAGAAACCAGAGAAGCTGCTCGGCCGGATTGGATTTCGGAACAATTGACATGGTCATTTCCTCGGTTGGTCCCGCGACCACCTCGTCGCGGCTGCCGATGGCCTAACCTGGCTCTGTTTCCGTCCGACATCGCCGGATTGGCCTGTTGTTTCGGCACAGTGTCGGAAATGCGATGCGTGGAGCCTGCCGGTTCTGTTGCAGCGCATCGCTTTCGGCGGCTAGCCTTTCGGAGATATCCTGCACAGCGGAGGCTCCATGAGGATTTCCCGGATTGCATTCTTCCGCCAGTTGCAGCCATTTCGGGACGGCACCTACCATGGGCCTGCCAGAAGGTCCGGGACTTGGCGTTACGGTGGACACCAAGCTGTTCGGCGAGCCGGTTTTCGCGACCCGCTAGCCGTCCATCACGGCGTCGAGGCCACGCCGGAGGCCGGTGAAGCCAGAGACCTTGCGTGCTGCCAGCAGCGTCCCTGCAACATAAGGTGCGGCCGACGAGCCGGCGTCGTGGCGGATCACGAGGCGTTCGTTGTCCGCTCCGAACACGGCTTCGCAGGAGAGCACGAAGGACGGGACCCGGACCGAATGCACCTGGACCGGCAGCGGCGAGCCGACCGCGCCGCCGCGGGTTTCCCTTACACCGGTGAGCTCGTTCACCGGCTTCGACGTTGCCGGCATGCGCATCTGGCCGATCAGTTCGGCGAGTTCGCGCCCCGTGCCAGACGGCGTGTCGGCCTTCGATGGCGAGGCATAGTCGATGATCTCGACATCCGGCACGAACCGTGCGGCCTCCAGCGCAAAGCGGCGCAGCAGCGTCGCCGTGATCGAGAAATTGCCGGCGGCGAGCACGCCGACCCCGGCTGCCTTGGCCGCGGCGTCAATCTCGGCATATTCCTCGCCCGTCAGGCCCGACGTGCCGACCACGACATGGCGGCCGGCGGCGATGGCGGCCAGCGCATGGCCCTTCACGACATAGGGCTTGGTGTAGTCGATCACGACATCCGAAGGTGTTTCGAGCGCCTCGGCGAGCGTCTCGGAGATCGCAACACCCAGCGCCGCGCCACCCGTTGCCGTTCCGGCGTCCTGCCCGGCCGCCGCGCGGCTGACCGCGCCTGCGAGCGTCAGGTCGGGCGCAACTGCAATGGCCTGGATCAGCGCGCGGCCGACCCAGCCGGTCGCGCCGGCGATGACGATTCTGGTCACTGTTGTGTCCCCCTGTGAAACTTTCCGACCGCGCCATCCCTGACTTCAGCCTCATGACGCTACAAATGGAGAACTACATGTTTCGACTGATGACCGCCACATTGCCATTCGCTCTCACCGCCGGCGCAGCCACCGCCATGACCAACGACGCCGTCGTGGCGAGTGACCAGGACGTTTCCAAGGGGACTGTGACGGCCGATAAGGTGATGGCCGACGCAAATGGCTGGATCGTCGTTCACCGCACCGGGAGCGACATGAAGCCCGGCCCGGTCATCGGCTACGCCCCGCTCAAGGCCCGTGAGAATATGGATGTCGCAGCCATCCTGCAGGAAGAGGTAAAGTCAGGGGAAATGTTGATGCTGATGGTGCATGGCGAGGCCGGCGGCACCAAGACCGGCGTCTTCGAATACACCCTCGGCGCCAAGGAAGACGGCCCGATCCGCGTCGATGACAAGCTGTCATGACCGTCATCTCGGCCAAGTAGCTGGCTGGAGGAGCGATCGCTTCAGCGGTCGCTCCTCCTGACGATCGACCCGCCGGATGTTCCCGGCGCTATTGGCTCTCAGAAGAACGCCTGCAGCCCGGTCTGCGCGCGTCCGAGGATCAGGGCGTGCACGTCATGCGCGCCTTCATAGGTGTTGACTGTCTCCAGGTTCGACGAGTGGCGCATCACGTGGTAGCCGATCTGGATGCCGTTGCCGCCATGCATGTCGCGGGCCTGGCGTGCGATGTCGAGCGCCTTGCCGCAATTGTTGCGCTTGACGATCGAGATCATTTCGGGCGCCATCTTGCCCTCGTCCATGATCCGGCCGACGCGCAACGACGCCTGCAGCCCGAGCGCGATCTCGGTCTGCATGTCGGCCAGCTTCTTCTGGTAGAGCTGCATGCCGGCCAGCGGCTTGCCGAACTGCTTGCGGTCGAGGCCATACTGCCTGGCGCGGAACCAGCAATCCTCGGCAGCGCCCATGACGCCCCACGAGATGCCGTAGCGGGCGCGGTTGAGGCAGCCGAACGGTCCCTTCAGGCCAGAGACGTTGGGCAGCAGCGCATCCTCCCCGACCTCGACATTGTCCATCACCACCTCGCCGGTGATCGACGCGCGCAGGCTGAGCTTGCCGCCGATCTTCGGCGCCGACAGGCCCTTCATGCCCTTCTCGAGAACGAAGCCGCGGATCTCGTTGTTGTGCGCGGCCGACTTCGCCCAGATGACGAAGACATCGGCGATCGGCGCGTTGGAGATCCAGATCTTCGAACCGGTGATGCGGTAGCCGTCAGCGGTCTTCTCGGCGCGCGTCTTCATGCCGCCGGGGTCCGAACCCGCCTCCGGCTCAGTCAGGCCGAAACAGCCGATGAACTCGCCGGATGCCAGCTTCGGCAGGTATTTCTTGCGCTGCGCCTCCGAGCCATAGGCATGGATCGGATACATCACCAGCGACGACTGGACGCTCATCATCGAGCGGTAGCCCGAATCGACGCGCTCGACCTCGCGGGCGACGAGGCCGTAGGTGACGTAGCCGGCGCCGATGCCGCCATATTCCTCCGGGATTGTCACGCCGAGCAGGCCGGCGGCTCCCATTTCGCGGAAAATCTCCGGATCCGTGGTCTCGTTGAGATAGGCGTCCTCGACGCGCGGGGCGAGCTTGTCGGCGGCAAAGGCAGCCGCCGCGTCGCGCATCATCCGCTCGTCTTCCGACAACTGATCCTCCAGCAGGAAGGGGTCGGACCAGACAAAAGTGGCGGCCTTGGCGGGCCTGTGTTCGACGTTCATCTACATTTCATCCCATGGAAGCGCTTCGGGCGACCTTAAAGCCGATTTTCGCCGATGGCAAAAGCCCCTTCGCCGCATTCGGTTCGCATATCGGACAGTTTACCATTCGGCGTAAACAGCCGCTAACCATCCAGACGTTTTTTGCCGCCCCCGACCGCTCGGCGGGGATTCCTTGTTCGCACGTTAACTCTCCGGGCTGAAAGGTGCATGTGCCTGAAAATGCATCTGGGGACGGCATTCATGAGCGAGACGCAACCGTCGGACGGCACGTCCGGCCTGACGCGGCAGATGAAGTTCACGTACTGGGTCGCGCTCTTGCTGATCGCGGCGATGGCCACCGCCTCGTATTGGCTGCTCGACCGGAAGCTCTCCGAACACCGCCAGGACCGCGAGCTTCTGAGCCTCGTCAGCGCGCAAGGCACCCTGTCGCAGCGCATCGTGTTTCTCGCCAACCAGATCGAACTGACGCGTCCGGAGGCCCGGCCTGCCATGCTTGTCGCGCTGAAGACCGCAACGGCGGAGTTCGAGCGCAATTACGACGAATTGCTGCTGATTTCCGGCGTCGAGAACGCTCATGCGCCCGGGCGCGATGCGGCGATGATCAAATCGATCCTGTTCGAGCAACCGCATCACCTCGATCATTTCAGCACCGAACTCGTGGCGCGGACCCGCCGGTTCATCGCCGCAACCGAACGGGAAGCCGGACTGGATGTTATGGCGTCGGGCTATTCGGCCCGGTCCGAGCTCAAGCATCTCGACGCGGCCGTCGCCAACACGACGCTGCGCGCCTTTGCCGAGTTGCGCGAAAGGATGCTGTCGCTGATCAATTCGCGGCTCGGCGACATGCTGTCCGCGCATCGCCTGCTCTATTTCATGACGATCGGTCTGATCATCCTGGTGGCGATGTTCATCTTCCGCCCGATGGCCAATGCGATCGGACGCAAGACCAACGAGCTGGTCGAAGCGCGCAACTCGATGGCGTTCCTCGCGGCGCATGACGGCCTCACAGGGCTGCACAACCGCGCCTTCCTGATCGACCATTTCGACACCCAGATCAGCGGCGCCAAGCGCCGCGGCGAACGCCTGGCCGTGCTGCAGATCGACCTCGATGGTTTCAAGCAGATCAACGACACGATCGGCCACGCTGCTGGCGACTACGTCCTCGCCACCACCGCAAGGCGGATGAAGGAGGCGTCGCGCGCCTCCGATCTGTGCGTCCGGCTCGGCGGCGACGAGTTCGTCATCATTCTCAACGGCGCCGGCCAGTCCGAGGACATCGGCATGGTGGCCAAGCGCATTCTCGACCGCGTCAACGAACCGATGAACTACGAAGGCGTGACGATCCACTGCGCCGCCAGCGCCGGCGTCGCCGTTTATCCGGTCGATGCGCAGAACAGCAACGACCTGCTCGTCCATGCCGATCTCGCGCTCTACAACGCCAAGAAGAACGGCGGCGGCGGCTTCTGCTTCTTCTCCGACGAGTTGCGCCGCGAACTCGAACACCGCAAGATGCTGGAGCGCGACCTCAGGACCGCCATCGCCGCCCGGGCGTTCAACGTCTATTTCCAGCCGCAGGTGTCGATGACGACCGGCGCCGTCGCCGGCATCGAGGCGCTGGTGCGTTGGATGCATCCGGAACGCGGCATCATCTCGCCCGGCGAGTTCATTCCGATCGCCGAGAAGACCGGCCTGATGGCGCAGGTCGGCAAGATCGTCATCGCCAAGGCAATCCACGCCGCGGCCGAATGGCACCATGCGGGGATCCAGTTCGGCCGGCTGGCGGTCAACGTCTCGGGCACCGAGCTGCGCGAGGCGGACTTCGCCAAGTTCCTGTTCGACACGCTGGAAGCGACAGGTTTGCCGACGCAGAAACTGTCGCTGGAAATCGTCGAATCCGTGATCCTGGACGATGAGAAGACCGGCATCGCCGGCAAGCTCAGGCAGATTCGCGCGGCGGGCGTGCATCTCGAACTCGACGATTTCGGCACCGGTTACGCATCGCTCAGCCACGTCAATCCGAACGAAATCGACCGTCTGAAGATCGACCGGCGGTTCGTGCAGAAGATCAACACCAATGACGACAACAGCGCCATCGTGAAGGCAATCACCGAACTCGCGCGGGGCCTCGGCATCTCCATCATCGCCGAGGGCGCCGAGACCGAGGAGGAACTGTCGTCGCTGCTGAAGATCGGCTGCGAACAGGTCCAGGGCTACTCGATCGCCTTCCCGATGCCGGTCGACCAGGCGCGCGACTGGCTGGCCCAGCGCACAGTCAAGAAACCGATCCTGCGCCTGGCGAAGAGCGACGTGGCCTAGGCGGGAGAAACAGGCCCCGCCTAAGCGGGGCCTGTCGAAGGCGACTACTTGCCTTCCATCTTGTTCATCTCGGCTTCCGACAGCATCTTGTCGCCGTCGGTGTCTGCCTTCATGAACTGGTCTTCGGTCATGTCAGGCATCGCCGCCTTGGCCTCTTCCATCGAAACCATGCCGTCGGTGTTCTTGTCGAGCTGTGCGTATGGCGGCATCTGCGCGAAGGCAGGTGCCGAAAATGCCACAGCCATTGCTGCAAGGATGGTCTTTCTCATAGTCGTCTCCCATGGGTATCAAAACGTCCGGCCGCCCGATCAAATACGGCCGTTTCCGATCAAAATAAAATTCTCGGGCGGCGGATCGATCGTAAGTCTTCTTCTTGATTTGTTCCAATCAAGACAGAATCTCTTCTTTGCAATCCATTTCCATAAATGGATCGCGCGTTTGCGATCGGAGCAGTGATTTTAATCACGAAGACGAGTGTGGTTGTTGAACCAAGTTAGAGACGGCTGGCCCCGACCAGAACAGCAAAAAGGCCCCGCCGGCTCGCGCCGGCGGGGCCTTTTCGTCGAGCAAGTGTTACTTGCCTTCCATCTTGGTGTATTCCTCGGCGGTCAGCATGCCGTCGCCATTGGCGTCGGCCATCTTCCACTGGTCGTCGGTCATGTTGGGCATTTTGGCCTTGGCCTCTTCCGGCGAGACCATGCCATCCGTGTTGGCGTCCAGTTCCGAATAGGGAGGCATCTGGGCGAATGCTGCGGACGAAATGGCTGCGAAGGCGGCTGCAAGAACGAGCTTCTTCATGGGGGTTCTTCCTCTAGGATCGAGCGCGCAAGGCCGACGTTTTCTTGCGTAACGCTCGCTTGTATTGCATCGGCCACGAAAATTGCGCCATGAGCCCTAAATTGTCAATGATTTCAACAATCTATATATTTTCCGCATGATGAAACCATAATGGATGCAAGCGCGTTATTTGTTGTTTGCGGCCAGCGATCGAACTGCCTCTAGGGCATGCCTTCGCCAAGACGTCGAAGAGAATCCTGTCGCCGAAAGGCCGAATCCCGCTAAGGTGGCTGGATGCCGATCCGCCAGCTTTCCGAAACGATGGTGAACCAGATCGCCGCCGGCGAGGTCATCGAGCGGCCGGCGAGCGTGGTCAAGGAACTGGTCGAGAACGCGCTCGACGCCGGTGCGACGCGCATCGATGTCGCCACGGCTGGCGGCGGGCTGAACCTGATCCGCGTCACCGATGACGGCGCCGGCATTCCCGAGCGCGAACTGGCGCTCGCCGTCTCGCGCCACTGCACGTCGAAGCTCACCGAGGATATCAATGACATCCGCTCGCTCGGCTTTCGCGGAGAGGCGCTGCCGTCGATCGGCTCTGTCGGGCGGCTGACCATCCGCTCGCGCACCGCAGAGGCCGACCACGGGGCGGAGATCACGGTCGACGGCGGGCGCGTTGGCGCGGTGCGACCGGCGGCTGCCAATCGCGGCACGCTGGTCGAGGTGCGCGACCTGTTCTTCGCGACGCCCGCGCGGCTGAAATTCATGAAGGGCGAGCGCGCCGAGGCGACCGCCATCTCGGAGATGCTGAAGCGCATCGCCATCGCCTTTCCCGAGGTCCGCTTCACGCTTTCTGGTCCCGACCGGACGATGCTCGAACTGCCGCCTACAGGCCCCGGGGGCGACGGGCAGCTTCGCCGGGTCGCGCAGGTGCTGGGTAAGGATTTTCCGGAGAACGCGCTCTTCATCGATGCGGGGCGCGAGGATGTCGGACTGTCCGGCCACGTCTCGATCCCCGCCTTCACGCGCGCCAACGCCTTGCAACAGTATGCCTATGTCAACGGCCGCCCGGTGCGCGACAAGCTGATCGCCGGCGCCATCCGCGGCGCGTTTGCCGATGTCCTGCCGCGCGACCGTCATGCCGTGACCGCGCTGTTCATCACGCTCGACCCGGCGCTCGTCGACGTCAACGTGCATCCGGCGAAGTCGGACGTGCGCTTCCGCGACCCCGGACTGGTGCGCGGGCTGATCGTCGGCGCCATCCGCGAGCGGCTCGCCCGCTCCGGCATCCGCGCTGCGACCACCGGCGCGGACGGCATGATGGCGGCGTTTCGTCCGGGCGGAAACGGACATGCCGCTGACTGGGCCGACAGTCGGTCGGCGCCGGCCTATGCTGGAGGTAACTATTCGCTTGAACGCTCGCCGTTCCGCCCGCATGGCGGATTCGGCGAGGCGATGCAGGCGGCCTTCGAGACCGCGCGCACGGCGGATTCCCGCGCCGGCTTCGCCGAACCGTCGCCGGACCTGCTCGGCCTGGACCTGGGCGCCGCGCGCGCGCAGGTGCACGAGAACTACATCGTCGCGCAGACGCACGATTCGTTGATCATCGTCGACCAGCACGCAGCCCACGAGCGGCTGGTCTACGAGGCGTTGAAGAACGCGCTCGACAGCCGCCAGATGGCGGCGCAGATGCTGCTGATCCCCGAGATCGTCGATCTCGGCGAGGACGATGCAGAGCGCGTCGCGCGCCATTCCGACACGCTGCGCCGGTTCGGTCTTTCAATCGAGCGTTTCGGACCGGGCGCCATTGCTGTGCGCGAGACGCCTGCGATGCTCGGCGAAATGGATTCCGCCCAATTGGTGCGCGACCTCGCCGACGAGATCGGCGAACACGACACGGCGGAAACGCTGAAGGAGCGCCTGCATGCAATTGCCGCCACCATGGCCTGTCACGGCTCCGTGCGGTCCGGCCGCCGGCTGCGGCCGGAGGAAATGAACGCGCTCTTGCGGCAGATGGAGGCGACGCCGGGTTCCGGCACCTGCAACCACGGCCGGCCGACCTATATCGAGCTGAAGCTCGCCGATATCGAGCGGCTGTTTGGCCGGAGGTAAGGAGCGCCCGCCCCCAGAGTGTGGCAATTTCAGTCAATGTGCAAAATAGTGCACCCTATCCTTTGACAAGACCGGCTGCCAGGCGCATATATTTGCGCATGAATCCAAGGCCGTCCGAATGCACGAGACCAACACCAACAAGGTCAAAGCCCGCTTGGAGCGCGAGGGTTGGGTTCTTGTGGGCGGCACCAGGCACGACAAATACAAGAAGCCGGGACATGCACCGATCATGGTGCCGAGGCACCGCAAACTGACCCCGGGCGTTGCCCGCACTATCGCAGAAGCCGCCGGGTGGGAGAAGTAGCCCGGCGGCCACTCACTCACGCATAGAAAGCACCTGCCATGACCCGCTTTATCGCCATCATCGACTACGACGCTGAGGAAAAGATGTTCGGCGCTTGGTTCCCCGATGCCAAGGGCTGCTCTGCTATGGGCAAGACTGAGGAAGAGGTTGTTGCCTATGCAACCGATGCGCTAGCCGAGTGGGCAGCGGATGTTAGGATCGATGGTCTGGATCTACCCACTCCCCGATCATACGTCGAACTCCTGAAGTCGAAGGAATACGATCTGGGCAAGGGCGGGTTGATCGCGACCATCCCCCTTGTGGTGGACACCGGTAAAGCTGCAAAGGCGAACATCTCGCTCGACTCTGGCTTGCTAGCCAGTATCGATGCGGAGGCAACACGCCAGGGCATCACTCGTTCAGCGTTTATCGCGGCGGCTGCACGAGCGCGCATCAACGCGGTCTGAAGGCATTGCCCGCCAGGCGCTACTCGGTGGCGATACTTGATCTGCTGCGAGCGTGAGACGACGGGGGCAATTGGGCAACCCGGCATTCTGCAAGGTCGTGGCTTCGGTCACAGTGTTCCCGTGCGTGACGGCGATCAAGCAAAGGCTCGGCGACATTTTGGCTGAGTGTCAAAACTTCGCGGCGCTCGGGCCAACGATCTGACATCCGATTTCAAACTGAGACACTACCCTGCCCTGCCGGAACTTGACCTCCAGCGCGAATTATGGCGGATGACGCCATCAGTACGCGAGCAATCATGAACCGTTTTGAAGGCCCGGGAGCGAAAGAAGCGCGCATCCGCTACCTGGACGGCGACTTTCAGGTCGCAAGCCCAGGTGCGTTCGTGCGCTGCGCCGTCACGGGCGAGTCGATCCCGCTCGACGAACTGCGCTACTGGAGCGTCGCGCGGCAGGAGGCCTACAGCACCGCTTCCGTATCGCTGAAGCGCGAGATCGACATGAATCCGGGGCTGCGCACGCGCCGCTGAGGGCTCTGAGGCTCTACGCCTGGAATGCCGCCAGCGTGTCCCTGACGATGCGGGCCGCGACGTCCGGCATGTCGAACACGACATCGATCTCGACCACGCTGAGTCGCGCCAGAAGCGCCGCTCCAATCTGCGACGACTGCCGGATGCGCACCGCGTCCTTCGCAGTGGTGACGAGGTCGACGCCGGCGGCATCCGCCTGCGACAACAGGTCGGCGAGATTGTCGTCGCTGTAGAAATGATGATCCGGGAAGGACCGGGTCGCCACGACCGTGCCGCCGGCCTGCGTCACGGTGTCGAAGAATTTCTGCGGATCGCCGATCCCGGCAAAGGCGAGGAAATCCCGTCCCTCCACCCCGCTGCCCGGCCTGGGCCGCGAAACGGCATCGTAGACGGGCCGGCCGGCGCGGGCCGCCAGCCGCACCACGCGGTCGGCGCCGTCGCCCTCGCCCATCCGGATCACCGCCTGGGCATGGCGCAACTGGTTGACCAGCGGCGCCCGAACCGGTCCGCCCGGAATGATATAGCCGTTGCCCAGCCCACGGCGAGCATCGACGACAAGGAGGCCATAGTCGAAGTGGATCCGCGCGCTCTGGAATCCGTCATCCATGATCAGGAAGTCGCAGCCCTCGCCGATGAGCAGGCGCGCGCCCGCCGCGCGGTTGGGGGTCACTGCCGTCGGTGCGTGCCGGGCGAGCAGCAGCGGTTCGTCGCCGGTGGATTTCGCGCTGTCATGATGTGGGTCGACGAGATGCGGCTTGCCGAGGCTGCCGCCATGGCCGCGGGTCAGGAAGCCTGGCGTGAGACCGGCCGCCTCGGCCTCCCGGGCAAACGCGATGGCGAGCGGCGTCTTGCCCGAGCCGCCGACCGTCGGGTTGCCGACACAGAGCACTGGAACGCCGACACGCTCGCGCCTGGCACTCTCCATCCGCCGCGCGGCGACCAAGCCGTAAAGCGACGACACAGGCCAGAGCGCACGGGCGCGCCAGTCAGGCCTGTCCCACCAGAACGGAGGGGCGTCGCTCGCCATCAGGCGCGTTTCCGGCCGTTCGACTGTTCCAGCCGGGCCTTGACGATCAGCGGCTGCACATAGGGTTCAAGCGCCTTTAGCGTATGGTTCAACGCGCCCCGCATCGCCTCGACCGTCTGCCGGCCAGCGACGATCATCTCCTGGCGCTTGGCCGGGTTGGTGAGCAGGAAATTGACCGCGCCAGTCAGCATCTCCGCGTCGCGGACAAGCCGTGCGCCACCGCCATCGACCAGCTTCTGATAGGCGTCGCGAAAATTCTGGACATTGCGCCCCGACAGCACCGCCGTGTCCAGCAAAGCCGGTTCCAGCGGGTTCTGGCCGCCCTCGCCGGTGAGCGACCGGCCGACGAAGGCGATCTCGGTCAGCCTGAGATAGAGACCCATTTCGCCGATCGTGTCGCCGAGCAGAATGTCCGTGTCCGCCTTGATCGGGTCCTTGCGGGTGCGCCGGGCGACCTTGAACCCGCCCGCGAGAAACTCGGCCTCCAGCGCGTCAGCTCGTTCGGGGTGACGCGGCACGATGATCGTCAGCAGACCTGCGTGGCGGGGGCGCAGCAGCTTGTGGACGCCGGCCGCGGCCTTTTCCTCGCCGTCATGCGTCGAAACCGCAGCCCATGTCGGCCGCCGGCCGATCTGCTTGCGCAGGCTGGCAAGCGACGGCTCGTCGACCGGCAATGGCTCGGTGTCGCCTTTCAGGTTGCCGGAAACGGTGACCGGCCGCGCACCCAGCGCCAGGAAGCGCTCGCCGTCGACATCGGACTGGGCAATGACATGCGACAGGTTTTCGAACAGCGCTTCGGCGATAAAGGCGCGCTTGCGCCACGAGGCGAACGAACGGTCGGACATGCGCCCGTTGACCAGAATCTGCGGCACGCGCCGCGCGCCGAGCTCGAGGATCGTCATCGGCCAGATTTCCGACTCGGCGATGATCGCGAGATCGGGCATCCAGTGCGACAGGAAGCGGTTCAGGGCCGGCTTCAGATCGAGCGGAACATATTGATGGATGACCCGGTCGCCGAACCTGTCGCGCACAACCGTCGCGGACGTCACCGTGCCGGTGGTCAGCACGACATGGATGCCCAGACCCATGATCCGCTCCACCAGCGGGGACACCGCCAGTGTTTCGCCAACGCTCGCCGCATGGACCCAGATCAGCGGTCCGGACGGCCGCGGCAGGCCGGGCACGCCGTAGCGCTCGCGCCGCCTGACGCGATCTTCCTTGCCCTTGGTGGTGCGCCAGGCGATGTAGCCGCCGACCAGCGGATAGGCGGCCGCGCCCGCCCAGCGATAGGTCTTCAGCAATGCGCGCGCCCAGCGTTCGCTCATTGCGTGCCGTCCGCGAGGCTGTAGGCGCGGTCGGTGGCGGCGTTCAGCGCATCGGTCAGCCGCTTGCGGTGCTCTTCCATCTCGGCTTCGGACGCCTTGGCCGGAACCTGGATCGGCGGTGTCGAAACGATGCCGCATCTGCCGAACGGCAGATTGATCGTCGTCTTGTCCCAGGACTTCTCAAGCACCTTGCGGCGGCTGGTGGCGAACGCCACGCCGACGATCGGCCGGCCCGAAATGCGCGACAGCGTGATGACGCCAAGACCAGCCTCGCGCGGCGTGCCGTGGGGAATATCTGCGATCATGCAGACGGACTTCCCCTGATCGAGCGCCTTTTTGAGGGCAATGAGGGCGCGCGCGCCACCTTTTTCGACAGATTTTTCCCGCTCGCGCCCGCCCGAGCCGCGCACCGGCTCAAGGCCAAGTCGCTGCGCCGCCAGCGCGTTCAGCTCGGCGTCGGCGCTCTTCGAGAACATCGTCGGCAGTTTCTGGCCTTTCGGCACAAAGGCCGGCGCCAGCAGATGCTGGCCATGCCACAGCACGTAGATCGTGTTGGACCTGACATCGAGGAAGCTGTCGATGCTCTCGGAGCCCGGCGCGATCCGGTTGGTGAGCTTGACGAAGCGGATGCCGGAGGCGATTGCGCCTGCGAGCACGTTTTTGACCATGGTCGATTCGGCGAGCGGCTTGCGAATCCTGCGCCATGCCCGCGCCACAGGACCGTTGCTGCGCTTGCGCCGCGGCCTGTCCTGCTCGGTCGACATTTCGGTCAGGCTCACGCCTAGACGCCCGGCTCGAGCAGCCGGTGGAGATGGACGATGAAGTAGCGCATGTGGGCGTTGTCGACGCTGGCCTGGGCCTTCGCCCGCCAGGCGAGTTCGGCGGACTTGTAGTCGGGAAAGATGCCGACGATGTCCATGCCGTCGAGATCGCGGAACTCCACGCCCTTCAGGGATTTCAGTTCGCCTCCGAAAACGAGATGCAGAAGCTGCTTCTTGTCGCCTTCTCCGCTCATTCCGGATCTCCTTGGGCAAATCGGGTCGGCGTCGCGGCCAGCGGCACTGCGAACCGCTCCCGATTCATGCCTCCAGCCCCGCCATGATGCCAGACAGTCTCTCTAGTAGAAAAGGACCGCCCGCGACAAGCGAACCGTGCTGTGGAATGGCCCCGCCATAGGTCAGAACGCCGCCTGACCTGTCAACAATGCTGCCGCCGGCTTCGGACAGGATCAGGTCGGCCGCCGCCAGATCCCAGTCATGCGCCCTCGGCTTGACGAACGTGGCATCGATTCGGCCGGCAGCGACCATCGCCACGCGATAGGCGAGCGAGGGAATGTAGGGCACCGTCCGCAGTTGCGGAAAAGGCGTCCGCGCGGCGTCCACCAGCGGTTTCGGGCCGGCGATCCTGGGGCTGTCCCCCGGTTCCGCGAGGCGCAGCTTGCGTCCGTCGAGATCCGCCCCGCCGCCGAGCGTCGCCGTGTAGAACTCGCGCATCGCGGGACATGCCAGCACACCCGCGATCGGCCGGCCGTTCTCGACCACTGCGATGCTCACGCACCAGGTCTCGCGGCCATCGATATAGGCGCGCGTTCCGTCGATCGGGTCGACGACGAAGAGACGCGATGCGCCAAGCCGTTCCGGCGTGTCGACCGTCTCCTCCGACAGCCAGCCATAGTCGGGCCGCGCGGCGCGCAAGGTCTCGCGCAGATAGGTGTCGACGGCGATGTCGGCCTCGCTCACCGGAGACGCGCCGGGCTTCATCCACACTTCCGGCTTGCGGCCGAAGAAGCGCATGGCGATTTCGCCGCCGGCGCGCGCCGCGGCGGCGATCAGCGCGAGGTCGGCCCCGGCGTCGGCTGGCCTGGCGTCAGCTGCCTGCAAGGGTCATGCCTTCGATCATCAGGGTTGGCGCGGCGGTGCCAAAGTTGCGGTCGATATCGTTTGCCGGAACGAGGGCTAGGAACATCGTCTTGAGGTTGGACGCGATGGTGACTTCGGATACGGGATAGCTGATCTCGCCGTTCTCGATCCAGAAGCCGGATGCGCCGCGGCTGTATTCGCCGGTGATCATGTCGACGCCCTGGCCGAACACCTCGGTGACGTAGAATCCGGATTTCAGCGCGCCGATCATCTCCTTCGGGTCAACCGAACCCGGCTCGATCGCTAGATTGGTCGATGACGGCGAAACCGATGATCCCGACCGCGACCCGCGCCCGTTGGTGGTCAGGCCGAGCTCCCTGGCGGCGGAATTCGACAGGAACCAGTGCCGCAGCACGCCATTCTCGACCATGGTCAACGCCTGTCCTTGCACGCCCTCCCCATCGAAGGGCCGCGACGCCTGGCCGCGCCGGCGCAGCGGATCGTCCGTTACGGTGATCGCGGCCGACGCCACCTGCTTGCCCATCATGTCGCGCAGGAAGCTGGTCTTGCGGGCGACGCTCGCGCCATTGATCGCGCCTGCCAGATGTCCGGCGATGCCGCGCGCCACGCGCGGGTCGAGCACCACGGTGACCGTGCCGGTCGGGACCTTCCGCCCGCCGATCCGGCGCACGGCGCGCTCGCCGGCGCTCTTGCCTATCGCTGCCGGCGTATCGAGGTCGGAGAAATGCTGGCGCGAGGAGAAATCATAGTCGCGCTCCATGCCGGTGCCTTCGCCCGCGATGGCGCTGACCGAGCGCGAGAAACGCGTTCCTGCATAGTGCCCGACAAAGCCGTGCGATGTGGCCAGCACCATGCCGCCCATCCCGGCGCTCGCTCCGCTGCCACCGGAATTGGTCACGCCCTTGACGGCGAGCGCCGCCTCTTCGGCCTCAAGCGCAGCCTCGCGCAACTGGTCGGCCGACAATTCGGTTGCGTCGAACACGTCAAGGTCGACACTGCCCTGGGACAGAAGCGCTTCGTCGACGAGGCCCTGATAGGGATCCTCCGGCGACACTTTTGCCATCGCGACTGCGCGTTCCGCGAGGCTTGCCGGGTCGGACGACGCAGTGGCGGAAATGCTGGCGACCCGCTTTCCGACGAAGACTCGGAGCGAGATGTCGTCGCTTTCCGACGCTTCCGTCGATTCGACCTTGCCCAAGCGAACAGAGACGCCCTTCGAACGCGACCGGACAGCGACAGCGTCGGCCGAATCCGCGCCGGCGCGCCTGGCGGCTTCGACCAGGGCCGCCACCCTTCCGGCCAGCTTTGCGGAATCGAGGGAATCTGTCATCGCTGAAATCTCGCGGTCTGGATGGGCATGCCATGGTTGTGACATGCGGGGCGTGCAGACCCCCCATCTATTGTCCCATACCGGGTTCTGCAATGGGGCGACCGGGCCGCAGGGCCTTTACAGACACGGAAACGAGGGGCCAATGGGGCACGAAGGCGCATCGATCTATGCCCAGATCCTGCTGATGTTGGCCGGCGCCGTCATCGCTGCGCCCCTGTTCAAGCGTTTCGGACTGGAGACGGTGCTCGGCTACACCGCCGCCGGCATTGCGATCGGCCCGGTGACACGGCTGATCACCGGCAGCGAGGAACTGCTGCACATCGGCGAGCTCGGCGTCGTCTTCCTGCTGTTCGTCATTGGACTGGAACTCAAGCCGGCGCGGCTGTGGGCGATGCGGCGCGATATTTTCGGGCTCGGCGCGGCGCAGGTCGTGGTGACCGGCGCAGCGCTGACCGCTCTCGCCATCCTCCTGGCCGGATATGCGGTCCCGGCCGCGATCCTCGCCGGATTTGGCCTTGCGTTGTCGTCCACCGCGTTTGCGACGCAGATCCTGGAGCAACAGGGTTCGCTCAACAGGAAATTCGGCCAGACGTCGTTCTCGATCCTGCTGTTCCAGGACATGGCAATCGTGCCGCTGCTGGCGATCATCCCAATCCTGGCCCCGTTCGCCAGCGAGTCGACCGAGAGCGGATGGACGCAGTTCGGCATTGCGGTTGCCTCGGTCGCCGCTCTGTTCTTCACCGGCCGCTATCTGCTGAACCCGCTCTTCCGGATCATCGCCAACACCGGCGCTCGCGAGGCCATGATCGCCGCGGCGCTCCTCGTCGTGCTCGGAGCGGCGACCCTGATGGAGTATGCTGGCCTGTCGATGGCGATGGGCGCGTTCCTCGCCGGTGTGATGCTGGCCGATTCGTCCTATCGGCACGAGTTGGAAGCCTGCATCGAGCCGTTCCGCGGCGTGCTGCTCGGGCTGTTCTTCATGGCCGTCGGCATGTCGCTCGAACTGGGCGTGATCCGCGAGTTCTGGCTGACGATCGTCATCGCGGTCCCGCTGCTGATGCTGGTCAAAGGCGCCATCATCTACGGTCTGTCGCGCCTGTTCGGATCGACGCATGAGGACGCGCTGCAAGTGGCTCTAGTGTTGCCGCAAGGCGGCGAGTTCGGCTTCGTGCTGTTCTCGGCCGGCACGGCGGCGGCGATCCTGTCGGCCGAAACCGCGTCGGTGCTGATCTCGATCGTCACCATCTCCATGGCGCTGACGCCGATTGCGGTGCGGCTTGGCCAGCGCTTCCATCGGGCGCGGCCGCCTTCCGACCATATCGAAGAGAATTTCGAAGGCGCCGGCGCGGACGTGCTGATGATCGGTTTCTCCCGCTTCGGGCAGATCGCCTCGCAGATCCTGCTCTCTGGCGGCACATCCGTGACCATCATCGATCATTCCGCCAACCGGGTCCGAGCCGTCGAGAAATTCGGCTTCCGGATCTATTTCGGCGACGGAACCCGCAAGGACGTGCTCGAATCCGCCGGCATCCGCGAGGCCAAGATCGTCGCTGTCTGCACCCGCGAGCGGGCGACGACCGACAAGATCGTCGAGCTGATCCAGCACGAATATCCCGACGTGAAACTCTATGTCCGCGCCTATGACCGCACGCATACGCTGCAGCTGCGCGCCAAGGGCGTCGATTACGAGATCCGCGAGACGTTCGAATCCGGCCTGAAATTCGGTCAGCGGACGCTCGAAGGCCTCGGTGTATCGGAGACGGAAGCGCTGACGATCACCGAGGAAGTGCGCCGCCGCGACGAGGAACGCCTTGCAATGCAGGCGACGGGCGGCATCTATGCAGGCAGCAACACGCTGAACACGAGTGCGGTGTCGCCGGAACCACTGGTCAAGCCAACCCGCGAGGCGCGACGGCTGGACAAGGCGACAGACGCGGCGGTGAAGCAGGAAACCGCGGTCGCGCAGAACGAACAGGACCGCTGAACGATGGACGCGAGCAAGACGGGAAGCGCCGCCGCGCGGTTCACCTCCGGGTCGACGCTCCGGCACGTCATCTCGATGACCGCCACGGGGTCGATCGGCTTGATCGCGATCTTCGTCGTCGACGCGCTGAACCTGTTCTACATCTCGATGCTCGGCGTGCAGGAACTGGCGGCGGCGATCGGATTCGCCGGCACGCTGATGTTCTTCACCATCTCGGTGGCGATCGGCCTGACCATCGCGACGTCGGCGTTGGTCGCGCGCGCGCTTGGGCGCGGCGACAGGATCGAGGCCGCGAAACTCGGCGGCGCGTCGATGGTGTTCATGGGGCTGGCGACGGCGGTCCTCGCCGCCGCGATCTGGCCGTTTCTCGACACGCTCGTCGGCTGGATGGGGGCAAAGGGCGAAACGGCGCGGATCTCGGTCGACTTCATGCGTATCGTCATCCCCTCGTCGCCCATCATGGCGCTTGGCATGTGCACGACCGGTATCCTGCGCGGCGTCGGCGACGCCCGCCGGGCGATGTATGTGACGCTGTCGGGCGGCATCGCAGCCGCGATCCTCGACCCGTTGCTGATCTTCGGTCTCGACCTCGGCATCACCGGCGCCGCGATCACAACCGTGATCTCGCGCGTGGTGATCCTGGCAGTCGGCCTGCATGGCGCGCATGTGGTGCACCGGCTGATCCGGATGCCGGACCGGGCCCGGCTGGTGGCGGCGACCCGGCCGTTCTTCAACATCGGCCTGCCGGCAGTGCTGACGCAGATCGCGACGCCCGTCGGTAATACTTATGTCACGGTCGAGATGGCGCGCTTCGGCGACGACGCTGTCGCCGGCTGGGCGATCGTCGGACGCATCATCCCCGTCGCTTTCGGCGTGATCTTCGCCCTGTCCGGCGCGGTCGGGCCGATTCTCGGCCAGAACTACGGCGCGCGGCTTTACGGGCGGCTGACGGAAACCATGCGCGACAGCCTGATCGTCACGCTGGTCTACTGCCTTGTCGTCTGGGCGCTGCTAGCAATCTTCGCCAGCCAGTTGGCCGACCTGTTCGGCGCGAAGGGAGATGCGCGGGAACTGGTCATCTTCTTCTGCCTGTTCGCCGCCGGCAGCTTCCTGTTCAACGGCGCGCTGTTCGTCGCCAATGCGGCGTTCAACAATCTCGGCTTCCCGGGCTACGCGACCGTCTTCAACTGGGGGCGCTCGACGCTGGGCGTCATTCCCTTCGTCTGGGCGGGCGCCAATCTCTACGGCGCGAAGGGCGTGGTGGCCGGCTGGGGCCTCGGCGCGGTCGTCTTCGGCGTCGCTTCCGTCATCGTCTGTTTCCGCCTCGTGCGGCGGATCGGCGAGAACAAGGCCAAGGGCGACGACCAGTTGCCCGGTCCGCCGCCGACCGCCAACTCGCCGTTCTCGACCGGCAAGGCGGCGATGCTGCACTAGCCCTCAAGCGGTCTCGTGCGCCTTGATTGCGGCTTCGACCGCACGCTTGAGCTCGTCCTTGATCGCCACGGTCTCGTGCATCACCGCATCGATCTTGAGGAAATCCAGCACGCGAAACCGCGAGACCGGCGGCCGCAGGAACACGTCCGGGCGACGCCGCTCCAGCTTCATCTCGATGATCGACTGCATCATCAGCTGGCTGGTGCCGAACATCAGGTCGATCGCGGTCGGTGCCTTGTCCGTCGCCTCGCCTTCAGGCGCACCGACGACATCGATCGCGATGACGATGTCGGCTTTGCCTTCCAGCAGGTCGAACGGCACCGGATTGTAGATGCCGCCGTCGATCAGCAGTTTGCCGTTCATCGTCACCGGCCGGAACAATGCCGGGATCGCCGCTGACGCCGCAAGCGCGGTCGGCAGGTCGCCTTCCGAGAACACCGCCAGCCCATGGCCGTAGAAATCGGTCGCGGTGACCTGGAGCGGGATCTTCAGCTCCTCGAACGTGTCCGGCACGGCTTCCGGCAGGAACGCCTTCAAGATGCGGCTGATGTCGAACTGACCGAGGCGGAAGCCGCCGGCCACGGCCTCGCGCAGGCTTCCCGGGCGCGATTTCCAGATCCGGCTCGCGACCTGTCCGCGCCGGCCGAGGATCGACTTGGCGAAGTGGTGGATGTCCAAGCCGCTCATGCCGGCCGCCATGCCCGCGCCCATGATCGCGCCGATCGACGAGCCGGAGATCGCGACGGGCGTGATGCCCAGCTCGTCCAGCGCTTCGATGACGTGGATATGCGCCAGGCCGCGCGCGCCGCCGCCGCCGAAGGCGACGGCGAATGTCGGCCCCGAGGCGCGTGGCTTGCGGCGTGCGGACGATGCGGTCACTGCACCGCGCCCCCAGCGGAGGCCGGTCCGACGACCATCACCGCAGGCTCGGCGGTGAGCAGCCGCTTCGCCGCTGCCTTCACCTCATCGAGCGTCACCGCGGCGATCAGGTCGCCGCGCCTGGAGATGTAGTCGATGCCGAGATCGTCGAGCTGGAGCTGCACCAGCGTCACGGCGATCGAAGCCGACGTGTCGAGATTGTTGATCGCGTATGCGCCGGTCACATATTTCTTGGCGAAGGCCAGTTCCGCCTCGGTCGGCCCTTCCGCCGCCATCCGCGCCACTTCCGCCCGGATGATGCCGAGCGTCTCGGCGGCGCGGTCGGAGCGGGTCGCCGTGCCGATGATCAGCGCCGACGAATAGTCGCGGTTGGCGAGGCCCGAGTTGATGCCATAGGCGAGGCCGCGCTTCTCGCGCACCTCGGTAAACAGGCGCGACGAGAACGAGCCGCCACCCAAAATGTGGTTCATCAGGTAGGCGGCGAAGAATTGCGGATCGTTGCGCTCGATGCCCGGCCAGGCGAGCTGCAGCGTCGTCTGCGGCTGGTCGAACTCGACCTTGATCTGCTGCGCCAGCTTGGGATCGGCGCGGCCGACCGCGACGAGCTGCGGCGCCTGCGGCAATTCTCCGAAGAGCTCATCCAGCCGCTTCTTCAGCGTCTCGGCGTCGATTGCGCCAACGACGCCGACGACCAGATTCTCGCGGGCGAACAGACGGCCATGCAGGGCCTTGAGGTCGTCAGGCGTTACCGTCGCCAAGGTCGCGGCGGTGCCCTCGTCAGGCCGGGAATAGGGATGGTCGCCGTAGATCGCCTCCCGCCACGCGACGTCGCTCTTGGTCGCCGGATCGAGCGCGCTCGCCTCGATGCCGGTGACGATCTGGTCGCGAATGCGGTTCAGCGGGGCCTGATCGAAGCGCGGCGACAGGATCGCCTTGCGCAACAGCGCGAAGGCCTCGTCCTGGTTCTCCGCCAGCATCCGCATCGAGCCGTACATCGCGTCGGTCCCGGCGGAAAAGCCCATCTCGGCGCCGGCGTCGTCGAGCCTGACCTGGAACGCGTCGCTGTCCAGTTCGTCCGCGCCCTCGTCAAACAGGCCGGTCATCAGGTTGGCGAGGCCCTCCTTGCCGACCGGATCCTGCGTCGAGCCGCCCTTGAAGGCGAAGCGGATCGAGATGATCGGCACGGTGTAGTCCTCGACCAGCCAGGCGTTGACGCCCTTGGATGAGGTCACGTCCTGGATGCTCACTTCAGCCCGCGCGGGCAAGATGGCGCAGGCGAAGACAAGCAGCGCTGCGACGAAGGCAGGAAAGCGGATATTGGTCATGGTCATGCTCATCCGGCGTTTCCTCCCGCGGGCAGAAGGTATCCGGTCACGGATCTGTTGGGGGCAAGGTATTTGCGTGCGACGTTCTGGATGTCGGCCGGCGTCACCTTGCCGATCCGCTCCGGCCATTCGTCGATGTCCTTGATCGTGCCGCCCGTGGTCAGCGTCGATCCGTAGATGCGGGCCATGCCCGACTGGCTGTCGCGCGCGAAGATCAGGCTGCGCATGAAGCGTTTCCGCGCGCGCTCAAGTTCCAGGTCGGTCACGCCGTCCTTGATCAGCTTGTCGATCTCGGCGGTGACTGCGGCCTCCACCTCGGCCAGCGTCGCCTTGCCGCGCGGCGAGCCGTAGAACGTGATGTCGGTGTCGTCGAGCGCCGTGCCCTGGTAGTAGGCGCCCGCCGAGGAGGCAATGCCGCGCTTGACCACCAGTTCCTGGTGCAGCCGGCTGCGCAAACCGCCGCCGAGGATCTCCGACAGAAGGTCGAGCGCTTCCGGCTCGCCAGCGAGACCCTCGCGCGCGGCGCTGGTGTAGGACGGCACGACCCAGTTGGTCTGGAAACTCGGCAGCGCGACCCGCGGATCCTTCAGCGTCACCGTCCGCGCCGTGTTCTGCTCCGGCTCGGACGGGCGAATGCGCGGCGGCAAAACCGGGCCGCGCGGCACCACCGCATAGGTCTTGTCGACGAGCGCGCGCACGGTCGCCACGTCGACATCGCCCGCGACGATCAGCACGGCGTTGTTCGGCGCGTAGTAGCGGTCGTAGAAATCGGTGGCGTCCTTACGATTCAGCTTGGCGATCTCGTGCTGCCAGCCGATGACCGGAATGCGATAGGGGTGGTTCTGGTAGACGGTCGCGTCGATCTCTTCCGCCAGCAATCCGCCCGGGTCGCTGTCGACGCGCGAATTGCGCTCTTCGAGGATCACGTCGCGCTCGGGGCCGATCACTTCGTCGGTGAGGATAAGGTTGCGCATCCGGTCGGCTTCGAGCCGCATCATGTCTGGCAGCGCGTCGGGCGAAACCTGCTGGTAGTAGGCGGTGTAGTCGTTGGAGGTGAAGGCGTTTTCCTGGCCGCCGATCTCCGCGACGCGGCGCGAGAATTCGCCGGCCGGGGCGTTGGTCGTGCCCTTGAACATCAGGTGTTCGAAGAAATGGGCGATGCCGGACTTGCCCGGATCTTCATCCGCGCCGCCGACCTTGTACCACAGCATATGGGTCACCACCGGCGCGCGGCGGTCTGGAATCACGACCACTTCCAGCCCATTGGCCAGCGTGAAGCTGGTCACCGGTTCCGGCTTGACCTCCTGAGCCTGCGCGATAGGGGCCGCAAGGAGCATGAGCGCCAGGGCGGAGGCCGCGACGCTGTTGCGGAAGATGCTTCTCATGTGCTGGCGCAAATGGCTGTCCTTCGGTGAATCAGAACAATATGTGCCACATCAAGCGGACGGGAATGACCGCAACATGGCCGTCGCGGAAAATTGTTCGGTTACGCGAACTCGACAAACCGCACGATCGTATCGCCATAGGAGCGCTCGTCGGCGACCGTGAACCCCTCGCCCGGATCGAATGGCGCGTCCAGCGCCTCCTCGACGACGCAGAGCGCGCCGGGCTTGAGCCAGCCGCCGACCCTGGCCGACTGCAGCGCCTTGTCTGCCAGACCCTTGCCATAGGGCGGATCGGCGAAGAGCAGGCCGAAGGGCGCGATGGTGCCGACAGGACCGAGCGCCGTCGCATCGCGGCGGAACAGCTTTGTGCGGCCATTCAGGCCGAGCGTCTCGACATTCTGGCGCACAAGGCCGCGGCCCTCCGCCGATTCCTCGATGAACTGGCAAAACGCCGCGCCGCGCGAGATCGCCTCGATGCCCAGCGCGCCTGTGCCTGCGAACAGGTCGAGCACTCGGGCGCCCTCCAGCGCGTCCGGATAGCGGTGCGCCAGCACGTTGAACACCGCCTCGCGGGTGCGGTCGCTCGTCGGGCGGATGTCGTTGGAGCGCGGCGTGGCAAGCGGCCGGCCGCGAAACTCCCCGCCGACGACGCGCATGCCTCAGCTGTCCCTGCGCGGGCCGCGCGGCTTGAACGGCGGCTTGCCGCCGGCCGGCCGGTCCGGGCGATCGCTCCGCGGCCGATCCGAACTTGGCCGCGATCGCGCCGGCTTCTTGTCGTCGGTTTCCGCCTTCTTGCCCTCGGGCCGTGCGCCGGACGCCATCCAGACATTGGACGACCGCGAGCGCGGCGGCTCGTAGGGCTTTTCTTCCCGCTCGCGCTTGCCACCTTCACGCTTGGGGCCGCCTTCACGGTTGGGGCCCCCTTCGCGTTTCGGGCCGCCCTCTCGCTTGGGTCCGCGCACGAAAGGCTTCTTGGTGTCCAGCCGGCCGAGCACGTCTTCGCGGTGAGATTCGCGCTGGCGCTTGCGGTTCTTGATCAGGCCGCCCTCGCCGGGCTCCTGGCGCGGCTCGCGCCGTTCGGTCGTTGTCTCTGGCGTGTAATCGCGCGGACGCACCACCGGCTTGTTGGAAAACTCGTTCACCACCGGCGCGTCGAAATTGGCGCCCGATTCCTCGATCAGCCGTTCGCCGAGCTGGTCGCGCAGCGTCTTGCCCTTCAGCTCCTGCACGGCGCCGTCGCCCAGTTCGCCCAACTGGAACGGGCCGTAGGAGACACGGATCAGCCGCGACACTTCGAGGCCGAGCGAGCCAAGCACGTTCTTCACTTCGCGGTTCTTGCCTTCGCGCAGGCCAATCGTCAGCCAGGCGTTCGAGCCCTGCTCGCGGTCGAGGCTGGCCTCGATCGAGCCGTAGAACACGCCGTCGACGGCGATGCCGTCCTTCAGGTTCTTCAGCGCCGTCTCGTCGACCTTGCCGTGGACGCGGGCGCGGTAGCGACGCAGCCAGCCGGTCGCCGGCAATTCCAAGACCCGCGCCAACCCGCCATCATTGGTCAGCAGCAGCAGGCCTTCGGTGTTGATGTCGAGCCGGCCGATCGTGATCAGCCGCGGCAGTCCCGGCGGCAGCACGTCGAAGACCGTCTTGCGGCCTTCCGGATCGCGGTTGGTGGTGACAACGCCGCCCGGCTTGTTGAACAGGAACAGCCTGGTCCGCTCGATCGCGGGAATCAGCTCATTGTCGACATGGATGATGTCGTTCTGGCCGACATTGACCGCTGGCGACGCCAGCACCTTGCCGTTCACCTTGACGCGGCCGGCAGCAATCATCTCCTCCGCATCTCGCCGCGACGAGATGCCCGCGCGAGCCAGACGCTTCGCTATCCGCTCGCCTTCCTCAGGCGCGGCGGCATCGCGGCCTGGCCGGTCGAAGGACGGACGCGCCCTGCCGGCGCTTGTCCCCCGCGGCGCATCGCCATCGGGACGCTTACGGAACGGACGGTCGCCGCCATCGGGCTTGCGGAACGGGCGATCTCCACCCTCCGGCCTGCGATAGGGCTTGTCCTCGCCTTCCGGCCTTGGACGATAGGTGCGCTTCGGGGCGTCGGAAGATGCAGCAGCATCGTCGCGGCGCGGGCGATACTCGCGCTTTTCGCCTGCCTCAGCCGGCTTGCGGAACGGACGGTCGCCGTCAGGCTTGCGGTACGGTTTATCGCCACCCTCAGCACGCGGGCGATATGTCCGCTTCGGCGCGTCGGAAGATGCAGCCGCCTCGTCACGGCGCGGACGATATTCGCGCTTTTCGCCTGTTTCGGCCGGCTTGCGGAACGGACGGTCGCCGTCAGGCTTGCGATATGGCTTGTCGCCGCCCTTGGCTGCAAACGGCTTGTCGCCGGGCAACGATTTCTTGAACGTGCGGCCTTCCTTGCGAGGGGGCATCTCGTCGCCCTCAGCGCGCGGCCGATAGACGCGCTTCGGCGCGTCGGCTGAAGCTGCGGCTGCATCGTCGTGCCTGGGGCGGAAGTCGCGCTTCTCACCTGATGGTCCGGCGGGCCGCGGCGTGCGTTCCGTGCGGTACGCTGCCGGGCGGTCGCCCTTCTTCGCGGCAGGCTTGCCAAAGCTCGGCTTGCCACCCTTTGGGCCACCCGATGGCGGCCGTCCGCCAGGATCCCTGCCGCCCGGTCCCCGTTTCCCGGGTGTCTTCTTTCGATCGTCGCTCATGTGGCCTTTGCCTCTCGGGGCGGGTAGTTATCAGGTGCGCCGGTTTGGCGCGAGAAAAATGTCTGACGGAAGAGCTGCGTGACGCGTCCCGACTTCATGAGCGAAGCCCTCGCAGAGGCCCGCGCCGCCGCCAGTCGAGGCGAGGTGCCGGTGGGCGCGATCGTCGTGCTTGACGGCGAGATCATCGCCCGCGCCGGCAATCGCACCCGCGAACTGAACGACCCGACCGCGCATGCCGAGATTCTGGCGATCCGCGCCGCCTGCACCGCGCTCGAAAGCGAGCGGCTGACCGGCGCCGACCTCTACGTCACTCTGGAACCTTGCGCCATGTGCGCTGCGGCGATCTCATTCGCGCGGCTGCGGCGGCTTTATTATGCGGCGACCGATCCGAAAGGCGGCGCAGTCGCCAGCGGGCCGCGCTTCTTTTCGCAGCCGACCTGCCATCATGTTCCGGAAGTCTATGACGGGATGGCGGAAACCGAAGCCGCCAGCCTGCTCAAATCATTTTTTGCGGCAAAAAGACCGTAGCCGCTGCTGCCGTCAGCCTAGAAGGGCCACCAGCTGGAGCTCTTCTTGGTGTGGCCTGCCTTGCGGCGGCGGTCCTTCTTCCACTCGTCCTCGCCGACATCGTCCGTCGCCGCGGTGGGCGCAGGCTGGCGATACTCGATCGGCGGCTCGCTGAGGAAGCGGCGTTCGGTCGGGCTGCCCTGGTTGGTCATCGCGAGGCGCTGGTTGAAATCCTTGCGCTGAGATTCGATCGAGATGCTGGAACCGTCGACATTGGTGTCGTCGCCTCTGGTCGCGCGGACACCCCTTCGACCGCGATTGGTCGTGTCCATTGCGACTTCCGGCTGGAAGTTCGGATCGTCGCGGTTCTCGGTCGCATCGGCGCGGATGCGCGCCAGACGCGACTCAGGCGATTCCGGCCAGGCACCGGCCGAAGCGGTGGTGATGTTGTCCTGCGGCGCAGGCAGCGTGTCCGCCTTCGCAGGCTTCACCAGTTCCGGACGCGGCTTGTAGTCGATCTGCTCTTTCTTCTTCGGAGCGAGCGAGAACATGCTCGAGACGTCTTCCATCAGCTGCGTGTCGGCCGGCTTGCCGGTGCCGTAGGTCGGCGCCATGCCCACGCAGCCGGACAGCGCGATGGCGGAGGCGGCAATCATTGCGCCTGCTGAAATGCGGCGCGTCATGCGGGCGTTTTCGATTGTCATCTTCACTCTCGTCCGCTTCTCGATCTATGGGTCCGGATCTTTGCCGGCGTGTCAGTCACGTAACTGCACCCCGATCCGGCGAAATCATGGCGCTGGACCAAGGCGTTGTTTACCGCATGGCGTCCGCGAGGGCAACGACCTCGCGGAAAACCTGCATTCACTTTGCCTTTCAATTGCGAACAAGGCCTAAAGACGGCCAAGCGCCCGCAATTCGTGCAACGCCGCCGCGTCGCGCGCCGATACGTCCGGAAACTCCGCGTCCTGGCCGACATCGTCGGTGTAACGCCACGACCGCGCGCATTTCTGGCCGGAAGCCGGCGCGAAGACCACCGCGACGCCCTTCACTTCGTCGATCCGGAATGCATCCGCGGGACCTGCCGATTCGCTGATCGCGATGCCGCTGGTGATCGAGGTTTCCGCCATGTCGACATCGGCCACCGCCGCCGCAAGCTCGGCATCCGTGATGTGCACCATGGGAGCCGCTTCCAGCGACGAGCCGATGACCTTCCGCGCGCGCTCCAGTTCCAGCGCGCCGGTGACGACGCGGCGGACGGTACGGACCTTGCGCCATTTCTCGGCCAGCGCCTCGTTGCGCCACTTGCCCGGCACGTCCGGGAACTGGGTCAGATGCACCGACTGAGCCTCGGGATGCAGTTCCAGCCACGCCTCTTCGGTCGTGAACGGCAGCAGTGGTCCCAGCCACTTCACCACGCACTCGAACAGGTGGCGCACGACGACGACCGAGGCCTTGCGGCGCACGCTCGACGGCGCGTCGCAGTAGAGCGCGTCCTTGCGGATGTCGAAGTAGAAGGCCGAGAGATCGACCACCATGAAATCGAGCAGCGTCTTGGCGATGCGCTTGAAATCGAAGGCGTCGTAGCTCTTGCGCACCACCTCGTCGAGTTCAGACAGCCGGTGCAGCATCAGCTGCTCCAGCTCCGGCATGTCGGCGAGCGCCACCTCTTCTCCCTCGTCATGCGCCAGCGTGCCCAGCATCCAGCGGATCGTGTTGCGCAGCTTGCGGTAGGCGTCGATATTGGTCTGCAGCACGGTCTTGCCGAGCCGCTGGTCTTCCCAATAGTCGGTCGTCGCGACCCAGAGGCGCAGGATATCGGCGCCCGACTGCTTCATCACATCCTGGGGCACGACCGTGTTGCCGAGCGACTTCGACATTTTCCGGCCTTCCTCGTCCATGGTGAAGCCATGGGTGATGACCGTGTCATATGGCGCCCGGCCGCGCGTGCCGCAGGCTTCCAGCAACGAGGAATGGAACCAGCCGCGGTGCTGGTCTGAGCCTTCGAGATAGACGTCCGCCGGCCATTTCAGGTCGGGGCGGTCCTCGAGCGTGAACGTGTGGGTGGATCCAGAGTCGAACCAGACGTCGAGGATGTCCTTGACCATCTTCCACGGCTCGTTCGAATGCGAACCCAGGAACCGCTCGCGCGCGCCTTCCGCGAACCAGGCGTCCGCGCCTTCCTTCTCGAACGCCTCGAGGATGCGGGCGTTGACGGCTTCGTCCTTCAGCACATTGCCGTCGGCATCGGCGAAGACGCAGATCGGCACGCCCCAGGCGCGCTGCCGCGACAGCACCCAGTCCGGCCGCTCCTCGATCATCGCGCGCAGCCGCGTCTGGCCGGCCGCCGGCACGAAGCGGGTGGCGTCGATGGCGGCCAGCGCACGCGAACGCAGCGTCGTGTCGTCGCCCAGGTCCTTGTCCATGTGGACGAACCATTGCGGCGTGTTGCGGAAGATGACGGGTTTCTTCGACCGCCAGGAATGCGGGTAGGAGTGCTTCAGCCGTCCCCGCGCGAACAGCATGCCGCGCTCAATCAGCGCCTCGATGACGACCTTGTTGGCGTCGCCCTTCTTGCCATTGTCGTCGATCACACGCGCCGCGCCGCCCTCGCGGTCCGGCCCGAAGCCCGGCGCATCCTTGGTCAGGAAGCCAGCGTCGTCGACCGTGAACGGGATCGCCGTGTCGATGCCGCGCTTGCGCAGTGCCGGCGCCGCGTCCATCCACGCCTCGAAATCCTCGCGACCATGGCCCGGCGCCGTGTGCACGAAACCCGTGCCGGCGTCGTCGGTGACGTGGTCGCCGGCGAGCATGGGAACGGGGAAGGTGTAACCGCCGCCGAGGCCACGGAGCGGGTGGGCCAAGGTGATCCCTTCGAACTCCAAGGGCGTGACACTGCGGACACGGTTGAACGTAACCTTCGCCTTGGCAGCGGAATCCTCTGCCAGTGCGTCGGCAAAGATCAGCTTCTCGCCGGGCTGCGGCCCGAAATCGTTTTCGGCGGCGGTGACTTCGTAGAGACCATAGGCGACACGCGGCGAGTAGTTGACCGCGCGGTTGCCGGGCATCGTCCAGGGGGTCGTCGTCCAGATGACAACTGCAGAGGACTTAATAACCGCCGAGTCGGCTGCATTTTGGTCCGCGTATCCCGTGTGGTCGTAATCAGCCACCGGAAACTTCACCCAAACCGTATCGCTCTCATAGTCCTGATACTCGACCTCCGCCTCGGCCAGCGCGGTCCGCTCCACCACGCTCCACATCACCGGCTTCGAGCCGCGATACAGCTGGTCCGACATCGCGAACTTCAGCAGTTCCCCCGCGATGCGCGACTCGGCGTGGAAATTCATCGTCGTGTAGGGATTGTCGAAATCGCCGACGACGCCGAGGCGCTGGAACTCGGGCCCCTGCACGCCGATCCACTTTTCGGCATAGGCGCGGCATTCCTTGCGGAACTCGATCATCGCCGCCGGGTCCTTCAGGTCAGGCTTCGACTTGCCCTTGGCGCGGTAGTTTTCTTCCTCGATCTTCCACTCGATCGGCAGGCCGTGGCAGTCCCAGCCCGGCACGTAATTGGAATCATAACCCCGCATCTGGAACGAGCGGGTGATGATGTCCTTCAGGATCTTGTTCAGCGCGTGCCCGATATGGATGTTGCCGTTGGCGTAGGGCGGGCCGTCGTGCAGGACGAATTTCGGCCGGCCGGCGGCTTCCTCGCGCAGCAGCTTGTACAGCCCCATCTCCTGCCAGCGGGCGACGATCGCCGGCTCCTTTTCGGGCAATCCAGCGCGCATCGGAAACTCCGTCTGCGGCAGGTAGAGGGTTTTCGAATAGTCGATCTTGGTGTCGGTCATGGTTTCACGTCGCATCTCGCCCGCGCAGCTGCGGCGGGCAGGCCAATATCACGGATGGAAAATCGCGCAAATGCGCGGGCGGCAACCCGGACCGTCGGCAGCCGTTCAGGCCCGCCGGACGGCCGGGCCGGTAATTCGTATGGCGCGGAGGAAATGGCGCATGCTCATCGCCCGCGTCTTAGCGGAGAGCGTGGCCCGAATAAAGAGGCAATAGCGCGATCAGGGAACCGTGAAGTCGAACCGGTAGGTCGCGGACAGGCCGAAGGTAAACTGATCCGGCGAGCCACGGTCGCGCACGAGCGGCGAATCCGCCGCCGGGTCAGCCAGCCGCTCGTACTCGCCGAACAGACTGGTCGCTACGCGATCGGTTGCCTGCCAGGTGATCGCGCCGCCGACGCCAGCCGACTTGATGCCCGAACCGGCATCATAGGCGGCCAGGCCCGAAGCGCCGCTCTCCGTCGGGCTGATGCCGTAGTAGGCGTCGAAATATCCGTCAGTGGCGTAGGACAGGCGCGGACCGGCCGAGATGCGCACCGTTTCGGTCACGTCGGCGAACGCATCGATGGCAAGATCGGCGACAATGCCGTCATGCGACCTGATGCCATGGCGAACCTCGCCACGCATCCGCATCCAGTCCAGAGGGTAGAGTTCGGCGAACACACCGAGTTCTCCGCCGAAGCGGACTTCGTCGAGGCCCGCCAGGTCAGGCGAGTCGCCGGCGTCGCGGCCGAAGATCAACTTGCCGGTCGGTCCCGCCCGAAACCTGCCCTGGTCGATCAGCGCAAACGAAATGTTGTCGTTGCGCGAGACAAATCGCGCGGCCGGACCTGCTCGTCCAAGAGAGAGGATCGGAACGGCCCGGAATTCGAGTTCGTCGGAACCGTCGTAGTCGGGGGCCATGAATCCGGATCCGCCCACCGTCAGCGACCAGTCGCCGGAAAACCAGCCAAAGCGCTCCGGGTTGATGTCATCGGCGCGCGCATGACCCAATGTGGCCAGGACCGCAGCGGCTGCGAGAAGATGCTTCATCGACGACATAAGGGCGGTGCTCCACGCATGAGCGATGCTTGTCATCGCTACGGACCGACTTGGCAAGCATAACGACCCACCCCGGACCGATACACGCCGGGGAGTTGCCAAAATGTTACGCCGCCCGGAACCTGACCTGCGAAGACGACAACCCGTGCGTGTTCGACAAGTTCCCTGCCATCAACCTGATCTTCCTCGGCATTTGCTGCATTCGGAGCTGCACGGAGCAACCGGCCTCACCCGAACGCGACCGTCCGGTCCAGCTCCGACAGCGGGTTCACACCCGCCAGCAACGCCCGCGCCTCCGCCTCGTCCCGCTTCATCTGCTCCAGCAGCGCATCGAGCCCGTCGAACTTCTCCTCGCCGCGCAGCCAGCCGAAGAACGACACCTGGCAGGTCTCGCCATAAAGGTCGCCGGAAAAGTCGAACACGAACGTCTCCAGCAGCGCATCGAGCCCGTCGAACTTCTCCTCGCCGCGCAGCCAGCCGAAGAACGACACCTGGCAGGTCTCGCCATAAAGGTCGCCGGAAAAGTCGAACACGAACGTCTCCAGCAGCGGCTCGCCGTCGACATCGACGGTGGGCCTCCGGCCAAAGCTGGCGACGCCATCGTGGATCGATCCATCGGCCCGGCGCAGTCTGACCGCATAGATGCCGTGCCGCAGCGCGTTCGACGCTGGCAGCGCCATGTTGGCGGTCGGATAGCCAAGCGTTCGCCCCAGCTGCTTGCCGCGCGTCACCGGCGCCGAGACAGTGTAGCGGTAGCCGAGCAGGCCCGCCGCCTGCGCGGCGTCCCCCGCCTCCAGCAGCGTCCGGATGCGGCTCGACGAAATCACCTGCGCGCCCTCGTCGCGGAACGCGTCGACCAGCGAGACACGGAAACCTTGCGCCTCGCCCGACGCCATCAGGAAGGCCGGACCGCCGCGGCGGTCCTTGCCGAAATGGAAGTCGAAGCCGGTGACGACGTGCCGTATTCCGAGCCCCGAGACCAGGATCCGCTCGATGAATTCTTCCGCGCTCTGTGCCGCGAATTCGCGCGAAAACGGCAGCTCGACCATCGCATCGAAGCCGATCGCGGAAATCAGCCGCGCCTTCATGCCGGTCGGCGTCAGGCGGAAATGCGGGACATCGGGCCGGAAGACCTGGCGCGGGTGCGGATCAAAGGTCAGCACCAGCGCCGGCGCGCCAATCAGCCTGGCCTCTTCGAGCGCGCGCTCCAGCACGACCTGATGGCCCCGATGAACGCCGTCGAAATTGCCGATCGCCACCACGCCGCCGCGCAGATGCGCAGGCATGTCCGACAGGTTGACGATGCGTTCCATCGCGCGCGTCATATCCTACCGCAGCCTCGGGATCACCGCGACCGGCCGGTGGCCGTGTTTTTCCAGAAAGGCGGCCAGCAGCGCGGGATCGGGATCGAGCGTCTCGCCATAATCCCGCGCGTGGATGCCGCCGCTGACATAGAGGATATCGACGCCGTTCTGCTCGGCGCCCTTGACGTCGGTCAGCACGCCATCGCCGATCGCCAGCGCTTCCTTCTCGCTGATCTCACGCCCCAGCACGTCGCTGGCCGCCTTCAGCGCCGCCACGTAGATCGGGCGATGCGGCTTGCCGGCAATGAAGGTGCGGCCGCCGAGCTGCGCATAGTCCCGCGCGAGCGCTCCTGCGCACCAGATCAGCCGGTCGCCCTTCTCCACCACGATGTCGGGATTGGCGCAGATGAACGGCAGGTTGCGCGCCCGCATCCGGCGCAGCATGTCGGCATAATCGTCCGGCGTTTCGGTGTCGTCGTCGAACAGGCCGGTGCAGACGACCGACAGCGCCTCGAACTCCTCGACGAGATCGACATCGAGGCCGTCATAGATCGACAGATCCCGGTCGGCGCCGAGATGGAAGATTTTCCGCGCACTCTCGCGGATCAGGTCGCGGGTGACATCGCCGGACGTGACGACCCGGTCATAGGCCGTGCGCGGTACGCCCAGCCCGTCGAGCTGCGCTTCGACATCGCCGTGCGGGCGCGGCGCATTGGTGATCAGGACGACGGCGACACCGCGCGCGCGGGCAGCGGTCAAGGCTGCGGACGCCTCGGCGAAGGCGCTGACGCCGTTATGGATCACGCCCCAGACGTCGCAGAGAATCGCGGCATAGCGGCCGTCGATCTCGGCGAGCGAGTCGATCCTGTCCACGAAACGGGCCATCTGTCCTCCGGTCGGGCGTGTTGCATGGCGGCCGCGGCGCAGGCCCGGAGCCGCTCGCGGGATTAACCGAACCTGTTCACCCTGTCACCAGCTTTCGCTTAACAAGCCTGCGGCGTCATGCGAGGTTTCCCGGCGCGCATTGATCGAATTGGTTGCCCGGACGGGACTCCGGGCGGATCTGATGGGCCGGGGACCTTGGGACATATGTCTAGACCACTTCTTGTGGTGATTGCCGCAGCGGCGCTGCTCTGCGCAGGCTATGCGCTCGGCGCAGGCGTTGAAGCTGCGTCGGCGGACATGTCCTCTCCGATCGTTTCGCTTATGTCGGTCCTGGCCATCTGCGTATCGGCGACCGCGTTGGCCGTCGGCATTCTTGCCGCGATGCGGGCGAAGCGTGCGCAGGCGGATGTCGAACGTATGGCGCGCTCCGTCGATGCGACCCTGCGCGGGCTTGCCGACGGCAACAGCCGCAACTCTTCGGCGCTTGGCCTGCTCACCGATACGATCGACCGCCAGATTGGCGGAATGCTGGAGCGCATCGATATCGCGACCTCCGCCCAGCCGGTCGCGCCGGCACGCGAAATTCCGCACACGGCAAACAACGTCGTCACCCTTGGCGCGCCCGGACGGCGCGCCGGCGCCCAGAGGGTGCCCGCAGGCGAGAGCTCGCCACTGGCCTCGCTGACGCAGGGCGACCTGGAGTTGAGCCTGGAGCCGATCATCGCCGTCTCACAGAGCGCGGCCGCCGGCTTCGAAGTCTACGCCCATGTGCCATCCGCAGACGGTGCGGCGAAGCTGGTCCGTCGGCTGCATCAGGACATCCCAATCGCAGACCGCGCACGGTTCGAACTTGCCCTGGTCAAGGCTGCAATGCATGCCAGCCGCCGTCAGCTTCCGGGCGACGCGGCAAAGCTCGGGCTGTATGTCGCGGTCTCGGAGGCATTGCTCGCGGACGCCGATGCGACCGCCGAGCTTGTGCAGCTGTTCGAGTTCCATCCTGGGCTCGCAGGAGGATTGATCCTGTCGCTGCCAATACACCTGCTGGTCGGTCCGGCGCGCAGCCACCAGAACGTCATCGCCAGACTGGCTGAGGCCGGAGTGCGCCTTGCAGGGGAAGGCTGGCCGGATACGGATGACGACTCCTCCGTTTCAGCCAGCGGGGCGAGCATCCTGAAGCTGACCTCCAACCGCCTGCTCGACCGCGACAAGGTCAAGCGAAAGGCTCTCTCCGGCAGCGATATCGCCGAACTGGCGCATTCCCGCGGCCTGACGATCATCGCGACCGATGTCGCAACCGACGAGGACGCCGTCGCGCTGCTCGACTTGGGCATCGACCTCATGTCGGGAGCGCGCTTCTCGCCGCCGCGACGGCTTCGCCCACCCTCCCCCGAAACGCCTGGCAAGGTCGCCGACGGCTGAGCCCGAACCGCGCCGGATCTCCGATGGTTAACGGCTTCTGACTGCTGGCTCCAAATTTCCAGACCTGCCAGGAACCGGAAATTAGGACCCGTGTGTCATCGTTTTTCCCAAACAGCATTTACTGAGGGGGAAATGTGATGTTTAGGCGTCTTTGGAAGCATGAAGGCGGACAGTTTGCCATGATGACGGCAATCGCCGTCGTGCCACTGCTTGGTGGGCTGGCCTTCGCAGTCGACTACTCCGAAATGACCCGCCAGCGGCAGGCGACGATGAATGCGCTGGACGCCGCAGGCATTGCGACGGCGCGCCAGGTCATCACCGGCGCCACCGAGGAAGAACTGATCACGTACGCCACCAATTTCTTTGAGGCCAATCTCAATTCCGTCGATCCGGCGAACACCACCCTGACCGTCGTTCTGCCCCAGAACAACACAGGCGGCGGCACGCTGAAGATGTCAGCCAGTCTGAAATACAAGCCCTACTTCTTCTCGGCATTCGCCGATCTCATGGGAGACGCGTCAGGCGGCGCCGAAATGGCTTTCGACGCCAAGACCGAAGTTCGCCTCAAGAACACGCTGGAAGTTGCGCTGGTGCTCGATAATTCCGGGTCGATGGAATATATCGGCACGGGATCCGGCAAGAAGCGCATCGACCTTCTCAAGGCCGCCGCGAAACAGCTCGTCGACACGCTGTCGGCGCAGGCCGGCCAGATGAAGCAGGTTTCGAAGCCGGTACAGTTCTCGATCGTGCCCTTCTCTGCGTCCGTCAATGTCGGTTCAGACAAGGCCGACAAGGCCTGGATGGACCTGTACGGAACGTCGCCGATCCATCACGAGAATTTCGACTGGGCGACCATGGGCACGGCCAACGCCAACAAGAAGGTCGAGAAAAGCGGTGGCTCCTATTACAAGCGTGGGACTGACTGGGGCACCGAGAAAGACAAGATCATCACCCGGTTCACAATCTACAAGGACATGCAGCGTCAGACGGGCACGGTATGGGTGAAGACCGGAACCGAGCAGTATTGTGTTACCTACAAATCAGACGGCAAGACGTGTAAAACCTATGGGACACGCGACGTCGGCCGCAATGATCCGGTCTATGCGAGTTTCGCGTCATGGGGTGGCTGTGTGGAGGCTCGGCCTTCGCCTTACAATGTCAACGACACAACGCCGGCCAGCGGCACCCCGGCCACACTGTTCGTACCGATGTTCGCGCCGGACGAGACCGACCAGACGGACTCCAATAGCCGCCCGGCGAACAACAATTGGTGGAAGGATGGCTCCAGCGACAGCAGCGCGGCCGTCCGTCAGCGCTACATGCCGAAATACTACACCCCGGCAGCAGATGGCACGGCGGCGATGGGTATGAATGAGGGTCCGAACACCAGCTGCAGCAATACGCCCATCACGCCTTTGGTCGACGTCTCGGTCCAGGCCGGACTGGACACGATCAAGGGGGCCATCGATGCCATGGTCGCAAAAGGTGCGACAAACGTGCCGGAAGGCCTCGCCTGGGGCTGGCGGTCGATTTCCGGCGGCGAGCCGTTCACCGAAGGTCGAGCGGACAGCGAAAAGGGCAACGACAAGGTCGTCATCGTCCTGACCGACGGCGCGAACACCTACTATACGCCGACCTCGGTCACGGCCCAGAGTTATTCCGGGACCTACTGGAACTATGGCGGCAACGACCTTGCCGGTTCTAAGGCGATCTATTCGAGCTACGGGTATCTGGCGCCTTACACCAACGCCTACAGCCATGCGCGCATGTTCCTTGGCACAAGCATCTCGATCACCAAGACCGACTACTCCAACGCGAACTACAGCAAGGCGATGGACGAGCATCTTGCAGCAGCCTGCACGAACTCGAAGAATGCCAAGGTGATCGTCATGACGGTGGCGCTCGACCTCGATCCGACCAAGGGAACGGCCGCCGAAAAGGCCGCGACCGCAGCGCAGATCGCCGGCCTCGAGAACTGCTCGTCCGCCTCTCGGTTCAGCGGCAAGAAGCTGTTCTGGAACACCAAGGGCGGCGATCTCGCAGTCACCTTCAAGGAGATTGCCGACGAACTGTCCAACCTGCGCATCGTCGGATAGGCCCGATGCAAAGCATGCTGGCGCGGGCGGGTTGCGGCCTCCGATACGTAGCGACCTGTATCGCGGCTGCCGTTTCCCGCTTCGCCGGCGACCCGGCCGGCGGATATTCGGTCGCATTCGCCGTCGCCCTGGTGCCGATCCTCGGCGGAATGCGCTCGTGATCGACGTCGCCGAGATGAACCGGCAACGCTGAATGCGCTGGACGCCGCCGGCATCGGCACGGCCCGCCACGTCGTCAGCGGCCCGACCGACGAACAGCTGTATGCCCGATCCCGGCGCTTTCCGCCTCGCCCCATCCTTGACATGAAATCAGCAAGCGCCTATCTGAGCGGCGCGTTAGCACTCGCCATTGGTGAGTGCTAACAGACGGTCCGGACTGCCGGACGTCGCCACTTTCAAAAATTCGTTCAAGGGATAACACACATGGCAAAGTCGAATTTCCGGCCGCTGCACGACCGAGTGGTCGTCCGCCGGGTCGAGTCCGAAGCAAAGACCAAGGGCGGGATCATCATCCCGGACACCGCCAAGGAGAAGCCGCAGGAAGGCGAGATCGTCGCCGTCGGTTCGGGCGCTCGCGACGAGGCTGGCAAGCTGGTTCCGCTGGACGTCAAGGCCGGCGACCGCGTGCTGTTCGGCAAGTGGTCGGGCACCGAAGTGAAGCTCAATGGCGAGGACCTTCTGATCATGAAGGAATCCGACATCATGGGCATCATCGGCTGATCCACGCCGACCTTCGTTTCATCTAACAGACATTCGGGCCGTCCGGCCCAGGAGTAATCAAATGGCAGCCAAAGAAGTCAAGTTTTCCCGTGATGCCCGTGAGCGTATGCTCCGCGGCATCAACATCCTCGCCGACGCGGTCAAGGTCACGCTCGGCCCCAAGGGCCGCAACGTCGTCATCGACAAGTCCTTCGGCGCGCCGCGCATCACCAAGGACGGCGTTACCGTCGCCAAGGAAATCGAACTGGAAGACAAGTTCGAGAACATGGGCGCGCAGATGATCCGCGAAGTCGCTTCGAAGACGAACGACATCGCCGGCGATGGCACGACCACCGCAACCGTTCTCGCCCAGGCGATCGTCCAGGAAGGCCACAAGGCCGTGGCCGCTGGCATGAACCCGATGGACCTGAAGCGCGGCATCGACCTCGCCGTGGTCGAAGTCGTTGCGTTCCTCAACAAGAACACGAAGAAGATCAAGACTTCCGAAGAAGTCGCCCAGGTCGGCACGATCTCGGCCAACGGCGAGAGCGAAATCGGCGAGATGATCGCCAAGGCGATGCAGAAGGTCGGCAACGAGGGCGTCATCACCGTCGAGGAAGCCAAGACCGCCGAGACCGAACTCGAAGTCGTCGAAGGCATGCAGTTCGACCGCGGCTACCTGTCGCCCTACTTCGTCACCAACCCCGACAAGATGATGGCCGAGCTCGAGGACGTCTATATCCTCCTGCACGAGAAGAAGCTGTCCAACCTGCAGGCGATGCTCCCGGTTCTCGAAGCCGTCGTGCAGACCTCCAAGCCGCTCCTGATCATCTCGGAAGACGTCGAAGGCGAGGCCCTGGCCACGCTCGTCGTCAACAAGCTGCGTGGCGGCCTGAAGATCGCCGCCGTCAAGGCTCCGGGCTTCGGCGACCGCCGCAAGGCAATGCTGGAAGACATCGCGATCCTGACCGGTGGCCAGGTGATCTCGGAAGACCTCGGCATCAAGCTCGAGAACGTGACGCTCGCCATGCTCGGCCGCGCCAAGAAGGTGTCGATCTCCAAGGAGAACACCACCATCGTCGACGGCGCCGGCAAGAAGGCAGAGATCCAGGGCCGCGTCGCCCAGATCAAGCAGCAGATCGAGGAGACCACCTCGGACTACGACAAGGAGAAGCTGCAGGAACGTCTGGCGAAGCTCGCCGGCGGCGTTGCCGTCATCCGCGTCGGCGGTGCGACCGAAGTCGAAGTCAAGGAAAAGAAGGACCGCGTCGACGATGCGCTGAACGCAACGCGTGCAGCCGTTGAAGAAGGCATCGTCCCCGGCGGCGGCGTCGCACTCCTGCGCGCATCGCTCGCCATCAAGGCGACCGGCGCCAACTCCGACCAGCAGGCCGGTATCAACATCGTCCGTCGCGCGCTGCAGGCTCCGGCCCGCCAGATCGCCACGAACGCTGGCGCCGAAGCTTCGATCGTTGCCGGCAAGATCCTTGAGAACAAGGGCGCGACCTACGGCTACAACGCCCAGACCGGTGAATATGGCGACATGATCGCCATGGGCATCGTCGACCCGATGAAGGTCGTCCGCACGGCGCTGCAGGACGCGGCTTCGGTCGCCGGCCTGCTCGTCACCACCGAAGCCATGATCGCCGAAGCTCCGAAGAAGGACTCGGCTGGCGGCGGCATGCCTGGCGGCATGGGCGGCGGCATGGGCGGCATGGGCGGCATGGACTTCTAGTCCAAAGCCAACCTCGCTTCAGAATACGGAAAGGGCGGCTCGCGAGGGCCGCCCTTTTTTGTTTGCGACTCGTCATGCGCCCCGCCCATATATTGACACCCTTCCATATTCGAGAAATATTCTCTCATATGGAAATACCCTCTCTCGACGCCCAAATCGCCCACCGCCTGAAATCCCTCCGCGCCGACCGCGGCTGGTCACTGGACGTGCTCGCCTCGCGCAGCGGCGTCAGCCGCGCGACGCTGTCGCGGCTGGAGAATGCCGAGGTATCGCCCATGGCCAGCGTGCTCGGCCGGTTGTGCGGGGCATACGGCCTGACCATGTCGCGGCTGATGCAGATGGTCGAGGATCGTTTCGAACCGCTGATCCGCCCCGGGGAACAGCGCGCCTGGGAAGACAGCGACAGCGGTTTCACGCGCCGTTCGCTCTCTCCGCCTGCGGCGTCACTCGCGGGCGAGGTTCTGGGCTGCAGCCTTCAGGCCGCCGCTTGCATCGACTATCCGCTGCCGCCTCGAAAGGGTTTGGAACATCATCTGCTGATGACCGAGGGCGCGCTCCGAATCACGGTCGACGGCCAAGTCCACGACCTCTTGCCCGGCGACTGCCTGCGCTACCAACTTTTCGGCGCGAGCCGGTTCGAGACATCGGCCGAGGCGGGCGCCAGATACCTCCTTTTCATCGTGTGAGAGCTATGACCGGACCCCGCATCTCCACATTCTCCGCCGCCGATGTCGCTGCGAACATCGAAGCGCTAGGCGACCTCATCCATGCCTGCGTGCATGCCGGTGCCAGCATCGGCTACATCCTGCCCTATTCGCCCGAGGACGCTGCGGCGTTCTGGACGCGCAAGGTGCTGCCGCGGCTCGATAACGGGGGTCTGGTCCTGCTGGTCGCGCATGTCGACGGGCGCATCGCCGCGGCTGTGCAGCTCGACCACGACACGCCGCCGAACCAGCCGCATCGCGCGGAGGTGCGCAAGCTGATGGTGCATCCGGACCTTCGCCGCAGGGGTCTCGCCCGGCTGCTGATGCTGCGCATCGAGCAGGAGGCGCGTCGGCTCGGGCGCAGCCTGCTGACGCTCGACACGCGCACCGGCGACAGCGCGGAACCGCTCTATGCGTCGCTCGGCTACCAGACGAGCGGGATCATTCCTGGCTACTGCCTTGATCCGTTCGAGAACCGGTTCGATTCCACGACGATCATGTTCAAGCTCCTGTGAGCGCTGAATCCGGAATTCGCGCTAAACGCAAAAATCCATTCCCTGAACGGGATGCCGCAGGGGATGGCTTTCGCTTGGCGACACAGTTGCGAGCGTCTAGGGTCAGTCGATTATCGAGGGGCCTGAATGCAAGAATTCCTGCTTTTTGCGCTCGTCGGCTTCCTTGCGCAGGCGGTCGACGGAGCGCTTGGCATGGCCTACGGGGTCATCTCCTCGACGACGCTGCTGGCGTTCGGCGTGCCCCCGGCGCAGGCATCCGCTGCCGTGCATGCTGCTGAGCTGTTCACCACCGCCGCCTCCGGCTCGGCCCACCTCTATCACCGCAACATCGACTGGAAGCTCTTCCGGCGGCTGGCGCCGTTCGGCATCCTCGGCGGCTGCGCCGGCGCTTATGTGCTGACCTCTTTCGACGGCAACGCCGTCAAGCCGTTCATCACCACCTATCTGGCGCTGATCGGGATCTGGCTGCTCGTCCGGTCGTTCAAGAAGATTCCGTCCCGCCCGGTGCCCGCGCACATCGTAGCGCCGCTGGGAGCGGCCGGCGGCTTTCTCGATGCCGCTGGCGGCGGCGGCTGGGGGCCGATCGTCACCACCGGCCTGCTCGGCTCCGGCGGCGCGCCGCGCTACGTCATCGGCACCGTCAACGCGAGCGAATTCCTGATCACGCTGTCTGTCTCGCTCACATTCCTGTTCGCGTTGCTCAGCGGTCATTGGGAGACTGCCGGCGACCTTATGGACCATTTCGCCGCCGTCGCCGGCCTGATCGTCGGCGGGCTCTTCGCCGCGCCTCTGGCCGGACTGATGGTCAAGACGCTGCAGGAAACGCTGCTGCTGCGCCTGGTTGGCGTGTTGATCGTTCTGCTCGCAGGCTGGCAGACGGCGCAACATCTCGGTTTCGCCTGACGCCTTCCTCCTCGGGAACCAAGAAGCCACGCCGGAGTTTCTTCCGCGTTCCGATCCCGGAGCTCAGGAGATACCGACATGGTGAACAAGGATCAGGTCAAGGGCGTTGGCAAACAGGCCAAGGGCGCCGTGAAGGAAGCTGTCGGCAAAGTGACCGGCAATCGGCAGACCGAAGCCGAAGGCAAGGTCGAAAAAGCCGCTGGCAAGGTCCAGAAGGGCTTCGGCGACGCCAAAGAAAAGATCAAGAAGTCCCTCTGATCTATGACGCAGCGTCAGTCGACAGCGAAGGCGGCCGGTGCGCCGCCTTCATAGGTTGCATTTTCTCTGCCGCAAAAAATTACCTGCGGTTGCGCCGATTATCTCCTCCTAAAGTCCAGATCGTTGGTATACCAGCGAATTAACCGCATATTAGCGCGTCTCGTCTAATCCTGTCTTCGACGGAAATCGCGAACTGGGGAGTGGTCCGTCCCTGCATTCCCTCGGGTCATGTCCCGGGGATAGTTTGCAGGCGTAAATGGAATCGGGGTTCACGATGCAGTCGGTGGCGGCGAGAAGCGTTCAACAGCCTGACATCGCGACAAAAATCGCGACGACCATGCGCCAGATGGGCGTCATGGGCCTGCCCCGGAACTATGAGATCTTTTACGAGATCTGCACCGGCGCGAACGAGGGCCTGTGCAACGATATGCGCGACCTCGGCAACCGGCCGACGCAGGACCAGCTCGATCTGATCGGCCGCAGATATTTCGCCGGCAGCAATGGCACCCGCGTCATCGAGGACGCGCGCGACCAGATTGCGACCAGGATCGAGGAGGTGATGTCGCTGCTGCGCCGTGAGCGTTCGTCGCTGGAGAAATACGGATCCATCCTCGACAAGACCTCGGATGGGCTGAACCACAACGTGGTCAGCCAGGATATCCTTCTGCGCATTGTCGGCATCATGTCGGCCGCGACCGATAGCACCATTGAGCAGGGCCGGCAGATCGCCACGTCCATCGTCGACAAGTCGGCCGAACTGGAGAAGGTCAAGGTCACCCTCGAGGAATACAAGAAGCTCGCCGACACCGATCCGCTGACGCAGATCTGGAACCGCCGCGCCTTCGACCGGGCGCTTGCGCGCATCTATGACAGCGAGCGCGGCCGTATGTTCAACGCGCTCATCATCGCCGACATCGACCGGTTCAAGGATGTGAACGACCGTCACGGTCATCCCGTCGGCGATCGCATTATTCAGCTCGTGGCCGACATCATCTGCGCCAATGCCGGCGACAGCGCATTTGTCGCCCGCACCGGCGGCGAAGAATTCGCAATCATCGCCGAGGGACTGAGCGAAGAAGGCATCTCGCGCATCGCCGACACGATCCGGCAGGCCATCGAGACGGCGCCCTTCGTCAGCACCGAAACCGGTGCCAACTTCGGCCCCGTCACCATCTCGATGGGCATCTGCATGGCGTCGGAAGGCAACAGCCCCGAAGACCTCTACAGCAAGGCCGACCGTGCGCTCTATGCCTCCAAAGTCAGCGGCCGCAATCAGGTGACCCGCCATTCCTCCCTGGTTGATGGCAAGGCCCGCAAGAACTGGTTCATCTACAAGAAGGACTAGGCGGCCCGCCCTGCGGAACTCCGCCAGACATTCAAACGGTTTGAGCCTGGCCACCCGGCATTCTCTGCTTGATGCCCCCTTGGCAACGCGTTAGGCCGTGGCCGGCAGCAGCAATGGAGTGAGCCCGTGGCGCAGAATTTCCGCACCGAGACCGACAGTTTCGGCCCCATCGAAGTCGCATCCGACCGCTACTGGGGTGCGCAGGCGCAGCGCTCGCTCGGCAACTTCAAGATCGGCTGGGAGAAGCAGCCGCTGTCGGTGGTCCGTGCGCTCGGCATCGTCAAGCGCGCCGCGGCGGAAGCCAACATGGAGCTGAAGCGGCTCGACCCGAAGGTCGGCGCGGCGATCATCGAAGCGGCCCAGGAAGTCATCGACGGCAAGCTCAACGAGCACTTCCCGCTGGTCGTCTGGCAGACGGGCTCCGGCACCCAGTCCAACATGAACGCCAACGAGGTGATCTCGAACCGCGCCATCGAAATGCTGGGCGGAACGATGGGCTCGAAGAAGCCGGTCCATCCCAACGACCACGTCAATATGAGCCAGTCGTCGAACGACACCTATCCGACGGCGATGCATGTCGCCTGCGCCGAGCGCATCGTCCACGACCTGATCCCGGCGCTGAAAAAGCTGCACAAGGCGCTCGACAAGAAGGCGAAGAAGTTCGCCAAGATCATCAAGATCGGCCGCACGCACACGCAGGACGCCACCCCTCTGACGCTCGGCCAGGAATTCGGCGGCTATGCCGCGCAGGTCGCCTCGGCCATCGGCCGCATCGAACTGACCCTGCCCGGCCTCTATGAACTGGCGCAGGGCGGCACCGCCGTCGGCACCGGCCTCAACGCGCCGGTCGGCTTCGCCGAGAAGGTCGCCAAGCGCATCGCCAAGATCACCAAGCTGCCCTTCGTCACCGCGCCGAACAAGTTCGAGGCTCTTGCCGCGCATGACGCGATGGTGTTCTCGCACGGCGCGATCAACTCGGCCGCCGCGGCGCTGTTCAAGATCGCCAACGACATCCGCTTCCTCGGCTCCGGCCCGCGCTCGGGGCTGGGCGAACTGGCGCTGCCGGAAAACGAGCCCGGCTCGTCGATCATGCCGGGCAAGGTCAACCCGACCCAGTGCGAGGCGATGACGCAGGTCTGCGTCCAGGTGTTCGGCAACCACGCCGCCGTCACCTTCGGCGGCAGCCAGGGCCATTTCGAGCTCAATGTCTACAATCCGGTGATGGCCTACAATTTCCTGCAGTCGGTGCAGCTGATGTCGGATGCCGCGGTCTCCTTCACCGACAATTGCGTCGTCGGGATCGAGGCCCGCGAGGACAACATCAAGGCGGCGCTCAATCGTTCCTTGATGCTGGTGACGGCGCTTACCCCGACCATCGGCTACGACGCCGCGGCGACAATCGCCAAGACGGCGCACAAGAACGGCACCACGCTGCGCGAGGAGGCGCTGAAGACTGGTCTCGTGACAGCCGCGGACTATGACCGGATCGTCCGTCCGGAGGACATGACCCGGCCGGGGTAAGACTGAACAGCATTCCGTGACTGTTCAGGATTAGCGAACACTGAGTCTGCCGGTAAGGGACTGTCGGAGGCCATCGTATACGGTATGGCTACCGCGACATCCTCTCATCGAAAGCCCAGACAATGAACAACACAATCCTGCTCGTCGCCCGCATCCTCCTCTCCGTCATGTTCATCATGGCGGGCCTGCAGAAGTTCGCCGACATCGGCGGCACCGCCGGCTACATTTCCTCGGTCGGCCTGCCGGCCGGCACCGCGCTGGCCTGGCTGTCGGCGATCTTCGAGACGCTCGCCGGCATCGCCATCCTGATCGGCTTCCAAACGCGCATCGCTGCCTACCTCCTGGCCGCCTTCTGCGTCGTCGCCTCGCTGTTCTTCCACACCAACTTCGCCGACATGGCGCAGATGCTGTTCTTCATGAAGAACATCACCATCGCGGGCGGCTTCCTTGCTCTGGCGGTCTCCGGCCCAGGTTCGATGTCGGTCGACGCCCGCCGCGGCGCCTGAACTTATCCGTCCTCCATGCAAAACGCCCGGGCCTGTCCCGGGCGTTTTCGTTTGCACGGAAAGGCGCTAGGATGCCGCTTTCTGGGCGGGAGGGGCTTCGATGACGGATGCTGGTTTGCTTGTCGCGCGGGTGTTGATCGCGTTGATGTTCCTGGCGAGCGGCTACGGCGCGCTGACCAACCTTGCGAGCACCTCGGCCTATTTCGAAGGGCTCGGCATGCCGCTGCCCATGCTGGTCGCCATCGGCACCGGCCTGTTTGAGCTTGCCATTGGCGCGCTGCTGGTCGCAGGCTTCCAGACCCGGCTGGTCGGCGCGGTGCTTGCCGCGTTCTGCCTGTTTGCAACCTATGTCGGCCACTACGGCCAGGGCGGCGATCCTGCCGCCATGTTCATGCACCAGCAGATGCTGCTGAAGGACATCGCCGTCGCCGGCGGTCTGATCCTCGTTGCTTTGTTCGGCGGCGGGCTGCTGTCGGTCGACGCGTTTTTGGCACGGCGTAAGGCGATCGCCGTTCCAGCCGAGCCGGTCTAGGCCGTCTTCGCCTCGACCAGCCCCAGTTCCTCGACCATCGACTCGCGCATCAGGAATTTCTGCGCCTTGCCGGTGACGGTCATCGGCAGGCCGGGCCGCACCCGCACATAGCGCGGGATCTTGTAATGCGCGATCTGGCCCTGGCAGAAGGCGCGGATCTCGTCTTCCGTGGGAGGTTCGCCCGGCGCCGCGACGATCCAGGCGCACAGCTCCTCGCCATAGCGCGGGTCCGGCACGCCGAAGACCTGCACTTCCTTGACCTTCGGATGGCGGTAGAGAAATTCCTCCACCTCGCGCGGATAGACGTTCTCGCCGCCGCGGATCACCATGTCCTTCACCCGCCCGACGATGTTGGCATAGCCATCCGCGTCGATGGTCGCCAGGTCGCCGGTGTGCATCCAGCCCTCCGAGTCCAGCGCCTCGGCGGTCTTGTCCGGATCGTCCCAATAGCCCTGCATCACCGAATAGCCGCGGGTGCACAATTCGCCCTTGTCGCCGACCGGCACGGTGCGGCCCTGATCGTCGATCACCTTGATCTCGACATGCGGATGCGCGCGGCCGACGGTCGCGACGCGGCGCTCCAGCGGATCGTCGGTATGGCTCTGGAACGACACGGGGCTGGTTTCGGTCATGCCGTAGGCGATCGTCACCTCGCTCATGTTCATCTGCGCGACCACGCGCTTCATCACCTCGATCGGACACGGCGAGCCCGCCATGATGCCGGTGCGCAGGCTTGAGAAGTCGAAGGACTTGAAGTCCGCATGGTCGAGCATCGCCACGAAAATGGTCGGCACGCCGTAGAGCCCTGAGCACTTTTCCTCCGACACCGCGAGAAGCGCTGCACCCGGCTCGAACCCCTCCGACGGAAACACCATCGTCGCGCCCTTCGAGACGCAACCGAGCGTGCCCATCACCATGCCGAAGCAATGGTAGAGCGGCACCGGAATGCAGAGCCGGTCGTTCTCGGTGAAGTCCATCGTCGCGGTGACGAAATTGCCATTGTTGACGATGTTGCGGTGGGTCAGCGTCGCGCCCTTCGGCGCGCCGGTGGTGCCGCTGGTGAACTGGATGTTGACCGCCTCGTCCGGCTTCAGCCCCGCCGTGACCGCGTCGAGCGCCGCGATGCCCCCGGGCGTCGCCATCGCCAGCACCTCGGCGAAATTGAACATGCCGGTGGACTTCTCGTCTCCCATGCGGATGACCGTCGTCAGATGCGGCAGCCGCGCCGATTTCAGCTCGCCCGGCGCGCAGGTCGCCAGTTCCGGCGCCAGTTCGCGCAGCATGCCGAGATAGTCCGAGGTCTTGAACGTCGACGCCAGCACGAGCGCGCGGCAGCCGACCTTGTTCAGCGCATATTCGAGTTCGTAGAGGCGATAGGCCGGATTGATGTTGACCAGGATCAGCCCGATCCGCGCCGTGGCGAACTGGGTCACCAGCCATTCCCAGCGGTTGGGCGACCAGATGCCGATGCGGTCGCCCTTCGCCAGCCCGAGCGCGGCCAGGCCCGCCGCCAGCCGGTCGACGTCGCGGGCGAATTCGTCCCAGCTCTGGCGGATGCCCTGCTCGCGGAACACCGCCGCCGGCCTTGGCCCGAATCGCTCGACCGTCCGCGCCAGCAGTTGCGGGATCGTCAGGTCGAGCAGCGGCACTGACCTGTCCCCCGCCACATGCGACACGCCGCCGATCGGCTTCAGCGAATGCGGACGGTCCATGGCGTTCATCGTTCACTCCCCGCTGTTCGCGCTCTGCCGGCGCGATGGCGATGCGACCCTATCAGGCCGGCCAGGCGGAACAAGCCGTCAGGCGAAGCGCTGGACGATGTCCCGCATCGCCGCCGCGTCGGCTTCTCCGCGCGGCTTGATGCTCGACACGAGGCAGGCCTGCGACTTCAGGATCACGCCGTCGTCGAGGATTTTCAGCCGGTTGGCCTGCAGCGTCTCGCCGGTCGAGGTGATGTCGACGATCACGTCGGCCGAACCCGCCGCCGGCGCGCCCTCGGTGGCGCCCAGGCTTTCGACGATGCGGTAGACCTGGATGCCGTGCATCTGCGAGAAGAACTGCTGCGTCAGCCGCCAGTATTTGGTGGCGATGCGCAGCCGCCTGCCGTGGCGCTGGCGGAAGTCCGCCGCGACGTCGTCGAGATCGGCCATGTTGGCGACGTCGAACCAGGCTTCCGGCACCGCGACCACGACATCGGCCCGGCCAAAGCCCAGCCGCGCCTCCACCGCCATGCGCGCCGACCAGTCGGCCGCCGCCTCGCGCACCAGATCCTCGCCGGTGACGCCGAGGTCGATGCCGCCGGTCGCCAGCTCGCGGGCGATTTCGGAATTCGACATGAACGCGACCTCGACGTCGGCGCGGCCTTCGACACGCGTCTTGTAGGCGCGGGCGTCCGCCGGCTGCAGCACGGGAATCCCCGCCGCCAGCAGCCGCGCCACGGCGTCGTCCTTCATCCGGCCCTTCGAGGGAAGCGCGATGGTGATGCTCATGCCGGCACTCCGCGGCGGGCGAAAGACAGCACCCCCTCACCGTCACGCTTCGCGTGCCACCTCTCCCCCTGCCCGGG